>Ga0325410_1002074_pt1 | contig 22359 bp, 14 predicted proteins | sample PopdelMetagenome_16_FD_206182 | JGI IMG/M metagenome (GOLD analysis project Ga0325410, IMG submission 206182) | Populus deltoides microbial communities from Bellville, Georgia, United States - Xylem-PdIQD-R3 | ecosystem: Host-associated > Plants > Phyllosphere > Stem > Wood/Secondary xylem...
TGATAGTCTTGTTGATGTTGACGCAGAGGAGTTGAATTTTGTTTTGAGCTCTAGCGGACAAGCAAATATCGATGAAGAAGATGATATTCATATTGAAGATTGCGATGAAGGTGATGACAATTCAATTAATGATGAAGAAGAAGAAAATTCTGACTAACTACCAAAATGAAGCCCTATGTAAAACCCTTTTTTTCATGTAATTTAGATTATGGATGATATATTTTGAAACACAAAATATTTATTACTTGAAATAATTAGTTGAAATGCCACAATTACGAAATAATTACATGAAATAATTATTGATCATGGATGATATATTTTTTCACATGAAATAAATACTTGAAATGCCACCATATCACCGACGGCCTTAAGTCCGTCGGCATTTCACAGAGAGTTCGAAAATAATTACTTGAAATGCCACCACATCACTGACGTCCACACCGACGGACTTAAGTCCGTCGGCATTTCACAGAGAGTTCGAAAATAATTACTTAAAATGCCACATTCACCGACGTCCATACCGACGAATTTATATCCGTCGGTACGTTTCGGCGGGTCAATTTTACCGATAAAATTCCCGACGGACCGCGTGAATTTCAAAGGGTTGTGCATTAAATGCATCTTTGACCGCGTCATATTGCCGACGGATTTACCGACGGACCACGAAAAATATGGAGGGTCATTGAAAAATTTGGTGCGAAATTCAAAATTTACCGACGGATTTTTAACACCTCACCGACGGAATAAATTAAAATAATAATTAATTTTATATCCGTCGGTGAAACTAGCATTTAAGTTCCCCCGACCGCCTCTTCAGTTCATTTTTTCTTCTCCTCAGTTTTTCACCGATTCTTTTCCTATCGGTTCTTCACTCCGTTCTTCAAAGGTTTCTTCAAAGGTTTCACCAGCGATCTCTAGCATCTTATCTCGTGAATCTCCATCAGTTTAAAAGGTTTGTATTTCTTCTATTTCATTTTACTTTAAGGGTTTTTTTTTTTTTGCTATGTTTTTTGTTTTGGTGTATTTTTTGTAATGTAGATAAGGTCTATAGTTTTTTTTGCATAATTCATTGCTAAAGTCTATAGTTTTGTTTTTGAATTTATTGAATATTTTTTATTGTTGTATTGGCATAATTATTATTAGTTAATTTGTTGAATATTTATTGTTAATGTTGAATTTACCATAGAATTAGTAATTGAATATGTTGGAATAATTATTAATTTTACTCTATTATTGCATGCTTTGTGTTTAGTTTTTTCCATTTATTTTGATTGTTATTCTAGAGTTTTTTTTTTAATTTATTGTTTTGTTGTATTGGCATAATTATTGAATAATTTGTTGAATTATAATTCTTAGTGTTGAATTTACCTTAGGATTAGTAATTAATATGTTGGAATAATTATTAATTTTACTCTATTATTGCATGCTTTGTGTTTAATTTTTTCCATTTGTTTTGATTGTTATTCTAGATTTTTTAATTTGTTGAATTGTAATTCTTAATGTTGAATTTACCTTAGGATTAGTAATTGAATATGTTGGAATAATTATTAATTTTACTCTATTATTGCATGCTTTGTGTTTAATTTTTTCCATTTATTTTGATTGTTATTCTAGATTTTTTTTTAATTTATTGTTTTGTTGTATTTGCATAATTATTGAATAATTTGTTGAATTTACCTTAGGATTAGTAATTGAATATGTTGGAATAATTAGTATAGATTGGGTAAATTGGTTGTGGCTATTGTTAATATGTGCAGGCTTGTGGATTTGGGTAGTATCCGGTATAGAGGAGGTGCTATCAAATTTTTTTTTTACATTTGAATTTAATTATATAATTATTTGTATAAAATTGTGTAGATGCGTAGAACGAAAACCAGAGCTAGTCGCTCACGTATGGTCGCAGCTAGTTCGTCTAGCAGCGAGGATGATATTTCCTTAGGTGCCTCTCAAGAAGAGGCACCTATACCACCTGCGCCGTCAACCGATGCTGCCTCTTCCAGTAGTACTTCACAGCACAAAGGCGGCATGCCTTCGCAGCGGAATCAATTTACCCGCAAGTACGAGGCACAGTGGAAGGACAACCTTTCAATGTAAGTTTGTTAAGGTTTTAGTTTTTTTTAAAAAAATTACAACATAATTTATGAAGTAATCACTATTGAATTTATTTCATTTATTTTCAGGTTCACAAACATTGAAGCTGCCCGAGTAATATCATCGGCGTTTAAATCGTCGATGGAGATTTCATTGTTTCAATGGAGTCAGATATCCAAGCATCCTGAATGGATGCCTCAAATCAATGCATGGTTTAACAGGTTTGAGGTTGGTATTAATTTATAATTTTTAGCTTATTAATATAATTGTAAATAAATTATTATTTTTATTTAAACTTGTTTATTTATACACAGTACAAATTCTGCTGGAACAGTGAGCATAACACTGTTGTGAGGAGGGTGTGGGAAAATCACGCGGCAACTAGGTAAGATCGAAAACAATACAAGATCTTTTTTAGACAAAAATTTATGTTTCGAAATGTAATTTTTGGTTGCGTGAAGTAGGTTGCGTGATTTTTGGTATGAAACACCAAAAAAGGCAAAAAAAACCACGAGGGATAGGGGTTTCCAAGGCTGGAACGATGTTGCGGTTTGGAGGGATTTCAAACCGATATACATCCCGGAAGATATATGGCCGCACTATCTTGAGCACGTGACGTCTGAGCGGTTCACACGACGCTCACAGTCCGGTGCTGGCAACCGGAATCGGCCAATTCATGGTGGGGTGACAACGCACACTGGCGGCTCCGTTCCGTTTGCTGCACATGCGAAACGGATGGTAAGATTAATTTAAATGAAATATATCGTTAAATTCAGTTGTTATTAATATATCTTTTTTCATTATAGGCTGCGTCTCTTGGACGTGAGCCGAGCCCGATGGAGCTGTTTGTGGAGACGCATGTGCGGAGTCAAGACCGCCAGAAGGGGGCGCAACAGTTCGTTGATAACCGTGCTCAACATTTCATGGTATGTTTGTTCAACCATTTTATTTTGTAAGTTATTATGTAAGTTATTATGTTTATTGTATTGAATATGATGATTACTTTTTTTTTTCAAGAGACCTATAATAATCGGTTGAGGGAGAGATACGGGGATGATATTTTGACCCATTCGGAATTCGATCTGGATTTGTGGATGGAGGTTGGCTCGTCAGGTGGACCCGATAAAAATCGGGTTTATGGGTTCTCCAACACTACGGCCAACAACTTGCGGTTGAGCCGTAGTGTTTCAATCGTTAGGAGCTCCCAATCAATATTGAGCTCCCAATCTAAGGAGTTCGTGGCCTTGCAGCAACACACGGCTCAACTCAAAGAGAAATACGATAACCTATCAGCGGAGTACGCACAACTCAAAGCGTCTCATGCACAACAAAGAGCGGAATAAAGAGCGGAGTCTGAGCAAATCAAAGCGTCTCAAGCACAACAAAAAGTGGAGTATGACCAACAAAAAGCGGCTTATGAACAACAAAAAGTGGCTTATGAATAGCTTCGCGAAATGGTTATGAACATGACAAATAGTGGAACATGTTTTTGGCCGTATAACCACCAGCCTCCTCCAGGATCTCCTCCTCCTCCTCCAGCTCCACCTTTATATTAATTTGTAATAAACATTATTTACCTTTAAAACTTCATTTAATATTTTTCTTGAAACAAATTCAGTTTGTAATGAATATTATTTAACTTTTTTTTATGTTTAATATAAATTTTATTTGCATAATTGGTTTGTATTACAATTAATTTATATGGTTTTATATTATATATCCTAAATAATTTTTTAAAAACAAATTCAAAAAAAAACTATTACCAAGGGTTTTACCGACGGATTAATTCGGTCGGTATTTTAAACACTCACCGACAGACTTACCGACGGAATTAATCCGTCAGCATTTAAAAGTAGCTGCCACACGTACCGACGACTTTACAGACGGATATATTCGGTCGGTATTACATACACTCACCGACAGATTTACCGACGGTTAGTTTCCGTCGGTCAATCACAATATCACCGATGGAATACAAAATCCGTCGGTATATTTCAAGCGGGAATCTTTTTTTTGGCACGCAAATTCTGTCTGTAAAACCATTGGCAAATGGTTTTTTTGTGTTTCTGACCGATATAGCGACGGAAGGGGGAATCACCGACGAAAGAAAAGCCGACGGACGTAATCCGTCGGTGATGACGTCGGTAAAAAAATCACCGACGAACTTTTAATCACACACCGATGGAAAAAACGGAATTTTTCCGTCGGTAAAACTGTGAAATCTTGTAGTGAATAAAAATAAATAACAATAAAAAGAATGAGTATCAAAATTGATGTAAAAATTAAATTAAATCAAATTTTAAGGGATAAAATTAAAAACAATTAATTCAAAACAAAATATACAACAATAAAAAGACTAATGATCAAATTTAATATAATTAGTAAATAATAAAATATTTTTTAAATTTTGTAATTCTCTGGAAAATATTTTCTACTCAAAGTAAAAAGAAAACACTTTCTTGAAAATTACGGCTACTTAAAGTGCCAATATTTTAATTTTAAATATGTTATACATAGGATAGTTTATATGAGTTTTTAAGAGGATAAATTATTATATATACTTGGTGCTTCAAATCATTCATAAGTTATGCTACAACAAATAACACATGGAAATGGTACATTTAATTATCGATTTAGTTAATATAGATGAATTGATAGTCTTAATCCATCTAACAATTTCTCATATAAGAGAGACGGGTACAAAATAGGTGATGCTAATTCATTTGAGCTATAAAAATTAGTCAATCATAAATAATAAAATAAAATGATCGAAAATTAATTATTTGATAATTGAAATTTTATTTTAACGAAGGAAAATAACAACGTCGGAATTACAATTATTTATTCTAGAAGTCAAGTTTTATTACATATAGCATGTGGAATCTCATAATTATTTGACACACCAAGGGACACTCTTCCTTTCTAATTTGATACAAGTCGCTCCCATGAGCAATTATATCAAATTAATTAGTCCCTTTTTTTATGAAATTATAAAGGCTTAATAAGTAAGGACATCACCCGATCCTTGGTTTCAAGATGTTCAATAGCATGCCCATCTCCATATTGGTAAATGCATTGTGCCGCTCGTGCAAGGTTGACCACAACACCAATGATAGTTTGAGAGATATGGGGATCAGAAAATTGATAAGCATTTATTTTCTTCCATGCATTGCTAATTAATTTTCTTATATGATCACGAGCTTCTTCTTCAGAAGCTTCACTTTCATACATGTAACATTGGATTGATTTGGAAACGTCTCCTCTTTTCATTTCATCCTGTAAATGAGAAATAGAAAATTAACTTATATTCTTAAAAAAAAAAAAACCATTTCCACCAAAATAAATATGGATATACTTACAAACTGAAATCAATTAATTGATGTAGAGATTTACTAAAAATATATAACAAACATCCATAGTGTCCATGGATTTTTAAAATTAAAGAGCAGATACCATGGTAGAGATCAGGCCTTTATTGGTAACAACACTGAAGACATGTCGGAAATTAGAGCAAAGTATGGAGAAAATATATATCTCTTTAATTATTTTTCACTTTAGATTGTTTTTACTATGTTGTTAACAAAACAGGATTTAATATTGAGTGGTAGATTATTAAATAAAAACAATTTTTCAACATTGAAGGTAAGAAATATTGTGCAAAAATAAAAACGAATGTTCAATATTTGATTAGAAATGTCAAAAAAGAATTAATTCCTAATATAATGAAGTGTATGTAAAATTAAAAATGATGAGTTATAAGTTTGAATGAATAACGTTGTAAGACACATAATTTTAAACCCTTAAAACTCATTTTCTTTAGTATGTGGTTAGCAAAAATTAGATTTAAAATATAATTTACCATAAAAAGGAGACAAACAAAAATGGGAAGGACGAAACTATGTCACGGAGAGGGAAAAGTCTAGCATACCGAGGAGGTTCCAAGATCATCAGCAAGGCGTAAAATAATGGATGACCATCGAATTATATCTGGGTATTCTTCCATGAAATGCGAGGCCTCCTCTGTTGTTGGATTCGAAGCATAAAAATATGCATGAACAATAGCCAATGGTGCTCCAACTGAAATCCATGCATTATCTAAGTATTCTTGAAGAGTTGGTGTATATCCACTGTAGTACCACTTAGCTTCCAACAAATGTGATTTACATAAATCTGCCCACTGAAAATTAAGAATGGCACATAAATAAATCAGTTTGATAATTTACAGATGTACTTATGGATCATATAGACATGACAAAACTCAAAAAATAGTTCAGACATGCCAAGCAACTAGTCTAACAATTAAACATCTATAATTTTAGATCAGAATTTTGGATTGAGTTCAAATTTAGTTACGGAGTTTTCTATACCCAGTTTTATAGAAGATCAAATCAACAAGTTATAATCATCAGGGGTGAAGAAAGTCCTCAAATTAGACTTAACAGATGTTGTCTTTGCAATTTTAATTATTTTTTCTACTTAGTTTCGAATTATTTATTTAGATCAATTTTTATCATTATATAAGTAGTTGATGTGTTGTTTTTTCATTATAAATTATAGTTAAGGATTGTAACCTGAAAACTTAATAAACTCTAATTCTATCTTTCACTTTATATTGCATTAAAGATAATCTTATATTCTATTTAAAAAAAGAGAGAGGCTGGAATGGAGATATAATGTTTAAAAAATAGCTCTGAAATTAAAAAAAATAAAACAAATACCGTTTTCTTCAAGTAAGGAAGGTTATCAACTCCTTGATCTCTTAGAATATCATAAGCAATTTCGTTTATCGAATTGAACAATGCGAAAAAACATAATTTCTTATAGTCTGGAAGATGATCCATGAAATTAAGATCCCATCTGAAATTTGAACATAAAAAAGTAAAAAACAAAAAATAAAACGGTGCAATACTAATATAGCATTAATTATAAATGTACTCTAGAGCCCAAGACTTAGGTGCTGCACAAACCTTACAACGGCATCTGTGAATAGCTCAAGCTCGTCTAAGGTACCATAGACATCATAAACATCATCAATTGTTGTTATAAGTGAATTAAGTTTTGTTATCATTCTCCTAATATTACCAAACTGAGGTTCAAATATGATCCCCACACTCCATAAGAGATACACCACCAGCCTGTCCCTGGCAAAATCCAACTTTTCTCCAAGTCCTGTCATCTTCCACCACCTTTTCATGTCAAGAAATTAAACTGTCACCATCAGAGAAAAGCTATATAAAGTAAACTTGATTAAATTTTATAATATTAGTGAACCCTCAAATCTAAATATTGTTTAAATTAATAACATTGGAGGATCATCAAATCGAAAAGTTTAAATTGTTACATACAATTTAATTGAATAATATTAGTTTTTATTTGTAGTTCAATTTGCTTCCAATTTATAAAATAATATGAAGTATCTTCTCAATTATACGTACCTAGATGAATCTTTCAGATCTTCTTGGTATACTGCTTGTACCATGTTGAAATCTAGTTTTGCTAGTTCTAACAAAACAGGTTCCATATCAGTTTTAGTTTCATACAAATTGATGAACCAATGGGCCTCCAATCTTAGCATCCTCCAAGCCAATGGAAGCTCCAAGGCATGGCTCACCAACTCTGAAAGATATTCGGTAGTGTTGCACTTCTTGACATAGTTTTCAAGATTTTTGGTGGTGAAGTCTCTTGCATCTTCTAATATGTTCTCACCTTCTACCAAGAAGTATGAAGCTTCATGCAGGTTTAGCATTCCCTTCAAATCGTCACGAATACATGCCCTAAAGTTTCCTTGTTCGTCCTTGAAATGATTGAAAACCTCTACAAATGGAGAACACAAACCTTAACACAATTATTCATGAGAATGCATATAACCATCGATATCTACAATGATTAAAAGACTTGCCTTGAGGCACATGATATCCACGCTGCCTTAAGAGTCGAAATTCTAGAGCAGTAGCATACAAATCATGCACTGTCTCTGTATTCTCTATATGATTTTCATCAAATAAGCTCTTCAAAGTGCTCTTTATTTCATCAACGAAATGGTAAGATAATCCAAGTCTTTCCAAGGTATCGATTAGCTCAAGTTGATCCAAGGGTTTCGATGCATTCGCCAGCATCATCCTTATGTTTGCCTTCAGCTTTTCGCTTCGCGCTATGTACGGCTCTCCCTAAACAACATCAAATTCAAGTATTCAACTCAAGTTGCGTGACACTAAAATAACATGAGATTACAAGGACAAACAATTATACCTTATATTTACTAGTCAGTGACTGAACAAAATCATAGTCCCACATGGAAGTTTGGTAATTTGCCGACCTCCGGACAATTTGGTCATCATCTCCGGTGGTAACCTTGCAGCGACCTTTAGTAGGTACAGAGCGAGAATTCTTGCTTGATACAGATTCTACTAAGGGTCGACTAGGAGATGCTAATGTGGGGAGAGTGCTAAACGATGAATCCAAGTGGGTAGGAGCCATTCCAAAGTGTTTTGGACTAGAAAATTTTTAGTTGAGAATGAAAATTCCAACTACGTCTTTATATTTATACAACATTCAAACGTGTTTGTTATATACACTGCATTTACACCTTTATTTTTATAAAATGATGTCATATGGTGATGTGTTTGTTATTACGATGAACATTCATTTTATTTTTACTTTTTTGTATTTTTTATCTTTCTATATTCTATATTGTGTTACCATTTGTTTTGCATATTTTGAAATAAAATTTTTTTTTACTTAATATACTACAACATTTAACAGTTTTACCGATAGAATTTTTCCGTCAGCATGAGATTACCATTCTGTCGGTGAAAATTGTAGCGACGAATTCACCAATGAAATTCATCCGTCGGTATACTGTTCATCTGTAATTCCATAATTTATGGCTAATTCTATCGGTAAAAAAAATATTAAAAACCAATGGTTTTACAGATGGAAAATGCATGCAAAAAAAAAAAAATTCTACTGGAAAAATTCCGTTAGTATATTTCCATCGGTGATAGTGGCATATACAGTAATGTTTTTCCAACTCTCTAAAATATACCGACAGATAACAGTTTTACCGACGGAATTTTTCTGTTAGCATGAGATTACCATTCTATCGGTGAAAATTGTAGCGACGAATTCACTAATGAAATTCGTCCATCAGTACACCGTTCATCGGTAATTCCATAATTTATGGCTAATTTTATCGGTAAAAAAATATTAAAAACCAAAGGTTTTATAGATGGAAAATGCGTGCAAAAATAAAATTCCCGCTGGAAATATTCCGTCGGTATATTTCCATCGGTGATAGTGGCATATACAGTAATGTTTTTTCAACTCTCTAAAATATACCGACAGATTGATTCTGTCTATATTCCCATCGGTAAATCACTGACGAGATTTGTTTGTCGGTGATTGTGGCATATGTAGTAAATTTGTTCCAACTCTCTTAAAGATACCAATGGATGAATTCCGTTTGTAAGTTCATCCGTGATAATTAAAAAATATTTTAAAAAATAAAATTGTATAGAATAATAAAAAAAAAATTAAACAAATAAAATTGTATAAAATTGAAATATGTAAAAATAAAATTGAATAATATAAAATCCAAATATTCATTACAATTTTATTTGTACAAATAAAAATTAAACTGGAACAATGGCAATGTTGGAGAAGGATGAGGCTGGTCGTTTTAAAGACCATACGGCCAAAAAGGGGCGCACATGTACCACTTATCTATGATCTCATGTCCATGACTATTAGGCAGAGTTGTTCATAATTTGCTGAGAGTTGCTTATATTTTTTGGTGAGATGAGCCGTGTATTGTTGCAAGGCCACGAACTCCTAAGACTGGGTGCTCGATACTGATTAAGAGCTCCCAACGGTTGAGACACTATAGGCCGCCCGCAAGTTCTCGGCTGTAGTGTTAGAGAGTCCGTACATCCGATTTCTATCGGTTCCACTAGATGATCTTGCCTCCATCCACAAATCCAAATCGAAACTCAGGTGAGTTGAAGGATCGTCCTAGTATCTCTCCCTCAACCGACTATTATATGTCTCATGAAAATTAAAAAAGAAATCATCAAATTCAATTCAAGAAGATAATAACTTACGAAAGAAAATGGTTGAACAAACATACCACAAAGTGTTGAGCGTGGTTGTCGATGAATTGTTGCACCCCATTTTGGTGGTCTTCACTCCACACACGTCCAAGAAACGTAGCTTGTAAGAAAAAAAAATGTTGCAAGTTAAATATATTTATAAATAACAAATTAATTAATCCTAGATGTCATTAAAATTAATCTTACCATCTGCTTCGCATGTACACTGAACGGAACGGAACCGTCGGTGTGTGTGCTAACCGAACCGTGAATTTTCCAGTTTCGGTTCTCAACATTGGATTGTGAGCGTCACATGAACCGTTCAGACGTCACGTGCTGAATGTATTGCACCCATTTATCCTTCTGGATGTATGGCGGCCTCAAATCTCTCCAAACCACCATGTCATTCCAGCCTAGTAGAGCATTATCTTTAGCGTATTTTTTAGCTTTTTTCTGTGCTTCATACCAAAAATCACGCAACCTACATGATACAAATGTATTTTATATGAGTTAATGAAAAATTAGATTTTAATATATAATTTTTTTAAAAAATATCATATCATTTTTTATGTTACTTAGTTGTAACGTGATTCTCCCACACTCTCCTCGTAACATTATCATTTGCAATATCCCACTCGAATTTGTTCTATGTATACATAATTTATTAAAAATAAATCAATAATTTCAATATAACATAAAAAATAGTTAATTTTTAAAGTTAATATTAACTTCAAATCTTCTAAACCATGTATCGATATAAGGTTTTCAATTAGGATGTCCGGAAACCTGACTCCATTAAAATAATAGAATCTCCATCGATGATTTAAACGCCAATGTTATTACTCAAGCGGCCTAATGTTTGTGAACCTGAAAATCGATAAAATTAATGAAATATCAATTAGTTGTTAACAAATTACATTATAAGTAAAAAAAAAAAACTACATTATAAGTAAAAAAAAAAAACTCAAATCAAAACAAATTTACATTGAAAGGTTATCCTTCCAATGTGCCTTGTAATTGCGGGAGAATTGACCCTGTTATGAAGGAACACTGCATCTACGTTGTGGAATTGCGCTGGAAGAGGCAACATCATGAGTCGCCGCATGTGCCTTTTCTTGGTTGGCACCTAATAACACGTCATCATCGATGCTGGAAGAACTAGTTGTGACCATGTGCTCATGACGTGTAGTTGATTTTGTTCTACGCTTCTACACAAATTTGATGAATAATTACATAATCAAATTTGATTTTTAAAAACACATTCCGCAGTACCTCCCGTATATTGGAGACTACTCAAATTGTTCAAACCTGAAAATATTGATAAAATATATGCCACAAACTAGTTGGTTTTATTTTATTTCTACCAGAAATTTTGAATTATTCAATTTTATCTCATTTTCAACATGATAATATAATGTTTCTAATCATAAAATAAAGAAAAATAAATCCCATATACAAGCTAACATCTATACAAATTTAACAATAAAATATAGAAAAAAAAATATTATTTCTATGTATTCAACTAACATCTATACAAATTTAACAACAACAATTAAAATTCAACAAAACAATCAAACACTTTATTATGCAATATATACAATAAAATTGAGATAAAACAATTAAATTTAATCCTATATATTCATTTAACATTTATACGGCAAATTCAACAATAACTATTAAAATTCAATAAAACAATCAATCATTATTGCAATAAAAACAATAAAATAGGCAACAAATTAATATAAAAAAAACTATATACTTTAGGAATAAAAAATGCTTACCTTGATAGTGTGTTTACTTTTAGACTTTACCTATGTACAATACAAAAAAACAAAAATATATTGTTAATAAACCAAAGAAAAGATGAAAAATAGAAAATCATTAAGTAAATGGAATCCCAATACATACCTTTTAAACTTTGAAGATGAAGATAGAACTAGAAATTAAAGCAAAATCGCTTGAATAGAGAGGAAAAAACAAGAGAGATTTAAAATTTTTAACCAGAGGAAAAAAATGAACTGAAGGTGTGTTCGCTGGGTTTTATACTATGTTTTTACTGACAGAATCACTGACAACATATTAAATAATATTATTTTTAATTAATCTGTCAGTGATTTCCTCGGTAAATTCGCACTAAAATTTTAATTTCGCTCTAAAAGTTTCAAAAAAACCCTCCAAATTTTTCACACTCTGTCAATAATTCCCTCACTAATGTGAAATAGTATACATGGTCAAAGATGCATTAATTGCCCGCGCTTTGGAATTCACAGTTCATCAGTAAACTGCAATTGACTTAAAGGACTTTGATTGACATCACCAATATGGGAGGTGAACAGTTCCCTTTGCCTCTAAAAAACATCGATGGACTGAGATAGTCGGTATTTCTATTGGTGATATGTGAACAGTTCCCTTTGCCTATGGAATACACCGACGGACACAAACCATCAGTGAAATGGGAACTGTTCACCGATGTGCGAGGTGAACAGTTCCCTTCGCCTCTAGAATACACCGACGATTTTTTTCTGTCGGTGTTTCCATTGGTGAAATGGGAACTGTTCATCGATGTGGGATGTGAACAGTTCCCTTCGCCTTTGGAATACACCAACAATTTTTGTTCTATTGGTGTTTCTATCGGTGATGTGCACAGTGAATGACAGGTTATGTCTATTTTCCTATCTATTGTCCCTACAAATACTTAAATTGAAAGTTGCACACCCAACACAATAACAACAATTCACAAAACAATTATGAAATAATTATTTCTGCATCCATAAATATTACATTTTAAAAAATTGCATTACACTTTCGTGTTCTGATAGTTAGTCAGTATTATCTTCTTCTTTTTCTTCAATTGAATCCTCATTAGCTCCACTGCAATCTTCAACGTTGATAACATTGGTAGCATCATCTTAATTGATTTTTGCTTGTCTGCTGGAGCTCAGAACAACATTCAACTCCTTAGCGTTAACATCAATAAGACTATTATCAAAGACGCGAAAATTTGAATTTTCTTCTAAGTCAATTGATGGAGCAACTCGATATAGTTCAACCAACTCACTAACTTGAAAGACATCATCTCCCACACCTATGTCTTCATTCTCATCCTAAACAACTTCAACATGACTCCTGGGTTTTGTTTTTAAAATGAATAACCAATCAACTCTTAAACAATCCTTTCTAAAGTCGATCCTTCTAATTTGAATAAAAACACTCTATTATGCTCGCTATGATATTGTAGTTCAACGACCTCTTCTAATTTACCATAATAGTCAACTTAAAACTCAAGTCGATCCTTTAACACAAACACCATTGTTATATGTCTTTCTTTCATGCATGTATTCTTTAGTATGAAACACATATTCATTGGCAAAATACCCGTTGTAGCACTTCACTTTTCTTTCAAGACCTAGGCTTAGTAAAGAAAATGAAACACTAGCATTCCTTTCTATTTGATAAACCTTGTACATCAAGTACAACAATGAATAATAAACAAGAATTCTGTAACGAAATTAAGTACAATGATAGATAATGAGGTTGTGATAGTACTTGCATATGTTTTAAACCACGTGGTAAATTGTTCATCTTGTAATCAAAAAATTTGGGATTCCGTCAGCTATTAGTTATTAGACAGTAAATATTGTCGATATTGCCTATGAGGTTTTCAAAAATATATAAGTTTATGATATTACAGTAGATAAATAGTCCATTTACAACAAAGTTTAAGTAGTATATATACTTACTAAATAAAAAGTCTCAATTCATCGCAGTTAAATAATAGATAATTATGTGCTTGTTTGAATTCTATTTCAGACAAGTATCTTCTCCTTATAACATTTTTAGGTGTGAGTCATCCAGGATTGGAGAATATTGACAAGTTCTCACTTGAAAGCACTTCACCAGATAGTTTTTTAAAAGTATTTATGGAAGTCAAGCTTCTTTGGTTGAAGACCCAACACACAACATTCAATACATACAATCTTTTGATTGTCTTGTATTTTGAAAATAAAAATTGACTTGTTGTAAGATTAAAATAGTTTTTCTATGGTTCTTTATATCAATTCTAATATCTGATTTTGAGTATGTTATTTGATAGTATGTGACGAGGTGACCTTTAATGGATTTCAATAGCAGGATGTTCGAGTAAAGATTCAAGGTTCAATTGAAAAATTTTCTCATTTTCAGCACTTACTTTATCAACATGCATAATAAACAGTAACTTAATTTGTAAAGTCACAACCCTTATGGAAAGTTGTTGAAGTTTTGAAAACGTCATTTATCGGTTTAAATCACTTACTTGTTACTGTTTATTATGCTCAAAAGGTTATGGTTCATGATTACGAAAGAAAGAGAAATTCATAAGCTCAAAAGGTGTTTGAGGGTTTTAAAGACCTAGGATCACTATCACCTATTTATTAACTCTCTTTCTTGTTGTCTTTGTAGAAGAAAGTGACATGCCATAAATTTCATCAATAAATATTTCTCTTCCAGACTTGATAGGAATTTCCCTACCTTTAACATTGACTTGCCTTTAAATGCGAATGATATCTACTTTTTGGCTTCCACATAGCCTTCCTCAAAGTTTTCTTTGATGCCCCTCAGTTTAGGGTTTTTTTTTTCACTTTTAGCTCTTTCTCAATCATTAGGCTTTCATTCTTAACATTCTCCTTTTCCATTGATTATAACATTGTCGTCATCTTTCCAACGAAAAAAATCCTTCACTTGCCCCTAGTATGGGGTGTGATCCATGTCAGGGTGTCTTTTCAAAACAAAGATTCTATCATGCTTAAATTGAGATTGTAAGGGATATATATTTTAAGAATTATGAATAGAATAAATAAAGATGGTCTGTTCTCATTTTACGTAAGGTCAGTTACTAACGATAAATTTTGACCTTGTCTAACATAATTATTTGGACTTATAAGAATCATGATTCACAAGTCTATAACTATTGAATCCACTATATGTCAATATGCATACTAGTAAGGCTTAGCTCTATAATGTGTGGTTTAATTTTGTATATGAGTTCAAAATTTGTTTGGTCATCCCATATTGTTTATCATGCCATTTTAACAAATACTGAGTCATTTCTATGATAAAAAATATTAATCTTTCAAGATTGATTTAGCCTTAATTTCATATGTTGGAGTTTGATCAAAATATTTTGTCAAAATAAAATGTTAAACATCTCTTCATTTCAGAACAATAAAGAGGCAAAGAAAAGACATATTTCTTTTTAAAAATGATTTAATCCTAGAACAAAGTGCAGAATAGAAAAATTGAAAATTCCATAACAACATGATTGACAATTCTACATCCTTCTTGGAACAACTTCTCTAGCAATATTTATGTTTTGCTAAGTATTTTTGATCACTTGTTATGTTGAGGATGTTCCGATGTACAACCTAGAGAATGGTGGTTTAAGGCAATTGTTCTTGAAGGCTGGGCAATTCTAATGTTGTGTCTGATTGTTCTTCTTCCTCGTTAATAAAAGAGAATCGAAATGTGAAGCATCCATGGAGAAACCTTTCCCTAATCATAACACATCAATGCTTCCAATCTTGAGGTTGAATAATGTCACATTAGGAAAATATTTTCTTATAAGCATAATGTCGACATTGCAGAAGGCCAAAGGACTTACATGGGGTTCTTTCCTTGTTAAAACCCCTATGTTTATTCAATGTCTTTTATTCCATTGTTTTATGTTATAGCTCTCCATGATCCATAATTCCATTAAATCATTCTTTCTATAAATGCAGGTCATGACAAGTTTTCCTTTCTATTCAACAAGCCTAATATCTTAGCTATCATTGTCCTTGTAGATTGGTAAAGGAGGAGAAAATAAACAATAACTCTCTTTTTTCACATCAAATACAAATATGTTTCTCTTCCAAATAAACCAATGAAATGAACCATTCACTAATACTTTTCTTATACGACAAGAAGACTCATCTTGTGGCAGCTTTACTTCATTCAGTAGCTTCTTTCTTTAAGTCTTCAAGTCAAACAACTCGACTCTAATGCAGTGGTACATATAGAACTCTTTATCATATGAGAAAAACTTAGGCTTCGACAATATCATGATCTTGTAGTGTAAAGGTTTTGATCTTTCAACCATTAAGCCAAATTCTACAGTTTCATACCGTGTATTTGGATTCAGGATCTTTTGCTATTATTTGATAGCATGGTTACACACATAATATCATGGTCTATTGTATGTGAGGAAAACTAAAGCTTTTTGGTTTGTTGATGCCACAATCTTTACATGGTTAGGAAGGAAATCAAATGATATTTCAGGATGAGGCTTCAGAGTGTCAGTTGAAATAAAGGAAACATGATATTCATTTCTGATCATTCATTATATAAAGAACCCAAAGACAATGTTGATTCTTTAGCTATGTAGCTTTATGAAAGTGGATTTATATGTGAACTTGTTGCACTCCTTGGGAAAAAAAAGCCTAAATTTCCTCATAGTCTCCATTAATGAATGCATCTGAACTTCATAGATGACATCCGAGCATAGGACACAAGTTGAGTTCATGGTAAAGTAGAGACTCTTGTTACAAGTTTGCAGAAAACCACAAGCGATGCTTTTGGATTGGAAATTGAGTGAATCTTTCTTAACACCATCATATATAGGCAACTCTTGACTCATTAGGGGAACATTTAGAGACCTATATTTCAAAATATGAGCATGCATGTTAAATGTATGAGTATGTTTTTATATGATGAACTCACTTTTCAAGGGGTAACACACAGTTGTAACTCTAGCATAACGAACAAAAATTTTAATTCTTGCCCAAACTTGAAAATGAAAATTTCCCAAGTGATAGTTATTGTGTCACCCGTAAGACTTGAATTCAAAATGATTCAAGAAGGGCTTGTCTTTATACAAAATAATGTGTAGGGAGCATACACCTTGAAGGCTGGTTTTAATCTTTTTACTATTTGGTCTCTAAAAAAAGGGTTTCTCATTGTCCTAATGATCACCCTCATGAAAGTAATATGAGGGCTCAATAGGTAATTTGATGACACATATACAATCAGTACTAGTTCAAGTACTCAACAAAGAGTTGAAAGTCATAGGGTAAGCTGCTACTCCCCACACAACCTAAAGTTTCCATGTGCGTAACCTAGAGTGACATATCTCAAATAAACTACTAATGCATGAAGACATGTACCCATGGGTAGGATAAAATATGTTAAAGCATAAATAAAATAAAATAAGCCAAATGCAAAAGTTTAAACACATCAAAATAGATAAACCACATCAAATACACAAAGCATAGTCCAATACTATCAGAAACAATATTGTCCCTAGTGGAGTTGTCATTCTGTCGCACATAGACGCGCGACATCGGGGGGTCGAGGGAGTTGTCACCTTAGTTGTTTGGTTCAGGGTAGTTAGGAAACTCAAGTGTACTGTTCTTATCAGAAATTCAAAGACTAAGGAATTGGTTGTGGCTAGAAAAGGTATTTGCATCCGTAGCACACCCTACCTGAGGTAAACTGCAATGTATGGCTTGAATGTGATTTAAAGATTTTGATAGATTCCTAACAAGTGGTCTGTCTATGGCTTAGAATGAGTATTTATTCAAGTGAATAAATCTAGTTTTTTCTAATTCATTATGAGCTCGTGTACCCAAATGAAGTCTTATGGAAATGATCCATATAGGTGCCTTGACAAAGTTTACATATCCTAAAAGGTGGAAGAGTTTTTCATAACTCGTGGGTTTTGATGAAAAAATACTTCTAATTAAAATTGGTGACTATTTAGAATAACTCTATGAATTATTTGGTTAACTCCTGATATTTAACTATTAGCCTCACTTGTAGGTCCAATATTTATACCAGAATATTGACATTAATTCTCATGAATTAAAAGTTTAGTGATTATTGTAATATTAGCCAAATTCTTATGAATTCAATAAACCGATTATTAAATCTAGAATGCATGCTTAAAAAAAGTAAAACCTACCATGTATTTTATTTTTTAAACAGGATATATATGATTTTTATATTTTTTAGAGATTGACCATATGCAATTATAAACATTAAATTCTTTTTGTCTTTTTTTATTTTAAGTATTTAAAAACATATAAGAAAATACAAACACACACACATTCTTGTTTACTATATTTTGCTCACACACCCTACTGACCTTTTTATTGAGGGAAATGGGTCTTACCTTTTTATTTATTTATTTTTGTTTCTATTGGGGTTGCCAACTACTTAGGAATAATAGGTCTAGGGTTTTTTTTTTTTTTTTGTTATGTGGGTGTGGGGAGAGTATGTGAGAATATGTTTTTTGTAATGGCCTCCTCCACTTTTTTTTATGTGTATGTTAGGAACCAATTTATATGTAATTTTGTTTTGTTATTTTCAATTGCTTGGTCTCCAACCAAACTTGGTGCAAGTTGGTCCCTCAACTTTTTTTCTTTTGACAATTGGTTCTGTTGTAAATTTTGATTTTTTTGATTTTTTGTATTTTTTTTTGAAAAAGAGTAACATCAATGTCAACTTAAAAATACACATTAACAACCAAACACATAGAAAAAAAATATTGCAAGTGACGTAAAGACGTCAAGAACATACTTTTTTGGGTTTCACTATTTGTTGCTATTTTTAGTTTTTTTAAAAAAGTTTTTCAAGAATGGGGTAAAAAATTAGGTGGCAACAATTTTTTTCAATTGTGGTCGGGTTTGGATTTCAACCTCAATTTTCTTCATTTCTTCAACCAATCTTGTCAAAATATATTAATTTGGCTATTCTACTGGTGTTTTGATCCTTTGCAGTTCGAAAACTTATCTCCTCATGTCCCGAATATATTTTTAGATTTTTTATTTTTGATTTTTTGGATTTTTAAATTAAAAAATATACATTTTGCATAGAACAATATTTGGGGATCCAAAATTGAGTTATGATATCAGTCCCTATATTTTTTTCAAATTTAATTTTAATAACTAAAAATTTATTTGATTGATCTTTCCTTCTCTTCTTTTTCTTTTGAATTTTTTTAAAAAATTTCAATACAATAACAATACACGAAATCATCAAAAATTTTGAAATTACCAAAAATTGGCTAAATCACCAAAAACATTTCAATTTTTTAAAAAATATATTGAAAACGGGGTAAAAACAATGAGTGATGACACTTCTAATAAAAGCTGGTTATCTATAGTAGAGTTGTATCAATGAATTCTCCTATTAAAATTAGTGAAATTGGAGCTCTTTTAAAGTAGTGCATAATGCAGTTGGAATACTTACTAATGTTCAATATGTTTTTTATATGAAGATTAATCTTATTTATCTAAGTACACTTCACAATAAAGGGTTCAGATTAGTTTATCTAGTTAGTTAAAACATATTATATTCTAAGAGTTTGCTATTAATATTTTAAAATTGTGATCAAATACTTTTGTTGAGTTACAACATTTACTTAATTAAATTTTCTATACTTTCTCATAATTAATTTGCTACATCTTCTTTAGTCATGTTACAAAATATTTACCTTATGTTAAAAAAATGCAAGCTTTCGTAATATTTTTATAATGATGTTTTACCTTTCGTAATCTTATTAAAAAAATTGATTTACAAATTTTTAAATTTTGTAATAAAAAATCATTTTATATGATTTTAATAAAACTCATAAATAATTATCATTAACACAGAAAAATAAAGACAAAACCATATAGATTCACTCTAATTTCAAGAGTGTTTATTATATTTCAAGATATTGTTACCAAGCTCTTCAAGATCATGTTCAAATAACATGTTTTTAAAATTGCATTCAAATAGCTTCAATTCATTACTTTCGATGGCAGACCAATGACAAGATTTCCAAGACTATTACAAAGATTTCCAAGACCAAGAGGTTGCAAAATTATAGTATTTTTTGAAGAGTTTATTAGTTGGGCGGTTACTTTCGATTTCCTAAATCCTAGCCACCCTACTCTCTTCATGTGCTGCCTTTTCCTACTCATCTGCAGTAAGTAGCAGAAATTAGGGGACCTAACTTACACGGTTATAGGAAGTGTGATTTCAGTTATTTTTTAATGTATTTTTTGTTTGGAAAATAAGTTAAAATAATATATTTTTATTTTTTAAAAATTATTTTTGATATTAATATAATCTAAAAATACAAAAAACAATTAATTTTAAATAAAAAAAATGAAATTTTAAATTTTTTTAAAATATTTTTGAAACATAAAAAAAAAAACAAAAAATCCTATATCCTAGCCACCCTATTCTCTCTCTTTACACTTTCTATATCAAAAACTCTTTATGCCTCCCTCTCTTCCATCAAAAGTAATCCAAACTCAAAAACAAGGAACCTAGCTTATATATTTTTATTATAATGGTTTTAGATAATTTCTTAAAGTAATTACTCTTTATTCCCTTCAATTAAAAACAAAATTTAAAGACATGATTTTTAATTTTTTAATCAAAGCTTATTTTTTATGAGCATAATAAATTTATACTGAAAAACAATTCTTCGCACAAAAAAAATTATTTTTTTTATCAAAATAAAAAAGAATTTGATGAATAAAAATATCATGGTTTTGATTAAAAAATATACATTTTCTCTTTTTAAGCTTAAACTGTTATAGTTTTTATGAATATATTTTTTTATAATTGTTGTTATTTGTTTTTTGAAGAACTAGTTGTTAAAAAAGATCCAGTTTGTGAAAACAAAAGGTATTTTATGAATTATAAAAATGTATATTGATAAAAAAAAATTCATTTTCCTCCATAATTATGTTCATTTCTTTTTTATATAAATATTTATTTTTATTATTAAATAATTAAATAAAAAATAAATTTTAAAAACTTTTCTATGACGACGCTCGGGCAACTCGACTACTTGTAAACTTTAAAGGGAGCCTATTACTGTTGCTGGAGTAGGTGTGTGATTGATTATTGATGGTTTTGAAAACCTCGTACGAATATAAAAAATTTAATGATGATGGTTTGAATAAATAAAAGGTTTGATTATTATTCTGAGGGCTACTAAATACTGTAGATGAGTCCCAGCCTTCAGTCTTTCAAAAATATGGCAGCGATTCTTTTTTCAAATATTATTTTGCATAGAATTATATTAAAATATATTTTTTTATTTTTTTAAAATTATTTTTAATTTTAGTATATAAAAATAATTTAAAAATATGTATTAAAAAATTTAAAATAAAATGTGTTTTTCTTAATTTTAAAAAACACAATTTAAACTATATTTCCAAACACCTTAACTCTTGTCATGAACATTAGGCAATGATGCCAATAATACAATATTTTTATAGCTTTGTCATAATATATTTAAAATTTAATAATTTATTGACATAATTTTATATCTATATTTTACATGAGCAGTTTTTCAATATGTATGTTAGAATATGAAGTAGAAAAATTAATTTCAAGAGGTGTATTTTATCATGTTAAATCTTAAGTTTGTTCTAGGAAGTTATCAGTTTGATTGTTATAAATTTTAGAATTACTGGAAGCTTGCCTAGTCATTAATTTTAAGAACTCAAAAAATTAATTAAGATATACATAAATTGATCCGGACATTTGCAATTATAAAAAAAAGTAGCATAATTATAGTATTATTTGAATAGTTTATTAGTTGCGCGATTACTTTCGATTGTGTACTGCCTTTTTCCTACTCATCTACACTAGGTTGTGTTTGTTTTGCAACTGTTTTCATGTTTATGGTGCAACAAACGCAACAAGATATTTGGTAACAAACCAAACTGCGTTTTGTATTGCAAGGCTCGATAAAAAAATTGAGTTTGAAACGTAGTTTTTAAGAAGCAGTTTTTACATTTTTTAACTGAATTTCATTAAACCCTGCTTGTTTTTACGTTTCAAAAACACTTTTGAAAAAACTTGATTTTTTTTTATTTTTTTCTTTACTTCAAATTAATATTTTTTGTATTTTTAAATTATTTTAATGCGTTGATATCAAAAATAATTATATATATATATTAATATATTTACAAATAAAAAATATTTTAAAAAGCAACAACAACCATATTCAACTGAAACGAATTTATTTTGTTAACTCAGAATCATAACAGCTACCTTTAAAACAGACATGGAAGAAATTAGGTAGACCTAGCTTAATATGTCTACCTATTCTCTTCAGGTGCTGGCAGAAATTGAATATGTCAGTAAAAATCGGGGGGGG
>Ga0325410_1002075_pt1 | contig 22358 bp, 9 predicted proteins | sample PopdelMetagenome_16_FD_206182 | JGI IMG/M metagenome (GOLD analysis project Ga0325410, IMG submission 206182) | Populus deltoides microbial communities from Bellville, Georgia, United States - Xylem-PdIQD-R3 | ecosystem: Host-associated > Plants > Phyllosphere > Stem > Wood/Secondary xylem...
TACGTGGATTGAAACAAAAGAAAGAAAGAGGAGAGGGAAAGGGGTTAATCACAACCACTACCACCAACTTGAGAAAAGGCAGGGAAGATTTTCTTAAAGCAAGGTGACATAGTCTTCCTCATCTCCTTTGACCTTGGGCCACCTGCACAAGTTGGTCATAAATCAACGGAGGACGGCCATACTGAATCACTAATCAAATATTTATATTCTTCATGCACCTAGAACAACAAGTAAATCTTTAAATTATGTCGTCCACATAAATCTAAATACAAAATTTAGATCGATTTATAGTCACAAAATAAAATAAAATAAAATAAAAAGATAAATTAAAACTATGAATAAAAAAAGAGGTTGCCGATAGTGATAACCACCAACATTATGTAGACATTGATTTAAAAGATTTTTCCAAGGAAAGAGATGGAGATTTTCTTTTGGCTTCTTAAGATCCACAAAAAAACATTCGCACACAATTAATTGTATATATCCATAAATGAAATACCAATCAACTTACATACTTTGCATAAAGAATATTTGACTTCTTGATGCCACATTTAAATGATAAAGAGAAGGGTTCTATCATGTCACAATCTTAAAGAAGAAAGAAAAAAAATACAGGTTGCAAGAAACAAATAATTTCATCACCATAAATCTTGATAGCCTTTCGAATTCTTACCGCTACTATGAAATTGTAGAATAACAACAGAATTATTGATGAATATTTTTCATCGATAATGTCTGATTATAATAGAGATAGAATATTTCAGTTGAAAATTTACAACATGATTACCGACAAAATAAAAATAATGAAAAATAAAAAAAAAAACTTTTTGTTAAGATGAATCATCTTCATTGGTCGACGGATTGACCGACGGTATTTTCCATCGTAGAAATCCATCACAAATTATGTCGGCAAATTTAAAAGTGTTATAACCGACACCAGCCCCACTCCCCCCTTCTTCTTCTTCGTTTTCTTGTTCTTCCTTTTCTCCTTCCTTTTCTTCTTCTTGAACTACAAATCAAAACAACATCCCCTCCCACCTATTTTGTCACAAATCTAAGCCTCATCATCATAAATTTGACCACCTAACACTCCGTAGTGTTAGCTGTTAAAGCAATTCAATTAACACAAAATAAATACGAACATAGGAGAGAAGGAGACTAGAGTTCTCCTTAATCAGTTTATTCTAAATTACATCTTTTAACCTAAATACAAAGGGATTATATATATGTTAAAGTAAAAATACTATTCTACCCTTAATAAATAAAACAAGATAAATGTATTATTTAACATCTCCCCTCAAACTCACGATGCGACAACTACAAACATCGAGAGTTTGCTAACTAGAAAACAAAAATGAGAAATGAAATGCGACTTGGTAAAGAAATATGCAATCTGCAAAGAAAAAGAAACAAAAGGCAAAGTAATGGTGCCATGTTTGAGATGATAACAAGTAAGATGACAATTGATCTTAATGTGCCTAGTTCGTTCATGAAAAAATGAGTTGTGAGCAATCTTAATGGAACTTTGGTTGTTACAATACATAAAAGTAAGATGAGAAAGGAAAACTTCCATATCCGCAAGTGACCAATATAACCAAATAATCTCTTTGGTAGTAGATGCCATAACATGATAGTCTGCTTTGGTTGAGGATTGAAAAACAATAAATTGTTTCTTGCTCTTCCAAGAAATAAGAGAATCACATAAAAAGATACAGAAACTAGTAACCGATTTGCGATTTGTGGGATCGCTGCCATGATCAGCATCAGAGTATGCACGAAGCTCTAAGGAAGAGGTGGATGAAAGTAAAAGATTCTGAAAGACTGTACCCCGAAGATATCGTAAAATACAAAGAACAACTGCCTAGTGAACAGTAGTAGGAGAAGCAACAAACTAACAACATGAACAACATATGCAATATTTTGACGAGTAATGGTGAGATATACCAAGCTCCTGACAATAGTACGATATAAAGTAGGATCTGTCAAAGGTAAACCATAAGAAGAAGAATACCTTGCATTAACTTTAATGAGAGTATCTACAGTCTTGTTATCAGTAAGTCTAGCCCGCTCAAGAATATCTGCAACATATTTCGACTGAGAAAGAAGGTAACTTCTAGGTGAGTAAGCTGTCTCAATACCCAGGAAATATCAAAGATAACCCAAATCCTTCATTTCAAACTATCAAGCCAACTCTATCTTCAAAACTGAGATACCATTAATGTCATCACCAGTAATAATCATGTCATCAACATATAAGGACAAAATAATATGACTTGTATCAGTACACTAAATAAAAGAGTAGAATCATAACTACTAGAAATAAATCTAAGAGATGAGATCACAACAGAAAATTTCTCAAAGCAAGCACAAGGTGCTTGTTTGAGACCATATAATGCTTTCTTGAGCTTACAAACATACCCAGAGTCATGTGAAACACCATGAGGAGGCGTCATATAAACTTCTTCTTGAAGATGTCCATTCAAGAAGGCATTTTGAATATCAAGTTGAGAGATATGCCATTGACGAACTGAAGCTACGACAATAAGAGTATGAATAGTTGTCATTTTTACATCATGGGCAAATGTCTCCTCATAATCCATACCATACTGTTGAGAGTATCCTTTTGCAACTAACCTAGCTTTGTATTGCTCAATAGACACATCATAATTAGTCTTGATCTTATACATCTAATGACAACCAACAACACTCTTACCCGTAGGTAGAGGAACCAAATTCCAAGTATTTATCTTATACAAAGCAGAAAGTTCCTCATCCATAGCTTGCTGCCAAAGAGGATCAATAATTGCCTTTTTATAGGAAAATGGCTCAGAGAGACAATGAATAGAAGCTAAAAATGAAATAAATAATGAAGAATAATAAGAATAAGCAAAATCTGGTAGTTTTGTGGACTTACGAATGCGCATTAACATAGAGATAGATCCACAATCTTAGATGAAGCTTGAGGGGCTATAGATGAGAATAGAGCTTCAGGTATGTCAGAGAATAAAATGTTAGTACCTGCAGATTGATGAGTATAAATTGGTCGAACATGGAGAGCGATATCTAAGGTATTAGAAACGTAAGATGATAAACTATCAGAATCCTTAGAAAAATAATCTATACGAATAAGATCAATTTTAGTCAGGCTATAAATAGTGGATGGAATAGAAAATAAAGGTACATGCTTGAGAAAGACAACATGACGAGACACATAAAGTTTATGAGTTATTGGATCAAAACAACGATACTCCTTTTTACCTTCACCTTAACTTAGAAAGACACAAATAGCAGATCGAGAGGACAACTTACTGCATTCTGCATAAGGACGAAGAACAAAACAAGTACAACAAAAAACTCTAAAGGAGGATAATCAGGGATATACCCGTTTAACTTTTCAAAAGAAGAAAAACTTGAACTATGAGAAGATGGAATTGCATTAATCAGAATTGCAACAGTAACTACAACTTCTTCAAAAAACTCACTAGAAACAGAAGTATACAACAAGAGAGAACAAACAGTTTTGAAAATGTGCCTATGTTTTCTTTCAGCAACTCCATTTTGCTCAGGAGTATCTGTACATGAAGTTTGATGAATAGTTTTATCTAAGTCAAGAAACTAACAAACTTTATTTGAGGTGTATTCTCCACCCAAATCACACCTAAAGCATTTGATTATAGCAGAATATTGAGTTTTGACAACAGCTTGAAAGGCTGTATATATCGCAAAGAATTCAAAACGATGTTTCATTAAATAAACCCAACAATAACGAGTATGATCATCAATAAATGAAACATAATATCGAGACACTCCTTTTATGGCAACAAGAGAAGGTCCCCATATATCAAGATGAATTAAGTCAAATGGTGAAGAAGAAATAGAAATACTTCGATTAAAAGGTAAAACGAAAAATTTTACCAGTTTACGTCCACTACAATTAGAAATATCACAAGTTTGTAAATTTTCTAAAGCTCATGTGGATGCAAAAAATCTCAAACGAGAAGATGAAACATTACCTAGATGAGAATGCCATAAATAAAAACTAGAAGATGAAGGACTCAAACAAAAAGAAGACAAATCAACACTAGTAGCAGCAGCAACGACAACTGACACTTTTAACTCATCCAAAATATATAGTCCATTCTCCCTACAGCCTGTCCCAATCAGCTTCTAAAACTGCAGATCCTAAACATAAAAAAAGAAGAAAAAAATAACTAAATAATCACCAAAATCACATAATTGACCAACTTACGTAAGATTCAATCTGAGTTTCGAAATAAGATAAACATTAGGGAAAGACAAGTAGGGTGAGACAACATAATCAACACCTGCTAAAGGCATTGGATTGCCATCAACAGTCATAACAGGAATGGAGGGCAAAAGGGATACAAAGGTAAAAAATAAAGAATATGGAGACATATGATGTGAAGCACCAGAATTCAAGACCCATTCAAAATATGATATACTTGAGGAACTATGAGACAACTAACCCATGGAAGGAGAAGCAGACATTGCTTATGGCTGTAAAGAGAGAAACTCATGAAATTGCTCAGCTAGAGTATTGGGATCGGTGATAAAGCCTAATGAAGCTACTGTTGCAGTATTGTGGTGTGATAGTTTATAACCCTAAGGTGGTCTATGAGCATTAGATTGTGACTGACTATCATGCTTCTAAGCTTGATTCTGTTGTCTCAACTTGGGACACTGAGCTTTTCAATGACCTTTTTGCTTACAGAAACTGCACTCGTCGAAGCCAACCTTTGTGTACGGCTTGTTTTGATGATTAGAGAATGACTAAGAGGGTACTGCTAGTACAGAAGGATTCAAAGCAGAAAGAATTACCTTTTCAGAATAAGACTAACAATGTATTTCCTCAGCTAATAACTCACTGCAACAGAGTCAACAGAAAGCAGTAGAGAATGATGCAAAATTAAACCTCTAAGTCCTTCAAAATCATTGCGAAGTGCTGTTAAAAACTGTAATGATGCAAAATTAAACCTCTAAGTCCTTCAAAATCATTGCAAAGTGTTGTTAAAAACTGTACCAATCGTTGCTGCTCTCTATGTTCAATATAAGCACTGCATGCCTTTAATTCTGCCGATTCTGTAAGAGCCAATTGATCCTAAAGATCTGTCATAGCAGAATAAAACTCCTGAATACTCATATTCTTCTAATGAAAAGCTCGTATGTCATTCTCTAATTGATACTGCTTTGTAAAATTTGATTGCGTGAATAACCTTTTTAGATGATCCTAAACCTCCTTTGTTGTCTCATACTTGGCCAACTACGTATCTATGGAATGCTCAACAGAATTGTTCATCCAAGTAATAATCTTTGCATTGTTTGTTTTCCATGTATCTATCAAAACAACATCTCCTTAAGGAAATTTGTCATTACATAACTCTAGTACGAATAATTCTTTCCATCCAACCTCACACTCACAGACTGAAGCGAATCATCTCTTTCAAGAGCTATAATTAACAAACAAAGAGAACCAGACTCCAAAAGCAGCGAAAGATAAGTACCAGATTGCATAAACTGAATAGATATTGCAGAAACTAAAAAAATATCTTCTCAAAGTTATATAATTACTCCAAAACACAAAAAAAATTACAAAAATTGAACGCAAATACCAAATTGCAAAAACTGAAAGGAAGGTGAAATACTAAAACAATTGCAGAAACATAATGTAAATACCAAATTGCAGAAGCTAGAGGAAAGATGAAATATCAGATTTGTAGAAACAGAACCAATATCACTCAAAAAAAAATTAAGCCTTGTTCTAAAAAACCAGCTCTGATATCATGTTAAAGCAATTCAATTAACGTAAAATAAATACGAATATAAGAGAGAAGGAGGCTAGAGTTCTCTTTAATCAGTTTATTCTAAAGTACATCTTTTAATCTAAATATAAAGAGATTATATATATGTTAAAGTAAAAATACTATTCTAACCTTAATAAATAAAACAAGATAAATGTATTATTTAACAACAGTATCATTGTCTTGGTACCGTTTATTTTTTTTCTAAATATTCCCTACACCAAGTAAGCAAACCTACCCATTTATGTTTTAAGATAATTATTAATATTTTTTATTATTATTTACAATGTAGTTTACTTGTATATTTAAGTCTTTTAAAACATTTTCACGTAGAGTTAAAGTTTGATTTGTAAGTTAGGGTTTATTTGTAATTTGAAAAAATTTGAATTTGTTTGTAGTTTGATGAAATTGATTTTGATTTTGTAACTTAGATGTGTTATAATGAAAGAAATGATGAGTTATTTAGTGGGTAATGATAATATTTTGTCAATTTTATTATTATATTAGAAATTTTAGGAAAAATAATTTTTTATGGAATTGATAACAATTAAATTGTATTAATTAAGATTGAATAAGTTTGAATTGAGAAAATGATAGATAATTAGTTGGGTACCCTTTTGTAATATCCCACATCGACAGATGAGGATTTGGTAGCTGGTCTTATTAGTAGTGCTGGTTGCTAACTTGTCAAATGCGTTTTGGGGCCATGCGTGGTCGCAAAGAACAAATCCACGAGACCCGTGGGCCAAAGTGGATAATATCTGGCAGGTTGGTTGGGCTGTTACATTTGGTATCAGAGCCGACCTCACTGGCTGTCTGGTTGTGCCAACGGGGTTGTCGGGCTCTTTAAGGGGGTGAATTGTAATATTCAACATCGGCGGGTAAGAATTTGATAGTTGACCTTATTATTAGTGTCGGTTGCCAACTTGTCAGGCGTGTTTTGGGGCCATGCGTGGTCGCCAAGAACAAATCTGTGAGGCCCAGGGGCCAAAGCGGACAATATCTGACAAGTTAGGCCGAGCTGTTACACCTTTAATCATTGTTAATTAGATTTATTTAGTTAATATTTTGACGCATCATTATATTTTTATACAACAATAATAATTGTTTATTAGATTATGAATTTAATTTTAATTACCAAATTTCAGTTTTGTGTTGATTGTTATATTATTAAGAAATTTTATCATCATTATTCTATATAGGTTTTCTAAGTAATAGATAATCTTTGTTAGATATATTGAGATTCATCTTAATGGTTGTATAAGGAATATTATTGTAAAAAGTTGAGGGTTTTATTAATTCCGCACTTTAAAAACCGAAGAATATTATTGGAGGTAGAATTAGATGTTCATGTGTGAAGTGTAAGAACAAAATGTTCCACCAATCAGTGAAGTGAAGGTTCACTTGTAGATGAAGAACCAAATATAGATGCAATTAGGGTTTTTGAACATATAAAAGATTGTGATGAACCATTATGAGATAAGTGCACAAATCACAGTAAATTATCAATCATTTCATGAGTGTTTACCATCAAGTCTGATTATGATATAAGTGAGGTCGATTATGATAGTAGAATCGAATGAGAAAAAAACATTTTACAAGAAGAAAATAGGCTGAAACGGAACTTCTTTGCTGTAAAATCCATGATAAAACCTCTTGGTCTAAGATACTAAAAAATTGATATGTGCCTAAAGTTTTGCATGTTGTACTGTGGTGAAGATATAAATTTAACTGAGTGCAAAACATATAGGCATGCTTGGTATAAATCCAATACGAGTAGGGGAAGGACACTTGTCTCTTATAAAAAACCAAAATACTTCCCAATCACTTATAGGATATAAAATTTATTTATGTATCATAAGGAATCTGAACACATGATATGACATCATTCACATGATATAGAGAATAGAGTCATGGTGCACCCTTTCGATAGTGAAGCTTGAAACCGGTTTAATATGATGCATCCTTAATTTTCAATAGAACCACGAAACATGCCTCCTGGTTTGTGTACAGATGGACTTAATCCATTTGGGTAATTTGTTGCACCCTATTCTTGTTAATTGGTCATATTAACAATGTACAACTTGCCATTAGAAATGTGTATGATGCCAGAATTCACGTTCTTATCTATAATCATACCTGGTCTTTACAATTTAGGTTGGAATATAGATGTTTATCTTTAACCATTGATTGATAATTTGAAATGTCTCAAGAAAATATAATTTCAAATAAGGACAACTTTGATGTGACTATAAATGGTTTTTCTATGCATGAGATGGTTTCAGGATGGATCATATCTGAAAAATTAGCTTTTCCGTAATGTATGAAAAATAATAAGGCCTTTACCTTAACGAATGGTTGTAAAACTTCTTTTTTTAGTTACCATCGAAGATTCTTGCCAAATTATCATTAATATAGCAAAACAGAAAAGACTTCATGTAAGGTAAAGCTGAAAAGGATGTTGCACCTCTAGTACTGTCGAGTGAAGAATTGTATGATGTAGCCTCACAGTATAAAGACATTGTATTTGACTTTGAATCTGGTGAGCAAAAGTTTTCTAGTTTTGATGTGATCTATAATTGGGTAAAATGAAGTATTTTTTTGGACTTTTTTTTTTATTGGAAGACTAATGTCCTCCACCATAATTTAGATGTCATGCATATTAAGAATAATGTGTTTGAAAACATTTTTACCACGATCATGAACATCAAAAGGAAAACAATGGACAACATAAAATCTAGAGTGTATATAACTTTGTTTTATGACCGTCAAAATATGAATTTGCTTAATTATAGGGTATGTGTGAAAAAGCTCAAAGCCATCTTTGTCTTAGAAAAAAAAAACACAATTTCTTGTCTATAAATTACTTAAGAGTTTGTGATTTCTTAATGGATATACTTTGAACATAGCTAGATTGGTGAAATTAGAGGAATGCATATTATATAAAATGAAGAGTCATGACTATCATGTTTTTACACAAACACCCATTTCAATTACATAAATGAGTTTATTGCTAAAAGAGATATGAGATGTACTCATGAAAATTAGTCATTTTCTAAGAAATGTTCGCTAAAACAAGTTGTGATCACAACATATAGAGCATCTTAAAAGGAACATCATTATGATAATCTGCAAACTTGAGATGATCTTTCTTACCTTATTTTTTTTTGACTTAATAGAGCATTTGCCTATACATTTAACCTATAAAACAAAAGTTGAAGGGCTTGTGCAGTATAAATGGACGTATTATCCCGAGAGGTTAGGGATTACATGCATATTAATTGTGTGATGTTTTTTAAAAACTTTCGGTCATTCAATTTATATTTGTTTACCTTCATGCATGTACTTTTCAACCTCAAGAAATATGTTAAAAACAATGCGCATGTTGAGGCCTTGCTATGCGAAGCTTATATTTTTGAATAGATTTCAATATTTATCTCATATTATTTTGAACCCGTTATGAGAACAAGAATCAATCACTTTTAAAATATGATGATTGTGGTGAATTGTCTTCTAGTGGGAATTTATCAATAATTTCCCATCTTGGTTGACCATTGTTGAAGAATACAATTTCAATAAGATATTTGACAGACATCAAATTTAGATAATCTTATAATTATATGCTATTTAACAACGATAAATTGAGATATTTTATATAGTAAGTCAATTTACAAGTTTTTAAATGATAAACTATTTCCTCTTGTATTCTCGTTTATGCTAAATGATCACTAACTTCCTTATATACAACATCGTCAATTTTTGTTATTCTAAAATTCATATCTCACTGAAGCTTAAATTTTTCAAATACAAGATGAGCAATTCACCACGAGGTTTAAAACACCAATAAGTATGTAATGATTTCTAATTGTAACAAAATACATTGATTTAACTCTTTTTTTCAACCGTTACTGGATGTTATATTTAACCTGATGTACAACATGGAAGGCAATGCCAAAAGTTTGAAATTTCTATCTTTGGGTCCTGAAAGAAAGATTGAGTGTTATAACGAGTTTTTCATTAATGGATATGTCTTTCATACAAAAGATTATGAAGAAAATAGAAATACATATAATAATAAGGTTTATGTTCAGGGATCAACTTATATTGAATTTGAAGTTGATTATTATGGCAAGTTAGAAAAAGGTCATTCAATTACAATATCATAAGGCACAAAATACAATCTTTTCACTCAAATGCTGTTGGTATGATATTGATAGAGGAATTAGGATAGATCCTCATCATGGTTGGTCAAAATCAATAAAAGAAGTATATTTGGCAACATCAACGATGTTTTAATACTTGCCCAACAATTCCAACAAGTGTATTACACATACGCTCCATCATTTAGAAATGATTATAATAGAGTTGGTTGGTTATCTGTTATGAAAACCAAACTTAAAAGTTGCGTCTAAGTTGTTAAATATGGTAACAATTAAATAACTAGGGGAGAAGATGTTTTTCAACTAGATGAGTTCGCTTATCGATATCGGGTTTCTCCATTTATCTAGTTAGAAGAAGATTCAAATATTTATGTAGTAGAGAATACTTATGTTCATGTTTCTTTTAAAGATTTAAAAGATATATTAAGTACTAGTGGAGATACGAAACTTGATAAAGATGAAGAGATCGAACAACTTCAGTTTAATGAGGATAATGAAAACGATGAAAATAAAAATGATGAGGATTTAAATTAGACAGTGGATTTGAACTGATTTTAGATGTAAAACATCATTATGCAATTAACATATTTATTCTCATTATATAATGCACTGTACCTTGTACATTTATCAAGTGTTTATTATTATGGTTATGGTTTTAATAAGTTGTTGTTGAATAAGTTATGAATGTATCTGTTGTTGATGCTTAATTGGGTTCGATACAAATTATATTCAATATATATAAGAAAATCAATTGAAATAAATTTACTAATGAAATCACCGACAACAATAAAAAAAACTTGTAAATTATTAACTAACTATTAGTGAATATGTTGTCAATATAACTTTATTCCATCGGTGATACAATGCTTATCGATGAACTTACCGATAAACAATAATATCATCAGAGAATTACATAGATTTTAGGGTTTAATTTAGGAATTTTCATTTATCGATGAAATCTAAAAACATTGAACAATTACAAAGAAAAATTCAGGAATTCAATTCTCTGATGGATTTACCAATGGAATCTAAAATCATCGAAGAATTACAGAGAGTTTAGCAAGAATTCAAAAGGTTGGATTCATCGATAGAAATACCGACAAATGAAAAATTATCGATAAATTTAGAGGTGTTCAAAAGTGTTTTGAAATTTTTCAAAAGACCGACGAATTCAATGATGGGTTTAAAATCCTATATTGGTAAGACTGTGAATAATATGCTGACGAGGTTAATGACCTATAGACTCATCGACAGGAAATTATGTCGGTGATGTTAGAACCCATAAATATCGAGACAATCCCTAGCTTTTTCCCATTTCCCTTTCAATCTCATCTTTCTAAAAAAAATACATGGTAAGTGTGAATTTGGCTTGTGGGTGATGATTTGGTTCATTGTAACTGGTTGTCTATATCTTTTTTTTCTAATTTTAAGGAGGGTATCATATAGAAAAGATGTTATTGAAATATGTTTTAAATGGATAGATGCATTAAAACAAAAAAAATCATAAACTGTAGATTGAGAATTTAGTTGAATATTATTAATTATTAGTTGTATTGTTTAGATTTTAAAGAAAAGTTGAGAGACAAAACAAAGCAGTTGTGCATCTTCAAGCAGTAGTGTTCTTGAGCCTGCAATGCATTTATGTGTTGTTCATGAAGAGACACTTGATGCACATTCTAACAACGTAAACTCGCCAACTATAGGTTGCAGATCTAGCATCCCTTTTGCTAAAGATCCTTATTCTAGCAAGTTAATAACATAGTGGAAACCAGATTTAATCATGTAAAAAAATTTGTTATATTCAAACATAATATTAAATCAATGTTTACGTGTTTATGTAGTCAACCATTAATTAATAGTTTTTTAAGCTCACAAATATAGAAATTGTATGAATGATAACATTGGCTATGATATCATCAATGAAAGTACCCTTGCTTTAATGGAGCCAACTTAAAGAGCATCCTAAATGGATGCCCGTGGTTGAGGCATGGTGGGGGAAATTTAAGGTTAATACATTTATGATCAATACTTATAATTAATAAAAGATGTCCTTTTGATTTAGAAACTAATTATTTTACAAAAATGATTACAAGTAAAAAAAATGGTGTGACGAGGCACTCTAGGGTGGCAAGACAAATATGGAAAAATTAGTGTGAAGTATATATTTTTTGTTAAATTGCAACATTTGTTTTCATTATGTTTTTTTTTCTTTACAAATTTTTGAACTAGGTTGCGTGATTTATAGTATGACACGCATACTTATACCGAGTTAGGTGATTTTAAGAAGTGAAAGAATTGTAGACCTCTCTACATCATTGGAAGCATCTGGGAAAGAGATCTAGAGTTCTTCACGTCTGAGGATTTTAGAAGGCGTTCACGGAGTGGGTCCTCGAAAAAAAAACAAGGAGACTCACAGTTTCATTAGCAAGCATATCGATGAGAATGAGCCGACTCCGATGGAGTTATACATGGAAACACATATATTAATGGAGGATACATAGAAAGGGGTGCAACACTTCATGGACAACTGAGCTGAGACATTTATTATAAGTAAACTTTTGAACCTTTTCTACATTATTTGGACTAATGTTTTTTTTATCCAAATCTTTGACTTGTTTATTTTGTTGTGTAGTGACAATATAACATTGCCATACATCCCAAACACTAGGAGGACCCCTCAATCTTTTTGGAATACGATCTAGAGTTATGGTTGGAGACTAGAGCAACCAATGGACCTGATAGAAATCAGGTTTATGATATCTCTATGATTATGGCCCAAGATGTGAGGTTTGATTGTAATGTCTTGAGCGTAGGCACCCCACAATTTGGTGTGAATAAGCCATTACCAGTAAGTAAGGAGTTGGTTAAACAACAAATTGATGCCCCGAGGGATGAAATGGAAGCAAAATATGAAGAAAAAAAAAACAGCAATGAAAGGAGATGATTGCGTACATGTCTTGTCATTATCCTCCCTCTTACGGACCTCCAAGAGATTTTAGTCCCCACCACCTCTATTTGTAGCCTCTTTTTAATATTTATAAACACTTGTAATTGATTTTTACAGTTGAATTAATAATATTAAATGTGTTCTTCAAGTTAATTTTTTTGTTTAATGTTGTTTAATGTCACATTATTTTGATGGCATTAAAAAAAACAAATTAGTACACCACTAACAGAATCACTGAAGGATAGAAAAATTCTGCTGCATATTTCGTCGATACAACATACCAATTTTCCTTAAACATTTACAAATAGTTACTAACTGTTTTGATATATATTAGTGGAATCATCAACATAACACGGGTGTTGGTGATTTTTTCAGGTATCCGTTAGAAAAACACAATATATTATCGACTATTTATCTATCAATGATTTGTCAATGATATTTACTGACCAATAGACTAACATAAATCGATGATCACATATTTTTATCACTAATAATAATATTTTATAGGTCTATCCATCGAAGTTTAAATCAACAACGAAATTACCAACATATATGAAATCATCAACGCAACACTAACCAACTACATGGTTCCTTCAGTAAATCCATTAATGATATTTTTACTGATGGAAACACAACTTTGACACTGACAAAATAATTCAATTTTCTGGTGGTGTATCAATATAAAGCAACCCAAACTAGAAATAATAGCAAATTAGGGACACTAGAATCAATCTAACATAAACAAATGTTCAAAAAATCAAATAAGATAAATGTTCATTGTTTAGCGTTTGGTTACTTCCTGGGACAAAAGGGACATAGATAGTAGATACAAAAATTTATTTGATTAAAAAGACAGAGACATAAAAATAAATTTATCTCTAGGATATTTTGGAGTTAATTTTTTTACTTTCAAAATAGAAGGTACATAGGGGATATGTTTACAGAGACAATATTTATTATTTTTTCCCTAAAATATCATTGCACAAAATTCTTAATTCCAAAATTATCTAGCTAAGATGTAAGGATAAAAATAATTATTATCATAGTTTTAAAACCTAACTCAAGGGTTGACCCAAGTCAAAGCTTAGGTCATTGGTCGAGGTCCAGGTCACGGATCAAGTTGACCCGAGTCAGCGTAAGAATAAAAATAGTTATTATCATTGTTTTAAAACCCGATTTGAGAGTCGACCTGGGGCAAGGCCTAGATCAAGAGTAGTTGGGGAGGATCAGAATATACAAGGTTGAAAAAATTGACAGTCCAATATTGACCGATGAAGGCCTATTGAATTGGTAAATCAAATTTGGAAGAAAAATTCAAAATTAGATGTTAATGAACTGAATTGGATATTTTCAGTGTTTAAATTGAATTTATTAAGGGCTTAATTGCAAGAAAATTGATTTTTGAGTTTAATTTGGGCTTTAATTGGAAGAAATTAAAGTTTAGGATTAAATCACAATTTTAAAAAGCTGATTTGGTCAAATTAGGGGCTTAATTTCATAATTATTGAAGTTTGATGTGAAATTAGGAACTTTATTAAAGAAATTCAAAACCAATGACCGATTATAAAAGGCTTGTGGCTTTAGGGACTAAAATCAGAAAATCATGGGCTAAATTGAAGAAAAATGAAGATAGATGGTCAATCAAAGGTCAAAATACACAAATCAGGAACCAAGGACTAAAATAAAAAAGGAACTGAATTTTAGGACTGGTAATTGAATTTGGCAAGGAAAAATTTGCTTAAAATTAAAAGTTAAGGGGTAATTAAGGATATAATCAAGAAGATTTGAGAGTTTAGGGACAAAATTAAATTTTGGCCAAATCCCAAATTAAAAACCCTAATCTCTCAATGGTTAACCTAGACGACATGTTATCTGGTTCATGTTCAAAACATATCATTTGGAATAGAGGGTGGACGAGATGTCATCCGTCTACTATTCATCTTCTTCTTTGGGTAGTTTTAGGCTGATCAAGTTGGCTTCTTTAAAGACCTTCAAAATGAGCAAGGTTAAATCCAAACAAAAAGTGTGCACCTCCTCTAACAATTTCAAGTGATCTCCGATGACGTTTACATCAGAGTTGCTCTGGTGATGCCTCAGAAGTGGCCAACTGAGTCAGCATTGTCTATGACACCTATTTTGCAAAACCACTTATTTTTTTAATGTGTTTACACTTCAATCCTTCTTAGTGTGTTCTTATTAATGGCTGAACACGTTCCTCTCAAGATCAAAAGTCTAGAAACAGCTTCTTGGTCTTCAAGTTTTGCAGAACCACCAAAATCTCCAAAACTAAGTTTGTTGCAAAACCGCTATTGCAAAACCAACAAGTACATAGTTTCCAATAGTTAATATCACTCCAAAACCTTCCCATTTAGATCAAAAGGTCAAGCATTTATCAATCATGATCAATCTTTATTTGAATCCATAAAAAAACCCTAGCAAAAACCTATAAATACCCACTAAAATCAAGGGGGGAAAGGAAGAGGACGAAGAACGGGCATGAAAATCTTGATAAGATAGCAAAGTGTGATGGTTCAAGAGCCCAGCATAAAGATTTCTTAAGCTTTCACTGTGGTAAAGCTAAATTTTACAAAAGAAAATCATAATGGGTAGTAGTTGTTGGTGAAGCTTTGAAGGTATAAACTTCCTCTAACCTACGAGGTTATGTCCATGAGGCATACCCCTAGCTATCCCTTACATGTTTGTTGTGTTGAGCTTGGATTTTGATTAATGCATAAAAATACCATTTTTCTTTGTTTAGTCCTGCTTTGAGTTGATTGTTATTGTTTACTGGATATTTAGAAAATGTTTGGATAATTGTTTTTGATGAAATGGAATTGTTTTGGAATCTTTCAAAAATGGTAGTAGCCTTTGGTGTTTGTTTCGATGCATGTTCTTAATTTCTAGGTTTATGTGAGTCCTATTGAATGTTAAAATGTTAGTTTTGAACCTTAAGTTGTTGAATATGCTTGATGTTTTAGTTTGATAGTTTTGAAAAATAGAACCTCAAGCATGATTTTGATGATTTGATGTTGTTTGTTAGTTTTTTTATTCAAACATGCTTGATATTAGTAATGTGGTTTGTTAGGATCGAAAACAGGGGGTAAGGCGTACTAGGGAGGCTAATATCTTCCCTTTACGTATCTAGGCTATTGCCTAGAATCTTTAAAGGTCAATTAGGATTACTAGTAATCATAATATTAGGTGACGACTCCTTATTCAACCAAATACCTTCCAACCTACTTGCAAAGGGTCACCGTGACATCTCTCTCTTGTGAAAAGTACAAGAATTATCATAGTTTTAAGACTTGACTCGAGGGTCGATCTAAGGCAAGGCTCGGGTCATGTGTCTGGACTGTTAACTTGGGTTGACCCGAATTAAGATACGAATAAAAATAGATGTTATCATAGTTTTAAAACTCGATGCGGGGGTGAACTTGGGGCAAGGCTCAAGTCATAAATCAGGAGGGTCAACTTAGGTTTATTTTTAATATCAGTACATTAAAATTATCAAAAAATACTAAAGAAAAATCTTTTTAATAATAAGTAAATGTATTTTTAAAAAGCATCTAAAAACAAAAGCTATCGTAATCTTAAATAAGTAATAGTCGATTCATATTTTCTAAAAATTGATAATTTAAAAATGTTTTTTATTAAATGAAAAAACAAATTCTAAGCCATTAATTTTTTCGAAAATCTCTAATGTTTAAGAAATTAAAATTTTAAACATTTCAAAATATTTTATATTATATTTTTTGAAAATTCTAAAAAACTTTAATGACCAAGCACTTAAAAAAAAAAAAATCAGTTTATTAAAATATTTCCAAAGCATAAGTTTCTTTATGGTTTGTTTTCTTAAAACATTTTTATGAATTTTAGTGATTTAGTATTGTCCGAGTTTTTATTTATTAAAACTTCTGAATAATAATAATAATAATAATAATAAACCTTTCTTCACAATATGAGAATGTAACCATAGATACGCAACTATTAATTAATAATATCAAGATGAAGTTTTAATAAATTAAAAGCGGGAGTTCAATAACAATTAAATTTCAATTGTAACTGGTTAACATACAAACTTTCACTATGCAGCTTTTTTTTTTTAATTTTAAAATAATAATAATTGACATAGTAAATTTATTATTTAAATTTTAAATGAATAACGGGTCATAAAAATAACATTTTAATTTTAAAATAAAACGTAGACATGATCTCAACCGTCCTTTATCACCTCCTCTTCTTATAAATTTCTTATTCCTTCACTTCAATTTTAGGGAGCCAGCTGGTGTTCTTGGGAGCATCTTTCTCCATATTTTCTCTCTCTAATTAAGTCAACATCTCCCATTTCTCTTTACGGTCTTATTTTTTAATCAATTCCCGGCCGAGCTAGATCTAAGATTGCAAGATGCTTTTTTTTTTTTTTTTAATTTTTTTCCATGTTAAGATTTTTATTTTATTTTTTCTATGAAGCCTCTCCCTACCGTATTCCTTTTCTATCATTATTGTAAATACACAACATTAATTCATCGCTTTCACTTCTAAAGATACCCGTATCTGTATAAATACACAACGAGTCTATTTTACGATAAAACCGATGCTTATGTCGGAAGAGACGCTAGGGCAGTGGTGCTTGTTCTTTTATGGAGAGCAACCCAGTGGGATCAAGAAGCCAGACCAATTACAAAGGCCTGTAGGAACTCATATATTATTCTTTCCAGGTTGGATGGATTGTCTCTAGCTAGGCGCTTGGAGATTAACGCCTGTCCTTTCTATATACTTCAGCAACACTTCACTGTTACTGTCGAACGTAAGATGACAAGATTATTATTATTATTAAGGTTTTATATATATATATGTATATATAGCACATATATAACTCAAATATTGACATGATGTACGTACTATAATTATATAAACTTGAAGGTGACGATCGATGATGAAGAGGGTTTCCTCTCTTATGTATTTGGGGTGGGGTGCAGGCTGATCAAATTTTGTATTGTTTCATTACATGTATAGCTAGCTAGGGCATGGAGGATTGGTAAATGCTTAAAGCATCCCATTTTGCTGGAACGACTATTGACCCAAGTTTGTTTTCTATTGGATGAATATGTCGTGTTCATGTATTTTTCCTTCTGGAAGCATCGCCCGCTTGTTTGGATAAGCACTGGCCATTTCGCAGAATTGGAATGGTAGGATTTCTATGGTTGATGGGACCTTATGACGTATATTCAATATAACACCTAATAGTTTTATGGACGGATCACATCTCTCAGTGTAAGATTACCATTTCATCGATAAATTTTTTACCGACCCGTGTTCATTGATAATTTTTTATTATATTACTAATTCTATCACAAAATAAATATCGATGGTTTTACAGATGGAAAATATACATAAAAACAAATTTTTGCTGAAAATATTTCATCGGTGATAGTGGCATATGAAGTAAATATTTTTCAACTCGGTGAAATGCCGACGGAATGTATCCATCAGTATACACGTCGGTGATTATGGCATTTGCAGTAAATATTTCTCAACTTTCAGTAAAATACCAACGAAATGTTTCCGTATGTGAAGACGTTGGTGATTGTGACATTTTCAGTAAATATTTTTCAACTCTATGTAAAAAACCGACGGAAACATTCTGTCTGGACATCCGTTGGTAATGTTTTTTTAAAAAAATTTTAAAAATTATTTAGAATAAATAATATAAAATTATATAAATTAATAGTAAAAAAACCAATTATGCAAATAAAATTTTATTAAATATAAAAAATATAAAAATAAATTTAAATAATATTCATCCAAATATTCATTACAAATTTAATGTGCTTCCAAGACAAATTAAACTAGAACAATGACGGAGCTGGAGGAGGAGGTGGTGGAGGCTGGTCGCTCTTGGGACGAAACGGCTAAAAAGGAGGGCACAAGTATCATCTATTTGTGATGTAATTTTTATGACTAATTGATGGAGTTGTTTATAATTTGCCGAGAGTTGCTTGCATTTTTCGGTGAGATGAGCTGTGGTGTTGCTGCAAGGTCACGATCTCCTTAGATTGGGTGCTCGATACTAATTGGGAACTCCCAACGATTGAGACACTACGAGCCGCCCGCTAATTCTTTGCCATAGTGTTGGAGAGCCTGTACACCCGATTTTTATTGGGTCCACCAGACGATCTTACTTCCATCCACAAATCTGGATCGAAATTCAGATGGGTCGAAGGATCGTCCCCTTATCTCTCCCTCAACCGGCTATTATAGGTCTCTTGAAAATGAAAAAAGAAATCATCATATTCAATTGAAGAAAAACAATAACTTACGAAATAAAATGGTTGAACGAACATACCACGAAGTGTTGAGCGTGGTTGCAACGAACTGTTGCACCCCCTTTTGGCGGTCTTCACTTCTCACGTGCGTATCTAGAAACAGCTCCATTAGGCTCGGCTCACGCCCAAGAGACGTAGCTTGTAAGAATAAAAATTAATTAACAACAAATTAATTAACGATATATTTCATTTGAATTAATCTTACCATCTGTTTTGCATGTGCAGCAAACGGAACGAAGCCGCTGGTGTGCGTGGTCACCGAATCATGAATTTGTCGGTTTTGGTTGTTGGCATCGGACTGTCGATAATTCTGACGGTGAATTGGTCACGTCGACACTGTACGGAGATCCCATTTTAAATCCCTCGTTCAGTCCGTCGATAAAATCGTCAGTAAAAACTTCCACGTCATCGAACCACTTTTTATTGAAAAAAATTTCTACATATTTTGTCTGCAATCCAGTCGGTATATATTCCGTCGGTATATCAACTGACTTATGGACAAAATAGTGGTTCTCGGCAATTATTACTATAATTTATTGATAGAATTATTTTGTTGTTAATTCTGTTAGTTTTAGACGAATTTTTAATAATGACTTGTCTCAGTTTGTTTAACAAGAAACAAGATGGTCCAAGTCGCTAGAGCTTGAAACGTCCTCCACGTAATTCACCATAAGGAAATAGCTCTGTGTAGCATACGCATTGCCTGCTGTGTGCAATGAGAGACAATCAAATTGATGTTCATTTGCTCAACAATGCAAGTTCCAAATCAATAATCATGATTTCAAATCTCTCACACCCCCACAACTAATGGAAAATGGTGTTATCCGCAATACCATCATATTTATTTATTTTTTATTATTATTAATGGCTGGATTTTATATGTGAGTTCTCAGAATCTACTTAACTATTTATTAATAATTATGAGTTTGAGTTTTTTTAAATTTATTAAAAACTTATATGATTGTTAATTTTATAACTCATAAGATAGGTCAAAATACACGCAAACTAATTTGAATATTCATATATATATATATATATATATATATATATATATATATATATATATATATATTATATGAGATGTTAATATATAAGATAGATACGCAACTTCTTGGTTTAGATTTCTAGATTAAAATAGTATTCAATTCTATGTGTAAACCCTTACACGTGCAGGACGTCCAGATCAACGAGGGCAAGTGTGGTATGATTGGTTTCAGATTTCAATGTTGTCACCCAATAATTGGGTAAGTGTGTGCTCTCATGGTTTTTTATTTTTTAAACCTACATGGTTGATTAATAAAACTCTTGTGTTGAGTAAACCAACGTGGTTGAACATTTTTTTTTTTTAGTTTTTTTAAGTTTTAAATTATTATTTTTAAATATTTTTAGATTGTTTTAATATGTTAATTTAAAATATTTTTAAATAAAAAATATTTAAAATTTTTTTAATTATAATTTCAAACAAACTAAAAAAAACTTACATGTAAGCAGAGATTTGTTGAGTTTTACACGTGAGAAGAAAATTCCACATTGATTAGGATTAACAAATTTGAGGTATTATAATAGTTATGTGATCCTCGTTCTGTTATAGGTTAAATATTTTTATTTTCTAAAAAGAAAATAACAATCAAGTTTTTCATATTTCTGTAGTTTAAAAAATCTAAGTTCAAATAAATTTTTTTTGCATACAAGTAATCAAATAAATCAAAAATTATGTATATAAATAAATAAATAAATAAAAAGTCATTACCGTTACCTAATAATAAAACTTGAAAACTCGAGAGACAAGTGTAAATTAAGATATTTAATTTTAAAAGACGGGACATTTACCCGATTGTTTTTGTTAATTTGTTTATTAAAATATTTTTTTTATTTAAGTAAATGATAATAGAAATAGAAATATTATCTATTTTTTTTAATTTTTATGCATAACTAAAAAATAATCATCATTTAAAAGAGGTTTTACAAACAAAATGAAAGAGAGAAGAAGTACTAATTTAAATATAAATTAAAAAAATAAAAGAAAAAATCATAAAAAATCATTAATTAGAAAAAAAAGAAAAAGCCTGATGGTATTGGGCTTGACCTATTTTGTTAGGGCCCCCAAGATTGGGCCCTTAATTATAATTTTTTTTGTTTGCAACTAAGGTAGTTTGCTTTAATTTTTTTTGAAAAAAAATTCAGACGACACATCTTCTGATTTGCCTAGATTCCAGCCATTGTAGTGGCTGGAAAATTGGAGCTTAAGTCTTTTCATTTAAAACCCATTTTTCAATCCATTTTGACCCAAAACATTGTAGGAACTGTGATAAATCTATCCATGGCCTCAAAAAACCCGAAACACCGCCCTAAAAACTGAAATCAACCCGAACTCATATTTGTTTTTTTCACGAACGTTAAAGGTTAAAAAAACACCTAATATGAACTCCCCTAATCAAATGGAACTATTTAACAAAAATATCATTCGTTTTGGTGGTCTAATTTGGTGTCGACAACACTTTTCTCTCTTTATCGCTAGAATCCAGCGAGCTCTCTCTCTCTTTTTTCTCTCAACCAGGGACTAAAAAATAATAAAAATAAAATTTTGTACCAAAATTAAATTAGAAAAATATTGTGATACTAAAATTGTATAATTTGCGTGATTTTTAAAATTCAAGGATCAAAGTGCATCTTTTGCGAAACTTATAGCATATCACCCATGTTTGATGCTTTTTTTTTTTCAGTTCCTCTTCTTTCAATACCATCTTTTCATAAGAAATCAAAATTAATTGGTCTTTAATTAGGACTAGATCGCTGAAAAACAGGTTTGAGGACCAAATTGAAAAATATAAAATTTTGCACAACCCATCCATAGTAATGTGTAAGAGGCTAAACAATGAAGCCTTGCATAATGAAAAAAAAAAAAAACCCATGTATTTTAAAGTAATACTTAATAAAAAAAATAAACTCATAATACATTAATTTAAACTTTTAGGTTAGTAAGCCTCCTTGCCCAGGTGACTGACTCTATAACATTGATTTCCCGAACAAAAACCTAAAAAATTGCTATTTTCGAAACAACAATAAGTTCTGTATTAATCACCAACCACCTCCTAGTGATTTTTTT
>Ga0325410_1002076_pt1 | contig 22357 bp, 9 predicted proteins | sample PopdelMetagenome_16_FD_206182 | JGI IMG/M metagenome (GOLD analysis project Ga0325410, IMG submission 206182) | Populus deltoides microbial communities from Bellville, Georgia, United States - Xylem-PdIQD-R3 | ecosystem: Host-associated > Plants > Phyllosphere > Stem > Wood/Secondary xylem...
TACCTCTCGATGATATAAAATGTCACCTCACCATGTTGTTGGAAAATACAGGTCAATCCTTTTTATTTTTGACATTTTAACTTCAGTCCTTATTCTTTTTATTTTAATTTTTATCCTTGGTATTTTTATCCTTAAAATGTGTTCAATTTAATTATTTTATCCAAGTTTATGGTGTATCATTTTTTTTTTAATTTGATCTTCTTTCTTTTGATTTTTTTATCTTGTTGTTAGATTTATTTTTCTTTTCAATATAACTCTCCAATAAAAAAAGTATTGCCTTCTAATTTATTTTTATGTTGATTTTCACCCTCATTCATTTAATTGATATTCTTTTTTTAGATTATTTTGTGTAATTAATTTTTTTTCTTAATTTCATCCTTCAATATTTGATTTGTTGGGGATTGAACTTCATGTTTTTTCCATGTATGGTGCTTCCGATCTAATGACCTAAGTCATGATCTAGAAAAATTAATGCAGGTCCACGTCTTTTTTTGGCTTATTTTCTTTTTTGATTTCATTGTTTGACATTTTTTTAATATTGACTTCGTAGTTTTCTTCAATTTATTTTTTATCAGGTTATCTCAATCTCAAAATATAGGCCATGGTTTTTATGAGTTAACCCGAGTTAGCTCGTCTCTTATTACTCATGTTATATGTTTATCACGCTACTTTGAATTGACTTGAGTAAGGTTTTTTGTCTATTTTTTATTCTGTTATGTACTTCCAAATGTTTTTTCTCCATGTTACCATGGTCTTTTTTTTAAAAAAAAATTTGTTAACTATCATTGTTAAATTCTTTTATCGTATAATTAAAATAAAACCAACTTATTAAACCTGATCGGGGTTATAATCCAAGTTATTTGTTTTTTTTTCTTTGAAATGGGCTTGCATCACCTAGACATCATTTCTTTATGCAAAAAAAAAAAAAGGCCCACAGAGTAGCACTACTAGAAATATGGAAAACAAAAGTTGAATATGAAAAAAAAAATCACAAACTTTAACATTTTTCCCGCTTAAAATTCTGTTAGTTATTAAAAAAACAATTAAAAGAGAAAGTGGTTTATGATTTTTTTTCAATAATAATAATAATGATTTCAATTTGGTCTCTCTTCTTCTGATTTCTTATTGATTCATTACACTTTCAAAAGTCATGTCAAAAATCTTTATTATTTAGGAATTCCTGATCTAGAGGCTTTTCTCATTGTTAAAATTGATACGTCTAATATTAGTTATGTTAGTATTCTCAAACAATAGGATCAAGGTCAAGAACAAGTAGTACAATATTATTCATGTATTTATTGGTGGGTCATTAAGAAAACTATTCAACTATCAAAAAGAAATTTTATCAGTTGTCTTATGAATCTCATCTTTTCAAGATGATTTATTTCTTAAAAAACTCCTTTTACGAATATATTGTCAATTTGCTAAATATGTCATTGAAAAAGGTGTTTCAAATATTATTTCAAAGCAGATTTTTGTCAGATAGTTAGAAATATTATCAAATATTGATTTTGAAATTGAGTTCATAAAATGAGAGGTATTATCAAATATTGATTTTGAAATTGAGTTCATAAAATGAGAAGCTAACTCTTTTATAAACTTTCTATCCAAAGAAATTTTACATGGCTCAAAATAAATGTCTCCATCAATAAATCAAAAGAATCATATGTTCTTACACTCTCAAAACCAATTCATTTTATAGCAACAAGTAAACAATAAACTTCAAGGAGGGTAAATCCCCATACAGTAATGCTAGCTTTTACCTTAAATAACTAATTTTCTATCCTTTTAGTATCACCTAGTAAAAACACTTCATCTAAAAACTATTCTCAAGCTCTAGACATCTCTCATTCAATCTCAAAAAACACCTTCAACAACTTTATTATTATCCTTTAAATCCTTTTACAAAAAAAAAACTCATTAACCCTTACAAGTCAAAAAATTATGATCTTTAAATTTGTCCAATTGAAAAAAAAAATTTATAATGAATACCCAAACAAGATGACTCCTTATATATTTCCTCTTCAATTTCAATTCTTTCTAGAAAATTTGTAAAAAATAAGACAATTCTATGAATTTATCTCTTAAGACCACTTTTTTTAAAAATAAAAATTCTAAACTAGAATCAAAGTCCTCACGCCTTAAGATGAATTTTTTCAAAACTATCATCCTTAAAGATTCAATTACTTTGATTATTAGCAAGCTTGGTTATACTCTTTTCTTAAAAAAACGATGACCATTCATGGTTTATCCATTTTGATAAAAACTATTTGAAGAATTTTTTAGCTTAGTTTTCGAAATATTGGTGGCAATATTTTCATCCTATATATGAAATTCTTCCTAAGAAATAATAGAAGGTTTGGAATTTTTACAACAAAACAACCTTTAAATTCAATTCCCACCTCTTTGCATTTTATTTTAACATTTGGTGTTCTATGGATTATATGCTAGGATTCATAATAATACATGATGTAGACGAAGATATCAGTTACTCTCCAAACCTTATAAGAGACATTAAAGTCAAATGGTGACCTTAATTGAAATAATCTCAAGTTGTTCATTCTTGGTTATAATCTCATCAAGCTCTATAACAACAACAATTATCTATCAACTCCATTCAAAAACTTTTATATATATATATATATTTCTACATCTTATTTCCAAAACATACTTTATATTAAAAAAAATGGTAGTATATAATTTCCTATAAAGAAAAAAGCTCTTAAAAAAAACCAATTTTGCTGCTATTATTAATATTTTAATTTCAAATCGTGATATATCTAAAAAAAATAGTATATAATTTTCCAAAAAGAAAAACGTGATTGCAAAAAACTTCTTATTTTTTTGTTTCATATTTTTTATAACTTATCATATTTTTAATTCAAAATGTTTTTTTATTGACTATTTTATCTTATAAACTTCACCATAATATTAAACATTTTTACTCGAGATCCAATTTACTGCTATTTATTGCGACTATATTTTTTATAGAACCTACATCAATTTATTGCAAGTTATTTGTTGTATATATATGAGATCTATCTCAAGTATTACTTCCAACTGTTCAAAATAAAATTTAATTGGTAAAACTCATCAACCATGGCATAAGAATGTAACAAAGACAAAAATCAAACGTGCAAGGATGACATTATTACATAAAAGATTTAAAGGATTTTTTAAACATAAAAATTCAAGAATTCAATGACTCTATGCAAGAATTAATCTATTATAACTTTCTCAATTTTTATTAGTGAAATCATGCCAACCTCTTATGCACTATCTACCAAAATAAAAATAGTATCTAAATAAAATTAGGGTGAAAATTGGGTCCTATTAAACAAGGCTAGGTTTCCATCCAATTGAGTTAAAATAAATGAGTGTTTATCATATCACACTCCTAACTACTTAATACAATAATCTAATGATATCCTAAATTTTATATAAGAAATGCTGAATAATTTGTTATAAGAGTACTTGTGCCTTGACAAATATTATAGAGAGCCTAGCATATAATAAAATAAACTAAAAGGGAAAGGGTGAAATCCATAATGCCAATTATTGTAGCTATAAACTCAATGGTACTATAGATAATAATAATGAAGTTATGGTTTTGCCTCTCATGACAAAAATATTTGGCCTAGTTGATGAGAATAATAGGATCTTTTATTATTTTATGAACAGTAAAAAATAAGAAATTACCCTTGGAGTAAAAAAAATCCAGAGCTGATGTATATGAACATATTTTCCTTTTCATTTTTAAATGCAAAATGAATTTATTATATTGCCTTTGAAGTCAACAATAGCTTTAACTTTGGTTTAATGTTATTTTCATCATTTCAATATGTTTTGTTTTGTTATTATTAAGTGGGATGAATGTTGTTCATTTGTGTTTGAGTAGTGCATGCAACGTCGTCTCTGCATTTGAATGTTGTCTGCCCTGTTTGGGAGGCATGTTTGATGTCGCTCGACGACTAAATGGTGGCTTTTAAAGTGACGTCTGAATTGTTTCGGCGGCCCCTTTATCCTTGAACAATGTTTGTCATGAACAAATATCTAGTTTTGCGCATATGACCTTTTTTTTCTTTCTTTTTTCACTCTCCTCCTCACTTTCTATGTCTAGCCCTCTAAATTTTCAAAGTAGCCCTTAATTTTTTTTCCTTTGAATATGGTTTATGTTCTTTTGATTTCTAACTATTTGTCTTTTTGTAAAGTTTTGATTTTGTTTTTTAATTTCATCATTCAATTCCAATTGTTATGTGTTGTTTTTTCCACTTTGGTCCTTTTTTTATTTCTAATTTTCTCCTAACCTTTTTGTGCAATTTTACTAGTTTTCAATCTTATTCCTCAATCTAAATCTATGGTATATTATTGTTTTCAATTTGATCCTTATTATTTTGATTTTTTGTCATTTTATTAAAGTTATTTTTTTTTCAATTTCACACTTTAATCGAAAGTTTGTAGTTGACATCTAGCCTTTTTCTTTTTCTTTTTCTTCTTCTTCTTTGTTTTTAATTTTGATTTTTACCTCTTTTCTTTTAATTGCCATGTTTTTTTATTTTAGATTCTTTTGTATTATTGATTTTTCTCCAATTTCAACCTTTAATATTTAATTTGCTGGGAATTGAGTTTCATGATTTTTTCATGTATGATGCTTCTGATCTAATGACTCGGGTTACAGGTTTGAAAAACGTGAAATATTTTTTTGTACTTATTTTGTTTTCCAATTTCATTGTTTAACATTATTTTTAAGAAATTGGTTTTTTTCAATTTATTTTCTATTGGATTATCCTAATCTCATGACGTGAGTCACAAGTTTAATAGGTTAACCTGATTGACTTGCCCTTTATTACTCAGGTTATATGTCTATCATGCTAACTCGGGTCGGCTTAGATTGGTTTTCCCCCCTTTTATTCCCCCTAATTTTGTCCTTTCAAAGATTTTTCCCTAACTTATTGTGATTGATTTTTTTTTAAAAAGGATTTTGTTCTATTTACTAATTTTGTTTTTGAATTTTTGATTATTGTTGTCTATTTTTTATTATTTATTTAAAATAAAATAACTTATTAAATCCAATTGGGCTATAACTCAAGTAGTTGATTTTTCTTCTTTCTTTGAAATGAGCTTCCAACAATGAAATGTAATTTTTTATGAGAAAAAAAATCTGCAGAATAACACTGAATCACATCTAGTTCTATACGAGAGTGTTTGGTTTAGAGGTAGTTTTGATTTTTTTTGGTGGGGTCCCCACCAAAAAGCATGTATTTTTAGATTTTAGAAGTGTGGTTTGTGTTTTAAAAAAATTATATCTTTAAAAACAAATCACCACACTTTTCAACCAAACACCCTCTAAACATGAGAAGAAAACCTAACCCCACTTAACAAAAAATACCTCGTTTTCCTCTAATATTATCTAGACCCTGTTTGCCATGAATAATAATTTGTTCAATAACCATTTGTTTTTAACCAATAATATATGGAAACTTGCATGTTTTACCCTTTCATGATTATTCAAAATATTTTTATTCTTTAAATTGCCAACTTAGCTCACTAAAACAATGGAGTCTATTTCATAATCCATATCTATACATGAAAACTTAAAATCCTTATAATTATTTTGATAGACTATCATATTCTTTACATAATATTAACATTATAATCTACTACAATATAAATACATAATTTTATTTCATTCAAATTAAAAACTATCATGAAAAAATTACACCATTAACTAAAAAATAGTTATATTAGATTTGTGATTAAAATTAAATTATAATAGCAACTAATATGTATAAGAAAAAAATCTCTTATATTTGCTAAAAAGTATTTGTATATAAAAGAAAAAAAAATATTATTTATGTTTTTTTCTCATTTGAAAAACAATAACAAACTTGTAAAGTAAAACAAGAGAAAACCTCTAAAATATATTTTCCAAACTCGCACATATTATGAACAAGAAAAGAGAGTGCTTATATTATATTTTAATTTTTTACTGCAATGCAATTAAAATTTACTTTATAGGGTTAATAATTATATATACGTGTCTTAACCCTGAAGTCTAAACCCCGTTAATTGGCCTCTTTGAACTGGATAATTATTAACCCTATTTCGGCCTAAAACCCTATTCCTTCCTCTGTATCCATCAATGGCTATGACGTCGCTTACAGAACTCGATGATGATACGGTGCGCAGCATGTCTATTGGAGCTGTTTTCTCCGAATTCGTAAGCTTCACGAACAGAACAAATCCTTTAGCTTAATTTTAATAACTATGCAATTCAATTAATGCAGTTCAGCTCTGTTTAAGCTCTTAGTTTGTGTATGTTTTATACTTATTTATTTGTTAATTTATTCAGGGGGGGAAGATTAATTCAATTGATTTTCATCGAAAAGACGATTTGTTAGTTACAGCTAGCGAGGATGATTCGGTTCGCCTTTACGACATTGCAAGTGCCAAGTCTGTTTCCTTTTTCCTTTTTTTCTTTAAGAAGATGAATTGCTTGCTGTTTAAATATATATATATATATATATATATATATATATATATATATTAAGGGATACTGAGTTTTTTAGAATTGAATTTCAGATTGCTGAAGACTACGTTTCACAAGAAACACGGTGCAGATCGAATATGTTTCACGCACCACCCTAGCTCTGTTATTTGTTCCTCAACATACAATTTAGATTCTACCGGAGGTTTTTTTTTTTACTGTTTTCTTTTGAGTTTTATATATCATTGTTTCATGTATGAGCGAGTGATGGAAAATGTTGCAGAATCATTACGTTATCTATCAATGTATGATAATCGATGTCTTCGCTACTTCAAAGGGCATAAAGAGAGGTATTGGCTCTTCAGTAATGAGCACTGATTTTGGTTTTAATCGCGTTTATTTGCTTGCAAAAACTTTGTTTAGTTATTTATTTATGTGGGAGTTATGGAAGTGAACTCAATAGCATATACCTTTTGGTAACTTGCAAGAATACTTCCAGTTTTTATTTGTTTTTCGAGGTAGCTGGAATATTTGAATATGGGCTCTACAACTCATAGGTCTCATCTTAAGTCATTTACCATAAGCCAATTCCTTGATGGCAGAAACATTTTGTTTACACGATCCCTTCTCATAATTGGGCGCTTCAGCCTTCTCTTTACATTTCATTGTATCACATTAATGCACAGGCATGTCTTATTTAGGTTAGCTTAGATGGTTAGTGCCTTTTTTATTTTTCCAATGTCTCAAACCAATGTGGCTTCTATCTCGTGATGCTGACATGAAAAATTTCACTATATATGATGTTTCAGGGTTGTTTCCCTCTGCATGTCTCCAATCAATGATAGCTTCATGTCTGGTTCTCTTGATCACAGCGTTAGAATATGGGATCTTCGTGTAAATGCCTGCCAGGTTTGCTTCTAATTCAGCATTAAATTTTGATGTGAGGCTCTTTCAATAAATACACAAAATCAGTTTCAAACAGGGTGCATCATAACTAGCAGTCGAGATGACTAATCTAGTATCACAAACAGCTTTTATTTATTCTACATGATTGTGATTTATGCTCACTGTTATAGTTTTCAGGGAATTTTGCGTTTACGTGGTAGACCCACAGTTGCTTATGACCAACAAGGTCTTGTCTTTGCTGTGGCAATGGAAGGGGGTGCTATTAAGCTGTTTGATTCACGTTCCTATGACAAGGTTCGTACCTACAAAGCACCAACTTAAGACTTAGCATTTTTATCTGCTGAGTTTGACCTGTATCTCTAATTGCAGGGTCCCTTTGACACCTTTTTAGTTGGTGGAGATACAGCTGAGGTCTGTGATATTAAATTCAGCAACGATGGCAAATCAATGCTATTGACGACCACAAGTAACAACATCTATGTTCTCGATGCATATGGTGGAGAGAAGGTTAGCTTCCTGGGTTGGATACTTAAAGCCTGATTATCTCCTTAAAGCCCACTCAATATCCTGCTGATTTGCTTCTGAATAAGCTTGTGTATTGTTCTGTTTATGTATAATTTGTGGAATAAGTGATTGATCTAAAGTTTCTCAAGAAGCTTGTGCATTGTTCTTTTTATGTATAATGTATGGATTGAGTGATCAATCTAAAGTTTCCCTCATGCAGCGATGTGGGTTCAGTTTGGAACCATCTCCAAATACAAAAATAGAGGCAACTTTTACCCCAGATGGCCAATATGTGGTATCAGGTATCTGATTTTGGTTCTATTTTCCTAAATAAAATGTTGTTAAATTTTATTCATTCCCATTTAATCCACAAAAAAACTAATATGATACAGGATGCTGAATGCCAACGCTATCAATTTGAGTTTTGAAACCAATGTTAGCCTTTCAAAGTTAAAAGGCATGCATTAATAATCACAATATAAACATTTATGCTAATATCACCTGCTGTGTGTTTTTTTGATGAATAGCAATACAGCCCAAGATGGTTTTTAGCTATCATCTAACGTGGCCTAATGAGATGCAAATTTCAACCTAGTCTTTTGATGTTTTCTATTTTGAGTACTAAAATGGTGCTAATGGTTTTTTTTTCTGTTATAGGCTCAGGAGATGGAACCTTGCATGCCTGGAACATCAACATGCGAAATGAGGTATAGATTATCTCAATATTTTGTCAGATGGAGTTTCTAGATTGCACAGGATGATCTTGGCAAAATAAATAAATAAATGGAATTCAATGTAGCTAGGTTAGGCACCCCTTTGACTCTCTTAAGAAAGAGTTCATATAGTGCGCAAGGATTTAAAAGACATTTGTTTTTTCGTACTTCTTTCCACACATGCAGTGATTGAATTCTGTGTCGACTCCATTTTCTTCCTTTAGGTATACTAGGTCCAGGGATTCTTCAGAATTTTGCCAATATGTCAATGTGGTGGCTGTAGCAAGCAGAGTATATTTGCCTACTGCCTAAGTAGTGTAGATTCCCCCATGCACCCAAGGGGAGTCATTCCGCTAGTTGGATTGATACGCCTGTGGCAAATTTAATATCCTCAATATCCTTTACTTGCATATATATATATATATATAAAATAAATCAACCTGCACATTTATAAAAGTGCTATGGCTGTATTGGCAGTGAAAACAACCTTCTTAGATATTCAATTTTACCTTGTCTATTGTGTTACAAACTTAGGAATTTGGAATTCCATCTCGGGAAACTTTTTCTGTATGATTAAAGCTATCATCAAGTAATTGTTACGAAAATGATAGTCCTCATACTGAATCAATCTAGTGGGTTAACTTACAATTTTGTACGAAAAACAGGCTTTGAAGTCAAGATAGCAATACCAATGTGGTTCTTTTGCAGGTATCATGCTGGAACAGTCACATAGGTATCGCATCATGCTTGAAATGGGCTCCTCGTCGTGCCATGTTTGTTGCTGCGTCTACTGTTCTCACGTTTTGGATACCTGACAGCTCAAAATCAACTGTCGAACCTCGTCCCATGGACGTTGAAGGAGCAGCTCCATCTGAAAATGTATCTCAACAATGAATCCTGGTTTCCTCTTTTGTTTAATTTTACAAGGAATCCTAGGTGCTTAGCTTAATCATGCACATTAGGTAGGGAATCACAATAAACCTAATGTACCCTTGTTGGGCCAAAATTTTGGTGTCTGAAGCGGCCTCAGATTTTGTACATAACACTTTATATGTAATGAGTGGATCCTGTGATTTCAACACGTTCCTTTTCTTTTCTATTTTTTCTTGTGAAAAAAGAGCTCGTTTTACGGAGGAACATGAATTATGGTAAGCGTCACACAATTGCTCACTGATACTTCAAGAGTTACTGTCAGAATTAGAAATTTACCTTTTCTCTATACCTTCGAAATTTTATGTTTTACCAGCATTAATTTTGCAAGAGAACCACCATCCTGGATTCATGTCTTCTTAGACCCTGTTTTTGCCATTAAACCATGTAAAGGCAAGATGCGTTTGCTTTTATCTTTGTTAAAGCAAAACATGGTGGAAATACCATTTATCAGAAAGCATCGGAATCTATGATCACTGGTAAAATAGTAAGAAACAGAATATATCTGCCCAGGGTTGACAAGTCCTTCCGAATGTAATTTTTGCTTTGCTGTTAGGAAAGCTAGGCAAAATATGAATTGAGATTTCCTGCTCTGTGATCAGAAATCTGAAATTCTGGAGAGAGAGAGATTACAAGAGAGAACGCAAGATAACATTGAAATTCAACGATTGAACCCAGAATACAAAACAGTACAGATGCTCACATTCTAAATTAAAGGTAGAACTCATAAACCAAACTCATTCTACCTCGCAATAGAGATTCCTTACAACTACATACAACAAAAGTAGCTCTAGAAAACCAGCCCTCGCATACATAACCCTAGAAACCAAACATTATTCTTCACTTGATTTCATTTCATTTCATTTCCCGTCATGTGCCTTCCTCTGGATTTCTTGGCCCACTTCCTTGGTCTTCTGTCCCACATAACCTGCCATGTCTTGCATGCGCCTCTTTGCCTGGTCAAGACTCTCCGGCATGGTCTGGGTAGCCTCCTGGATGTACCTACCAACCCAGGAGAGCGACCAGGACCCTGTCAGTCCGAAAGCCCCAGATGCCAAAAATGAGGTCACAGCTAACCCTATTACAAGGGCAGCTGGGACCAGAACGGGGCTGAACAGGATAAAAAGAGGGGTGGTTACAGCTAGACCGATCAGGGTGCCAACTAGGGTTATACCTGCAAGTGCAAGAAGCCCACCACCTACAGGTAGCATTGTGAGCACAGCCAGGGCTTTAGAGGTTGATGGCCCTTGCTGTTGTTGACCCTTCAAGCCATGCACTTGCACTTGGTGCGGCTGCATACGATCAGCCATTGGTGATGATAACACAACTTCGAGGAAAATGAAGATATGGGACAACGAGACCACACAGAGAGAGAAGGACAGGAGGTAAGGAAGAGAGATGGGGTGGTGGTGTTGTTTTAAATAGGAGACGGAAGTGCGGTATGGCGACACGTTGAAGGGCGAGATGGTGAGTAAGGGCTTTGCATGGGAAACAAGTTTCAGAGCCTATGTTGGGAAAATAACCAAAAAGGAGAACTGAAAATGTAAAATGAAAATGAGTTGGCTTATTGAGAGGGGATCTCTGTTGCCACTAAGCCGTTGCAGCTCGGTGAAATTTGTAGGGTTGTGCATTATACATGGAAATAAGTGGGTTTTTGGCCTGGAACCGAAGATGGTTGTTACCTTCAGAACGATTCTACTCAGTTTATATAATTTGCATCAATTCAGATCAAGTCTCTCTAGCTACTCTTATGATCATGTTAAAAAATCAATTGATATGGTGGTCCTCTCAATCAAGCAAACTACACATGCTAAATAAATATGGTAAGATGAATTAGAATGATAGTTAGAATGTTATACATATCTAAGGGACGTAGCGTGATGGCAAAGGGTTTGAGATCTGCACAGCAGGTCTCGAGTTCGAGTCAGGGTGTGCACCTCTTGTAAGAGCCTGGGACAGCCGGGGTTTTACTCCCTCACTTGGGCCTACAAAGTGCGCTTTCTGGAGAGGTGAAGTTTCCTCGAATCCAAAAAAAAAAAAGAAGTTATACATATCTAGTTTCCAATCTAATTAGAATTGCATCCTAACTCTTTCTGGAAATAAATAAAAGTTCATAATGACAAATTTAAATATTTTTAATTTAAATCTCTTGACTTAACCCATCCTTTTAAATCCACTTTGATTTAGATCTTACAATAAACTCAATAGAAACTCATAATAGAAAAAAAAAATCTCTTGACTTATAATAGATTTAAATAGATTTAAATCTCTTGACTTATAAACTCATAATAGATTTAAATCCACTTTGATTTAAATCTCTTGACTTAACCCATCCTTTCCGGGGAGGTGAGGTTTCCTCGAATCCAAAAAAAAAAAAAAGTTATACATATCTAGTTTCCAGTCTAATTAGAATTGCATCCTAACTCTTTCTGGAAATAAATAAAAGTTCATAATGACAAAATTAAATATTTTTAATTTAAAGCTCTTGACTTAACCCATCCTTTTGAATCCACTTTGATTTAGATCTTACAATAAACTCAATAGAAACTCATAATAGATCCTTTAATGTCGTAGCCATGATCACATCACATGTACACAATCTCAAATGGTGTTTTCTAGTAGCACTATGTTTGAAACTGTTGTAAACAAATTCCACCTCAGCCAATGTAACATTCCACTGTTTAAGTTTGTGTCTATAAATGTTACGAATTAGATTGTCCAAAGTTCTATTTAGAGACTCTATTTGAGCATTAGTTTATGGATGGATAGTACTACTAAAATTTAATGAGGAATTAAATATTCCACAAAGTGAGCTAAAAGGGACCAATGAACTTGGTATCTCTATTAGATATGAGAGATTTTAAAACACTATGCAACCTCACCATCTCTTTGAAAAATAGCCTAGCCACACTGATTGCATATGTAGTCATCTTTAAATATCTATCCACAACAACAAAAATATAATATATACCTTATTGAGTTCATGAAAGACCTAACACGAAATCCATTAAAATATCTTCCCAATTATGTTCAGGTATAGGTATGGGCATGTATAAACCAATGTTTTGAGATTGGTCCTTAGCTGTTTAACAAGTAAAACAATGTTGAACAAATATGTTTGTATCACATTTGAGATGAGGCCAATATTACTTATCCTCCGAAGTTGACATTGTTTTGTCTCTTCCTCCATGACCCTTTAATCTACCACTATGTAAGTCTCGAATCACTTTCTTATATAGGGATATACAATTGATTACGTTTCATTAAGTAACCACCTTGTATATAAAAATCTTAACTAGCTCGACCATCAGAACACTTCTCCCATATCTTTTAAAAATCAGCATATTTATCGTACAACTTCTTTAGACATTTAAAAACCAAAATCTTAATGTAGAAAATGATTAGAAGGGAAACTCGCCAACTCAATATATCAACCATTTTGTTTTGAACTCTAGCCTTGTGTTTCAAACTAAAACTAAACTTCTAAAGAAATGTATTAACTATCATTTGACTATTCAATCCACCTAGCTATCATATCCATACTAACTTTATTTTGACCATTTCACAGACTTTAGAGCTTTATAATTTGACTATAAGATAAAATCTAAATATAATGGTATCCACTTCTCAAGCTAATTTCTGAAATGATTGTTGCACTGTATAACTGATCTAGTATGACATTTAATCATCAAATTGGAAACCTGTATCCCAAATCAATTTTGTTGATGGCACAACTATATATTAACATTACTACCACCAATACCATCATGACTACCACCACTACTATCATTACCATTACTACCATCACCACTATCACCATCACCACTACCACTACTACAACCACTACCATGACTACTGCCACTACCATGACTACTATGACAACTACCATCACCACCACTTCTACCACCACCACCAACACCACTACCATTGTCGCACCTTGGTGGACATCACGATAGGGGCCACTACCGCCATTGCATCAAATTTGACGTCGCGACAAGGGTTAAAAATAATATCATCTTGGAAAATTAAAGTCATCACCTAGTAATTAAAGAAAACTAGGGATCCTAAAATATGCATTGCTTTCAAAGATTCAGGTAAGGGATTAATTATACTTAAATGAAGAACAACTTCACCCTTGCAACATCCTTTCTTATGAAAGGTTACCTTTACTATATGTTTTCTTTTAAATTTGTTTTTTTGATTGCCATTAATTATCTTATTTTTTATTTTTAATTTATTTATGAAAGATTTGATGTTGGTTTTTGACAAGTCATCTTGACTATTAAAATTCCACTTCGATCATAGAAATGAAAAAAAATCTATTTTCCTTTTTTTTTTTGAAAAAGATTGAATATTTATCCTAAAAGAAAAGACTTATTGGAATAACCTAAACTAAACATGTATGTATTTTTATTTTATTTTAAAGTTAATGCCCCATACCTTAGAATCTTTTTTTTTAAATAGCTTGAAATCTGTTTCTGATTGGGTGAAACTACAAGTATAAGAAGATGTTGATAACTTTTACTCTTTTTACTTAATTTTTTGAGACAATTACCTCCCCTTCAATGTGTGTCCCTAAAAGAAAAATGGTATCATGCATTCAATTTTTGTGTTTTATTTTTTTGTTTACCATGCATTATATTTCTACTATCAACCTATGGAAACTCAAGATAAAACCATAACTATGTTTCTTTTTTTAGGAGATTCATTAAGGCTATTTCGGTCTAACATTAAAAAAAAGAACATAAGTCAATTTCTAGAGAAACTCGGCCATTATCACTACATAATCCCTTTTTTGATTAAGTTTTGAGTTGTCTAACAGTGCATCTTTCAAATCATTACTGCAAAGCACCTGTAAAGGAATAAATTATTGGGGCCACTCTTTTTTGGTTTAAAAAGAAAAAGAGAAAAGCAAAGAAAACAACATCATAGACTTCTTGCAGATCAAAGAGGAATACTCTCCTTATGGATTTTTGTATATGTCAATTTATTGTGATTTATTACAACAATATGAAACTAAATGACTATATAACAAATCTTATTGTAAATTTACTTTCCAAACCTTATTAACCTGAATACATGTTGTCCCTGTACCAAAATCTCTTTATTTCTTGACTTATCTTAAAGATCATTTTTTTGGTTTCCCGTAAAGCCAACATCAAAGAAAGTTTAAATTAATAAAGTTAAGGCACATGTTTTTTGTTTTATACACATACACTTATATGTTAAGAAGCAAAGTAAAACTGGAATTCCAAGTAAAACTTTATATAGAAATTGTGAAGATACATCAATGTACAAAGATATTTGAACTTGGTTCCGTAGAAATCTTACTCCTAGAATGAACTAGATTTTGTAGAAAAGAAACAAAAAAACTATGCTACTGCCTTTGCGATGTGTGTTACTTTTGTTATAGCCATGCCTTCTTGCTCTTATTGAGTGTGTTTGTAGGTTCCTCTTTCCACCTGTTTGCCCTTCTCCATAGTTTTTCTAGTTTTCCTTTTTCTTTTCTGCCCTTTCTTTCCTCCATTTTGCTTTCTCTATTTTTTTTTTGTTTTATAGGAGGTTCTTAGTCTCTTTCAGAAAGGAAAGAAAATCACTGCCTTTATTAGCATCCAATATTTAGAGATAATGTTGTAAACCAACTTAGTTATTGACCATTGTTGCTCTTTGCTTGCTTTGTAGAGATAAGATCAAATTTCAAAAACTAAATCTTGCATCAAAATAGAAAGGATAGTTGCTGGTCTTGGAGGAAGGGTGATTGAGTAAGCATGTTTGACATGAAATATTTAGAGGATTCTGATAGTTAAAGCTTGATTTCTCATATCATAATTGTAGCTAACATATCAGAGAACATGTTCTTAGCTTGATTCGTGGAGATAAGATCAAAATTTGAAAGCTAAATCATGGATAAAAATGGAAATGATGGCTGTTGGTCTTAGAGGGAGGCTGATTAAGTGAGCATGTTTGGCACGAAATCTATAGTGGATTATGAGAGTTAAGGCCTAGTTTCTTGTACCATGATTATACCCAACATGTTAGAGAACATGTTTCTTTTGCTTTTGTGTCACCAAATGTTTCTTTTGCTTTTGTGTCACCAAAAGAATCATTTAGGATTAAAATTAAGCCATAATAGTGCATGAGACTCAGTCGTTTATGCCCATTTTTTTTCCCTAGAAATCTGCAAATGCCATGAATAAAATGATGTCGTTTTTTTCCCTACGTTCATCAACATGTTTTTCTCTCTTTAAGTAAAATACATTGTTTCACTTAAAGTGAAACGACGTCATTTTTGCTTCTTCAGCATAAGTAGGTTTTTTCTAATTCAATCAAGCCAAACTTCAGCAGAGTCCCTTCATTTCAGCGCCTTTTTCTCCTTGATCCTTGGTCTTTTAATTTTTTTTTTAATTTTGGGTCAATCTCTATCCTTTTTATTTAATTTCACACCTGACTGAGTTACCTTAGGCCTTTGATTTCTTCAAGGATTCCATTTCAGTCATTGGTTCTTTAATTTTCTATTTTTAAGCCAAGTTGACTTTTAACTTTAATTTTTTTTCCAATTAAAACCTTAATTGATTTCCTAACTTGACTATTTGTTCCAAACTCACCTTTAAACCTTACTTCTTTGAATTTTAGCCAAATTAAATCAAATTAAGCCTTTTCTTCAATTTCTTCTTCAATTAAATCCTCAATTATGGCCCTAAAATTGCTAAACCTTATTTTTGCTTTTTGCTCACGATACTTAATTATCAATCCAATTTCTACCCCAATTATATTTTTATTTTTTGGATTTATTTGTTTTTATATTTTTTTATGACTTCTCAAGTTTTTTTTTGACACATAAAAATTATATAAATATGAAGAAAATATGAAACGGTTAAAATTAATTAAAATTACTGAAAAGACATGTTCGTTTTTTGGATTTTTCTAATTTTAAAAGAAAAAATATATATACAAAAATGGGAGGGGGGGTTAAAATTAGTTTACAACCACCGCCGCCACCACCACCATCATTAAATAAAAATGAAGAAAATAAAAAATGGTTAAAATTAACAAAAATTACTGAAAAGACATGCTTCGTTTTTTGGATTTTTCTAATTTAAAAATAAAAGAGAAGGGGGGTTAAAAATTGGGTTACCAACACCACTGCTACTTCGACTACTATGACTATTACCATCACCACCATCACCTCCACCATCACCATTACCATCATCATTATTACCACTACTACCAACACTACTAGCACCACTACGATAACCACTACAACCATGACTACTACTACGACCACAACCACCACCACGACTTCAGCTACCACTTCATAACTTAATAATAATAATAATAATAATAATAATAAGAAGTCATGTGTATGCATGTTATTTATTTTTATTTATTTCTTATTTTTTGTCATAACTTATTTTTTACCCCCGTTTTCTAATGTATTGTAAAAAATCTATAAAATCTATATTTTGATATAATTTAGTTAATTTAAAGTTTTTTTATGATTTTGATTTTTTTGTTTTATTCTTTTTGTAATTTCTTATATTAAAACTAAAAAAAAAGAAAAAGAAAAAAAATCAGGATATGAAGTAATGAATAATAAAGAAAAGGGGGAACAAAATGAAGAAAGATCAAATAATAAAGGGAAAATGATGCAAATGAAAAAACTAAAAATAAATAGAGATTCAAATAAAATGATAAAAATTATAGAAATAGATCTTCATTCAAGAAGGAAATAATATAAATCTTTCAATATCTTTTTTTTCTAGTTTTAAAAAGGAACCCAACAACATTAATTAAAACTTAGGGGAAGGACATAAAAAGAAGACATATGACAAATACATTATAAAAACCCTACCTAAAAAACATAAAAAAGCCCTATAAAAACCCTAAACAAAATAAAACGATGAAAAAAAAGATCAGAAGAGCAAAAATAAAGACTAATAAAAACCAAAATAACCTTAGCCAACAACTCTTTTTTCATTTCTTCTCTCTAGTAGCTGAAATCTAACAACCACACTCCACCACATTGATTAGCAACACAAAATTCAACTAACGATGTTCATTCTCCAACTAAAGCAAGCCTTTCCTCTCCCTCCCCCTCTCTCTCTCACCCCATCTCTTTAGATACAATCCAGACTACACCCAAGGATCCATTAGAAGTTTTAGTTGGGTCAATTACAAGATCAAGAGCAAAAAAGATCAAAGATGTATTCATTGGGCTTATTCAAAGTATTTGAGCCAATGTAAATTTCAAGGAGGCTACAACTTCAACAAGCGATGATCAAACCTTAATCAATTTAATCTATATATAAGAGGGGCTTTATCCATTTACTTCGTGGGTTTAATTAATTTTGGCAACCATAGGCTTATTTATTTTCATGTGTTTTATGGATTTCAAGTTATGAGAGAATTCTTTATTATGCATGGAAACATAAGTGGCTAAGGAAGAATTTATTGCAATAATTTTTCTTATTTTGTTTTTGGACTCTAAGGGCACAACACAACATATATTTTGGCTAGGGGTTGTTTTTAGGGAAGGATTTCATTCAACAATTATTTCTTTTACTCTATCATATATGACACATTAAATTATTTTTTAGAATTACTATTTTTATTATTTTTTCATGTTTTGGGCCTTCTTGAAATACTTTGAGCTTTATTTTAATATGAGTTGATGTTAGCATATTAGGTCAACTAGGATGTAGTTTTTTCAAAGTATAAATACGCTTGTAAGACTTTATATTTTTTAGAAGTTGGATAATACATTATTGCCATATATTTTGTATGCATTATGAGAGGATTATCTTATTTTGGTTCTTTTTTGAACTACTTTAACTTATTAAATAATTAACCAAGCTTCATGGTATCTTCCAAACAACTTGTTTGCTTCTTTTTATAGACATTGGATGAGGGTTTAATTTCTATATTCTTAGTTTCTCAGTACAAGTTATCATTGTTTCAATCTCAATTACAAGCCTGAATTTAATACCTTTCATTAATTCAAAACAATCATTATACCAGATCTATAGGGTGTATTTTTTCCTTTTAGAAATTCCATTATATTATGGTGTTCCAATAAGTGTCATTATGAGAGACTCTCATTCTTTTTTAGATAATCTTGAAAATTTTAGCTGAAGTATTCACCATCTTAATCTAATCAAAGTATCTTAATACTCTTTTCAATTTGTATTTCAACTTCATTTCTGAATTTTTTGAAGCTTTCAAATGATTCAGACTTCAATTAAATGCACATGACCATCTAATATGGTCATCAATGATGAAACATGTATATCCATATATGACATAAATCATTATTGGTCCATACACATATGTATGAATTAAACCTAAGTATTCATTAGATCTTTCAGTCTTTCAATAAAATGTGTTTTGGTCATTTTACCTAATAAATACACTTTTCAAGTTTCATATGATTCATAATTAAAAGGATTAAATATCTTTTTTTTTAATGTAACTTAATGATTCTTGTTTCATTAATATGAACTAATTTACAATGCCATAAATAATATGGATATTGATTATTTAATCTATTTTTCTTGCTATTTCAAGATCAGGTATATACAAACCATTTGTATTAGCAACAAATGCATATTACATATCATTATTATACAAGAAACAATATTTTTTCTTAATAATAAATCTAAATCCATTTAGAAATGGATACTATGTTTCTATAAAATGCTAGAAAAAAATAAAAATTAATAAGTTCTAGTATTAACCTACTTGACAAAGTTAATGCAACAACCTTTGCTTCATTACCAACTCATAGGTCCAGTTTATCTTTATTCAATCATAAACACACATGAAGGAGAAGCTTCAATAAGTTTTTTAGCCTTCACGGTTGCAAGATAGTCTTTGCATAATCCTTCTCTAGTGTTTTTCTTTGCCACAATAATAACAAATACCCTTGTCTTTCTTGATGCCCGAAGTAAGATTCTATGTTTAGACTACAAGACCAAGTTAATGCTTAACTCATGGTCCATGACAAAGCCCAATTGACCTTATTCATTGAGGAACCCTCTGTCATTTTATAGCGAAACAATTCCTTATAGGTCTCATACCTCTCAATTCTACAAGTCACATCAAACAACTCTTTAAGATACATAATTATTATATGAACATCTATATTCTCATGCTATATTTGAAGTTTAAGTGACATGCTAACTAACATTACATATGTAGCCTACTTATTATCATCAATGTGACATTGATATTCAGTCATAGCTTCATCAACAAGGACGTGAGGAATATAATTTTTAAGAATATATAATTTTCTTTCTTGTTTGAGAACAATTCTCACATTTTAGTATCAATCCAAGACGTTTAGTTCAATCAATTTATTAGCATCAAATACGTTACGTAAGGATAAATTTATCCTTACTCATGGTAATCTATCAACCTATTTATGTAAAGATAATAAGTATTGGTTTCATACATAAACATTTATAACCAAATTTAGATAAGGTCTTTAATCATAATTTAATCTCCCACTATTTCCTATAAATTAATAGCCCGCATTATTAATTCAAGAAATCTAGCTTAGATCTCCTAGTAAGCTATGATCCTATTTAATTTATATGACCATAAGTAACTTAATAAATTAGAATAAAGTAAATTAGGTAGATAACATAGCTTATCAATCATATTTTTATGTGACAGTTAGGTGACAACTTTTTATCTAAACATATCATACATATATGTTTCGCCTAATGACTACCTTTAATCTTATATGATTATAAATAACTCATCCAAATCATATAAGCTGGTTAAGTAGGATTTAATTTTATATCATTAAACATATTTGAATAACGGTAATTTTGAGTCGCTCAACAAGTTATCCATGAATAGAACTCTAGTTTTATGCATATCAAATCACAAGGAAATAAATCATGTTCTCAACATGTACCTAATATATTAATTGTAACATCCCTATTTCCGAAACCAACACACCAATCATAAAAAAAAACATGGTAATTTTTTTTTACTTTATTTTTTGTTGAACTCATACAAAGTTTATTGAAATTTCTATCAAAATTTTGGCAGAGTCTCTCCTATACCGGGAGGTTCCAAGTTATTGACAAATCATTTGTATATATCCTATATTCATTGTTTATACACATTCCAATCATTACAAGTCTCAAACTGTAACATCCCAAACTTTTAAGATAAAATTCACACAATGATTAAGTTATAAAAATGAGAAGAATCTCAAGAAGTTTTATTTATTTATTTATTAAGAGATAACCATTAATTAACCATCATAATTGCATTCATACATTAGCATAATGAAAATTCTAAATTTCAAATTACTACTTAAAGTTTTAACAAAATAGTACTACATAACTTTATACATACAAATTAGAAGTATTGTTAAATACAACCTAAAAGAAAGTTCTTCAATTTTTCTACTAACTTAAGTGACTATACAAAGAGAACACCCATGCATCAACTAAGGGTTACGCTACTGAGATGAAACAGCATAGTAACTTGTATAAACATAATTAAATTAATTAAAATTATCTAGTATATTTTTCATTACACTAACAATTTACTTTTTAATTCATTTATCATCAATTTCTATAATTTCCCACCTGTTAGCTTACCAATCTTGCCAAGTAATAACTAATTCTATTGATCACCTATTCACAAGGCACCAGTTCCAAACCAGGACACTAGTCCAACCAACAACCCATTCACAGGGCACCAGTTCCAAACTAGGACACTAATCTAATCATCAACCCATTCACCAAACGCCAGTCCCAAACTAGGAACCAGTTCAACCATAATTCAAACACTATATATAAAAACTAAAATTTGAACTACATCTTATTAGGGACTAAGCTAAAGAATTAAACGAGACTTTAAATTAGAGATTTAAGTGTTAGACATCTACCAAAAATTTATGCTCTGCTAATCGTCCCCTACTCTCGTCTATTTCCTACAATCTCACCTGTACCAATAGTTACACTAATTTAAATTTCAGTCTTGATCACACATACACACGTATACATACTGCCTTTATAATTTAACATTTTGTAATAAAAAACAATTCCAAACAGAAGTTACAAATTTACAAGTTTTAAGTGACTCAACATAACAGATTCCAAATACTGTTTAGTATTTTGAGTATAATCGAAGCTATAGAACTCGGTTTTATGCGTTGTTTGTTTCTTTGGAACACTAAAACATGGGTCTGCAACTTTCATGAAGATGAATATACCTAGTGTTTCCATCTACATGCCTAAATTCATAAATTTCAGAAACCCAAAAATTTATCCTGCTGATTCCCAGTTATGACTGTCTTTGGTTTTCTTCCATATTTAATGTTTTGTTACTCCAATTTAAGTAAGGTCAATTTCATTTGAAAGGTAGCATCTTTGTCTATAACTTTCATGAAGGAAAATATCTCAAATTCTATCATCTTAGGGTTCAAATCTTAGTAGAGAAATTGAGAGACAACCTGTTCAGTTTTGATTTCTAAGTTCAACAAGCATAAATTTGTTTCCCATGTATTTTTTCATCATTTCCAGACACTATAAACACAAAATGCCTCTACCTATCATTATTTAACAAACTTCTTAAACCTATACTAAGGTATTCTAAAATCTCAATTATTCATGAAAAACACAAACAAATTCAAATGACTTAATAAGAGAGCTTGTTACCTTCTATTATAAAAAAAAAAAAATGAGTCAAGAGATTGAGAACAACCCCTTTTCTTCTTCTCCTTTCTTCCTTCTTTTAACCCTTCCCTTCCCACTAGGAAATTCTCTAGGTTTTCTCAAAGTTTTCTTCATAAATC
>Ga0325410_1002077_pt1 | contig 22346 bp, 8 predicted proteins | sample PopdelMetagenome_16_FD_206182 | JGI IMG/M metagenome (GOLD analysis project Ga0325410, IMG submission 206182) | Populus deltoides microbial communities from Bellville, Georgia, United States - Xylem-PdIQD-R3 | ecosystem: Host-associated > Plants > Phyllosphere > Stem > Wood/Secondary xylem...
AAGAATAAAGGAGGGGAGAGAGCCGCACCAGCACTGCCAACGCCATCGTCAGCTCATCATCTTCTTCGTCCAGCAGCCACTGCCATTCTCCATCACAACCGCACCAGCACTGCACAACGAAAAAGAGTCAAATGGATCAACATTGATTTGATCCTTAAAGGTGAAGAAGTACCAACAGTACTTGTCGAAGAACCGATTGTGCCAGCAGTTGAACCACAAAGTCCGGTGATTATGCCAGCAGCTGAACCACAAAGTCTGGTACACAGATTCCCTGTATTCAACAGGAGGAACACACCAGGAGCATCATCATCAACACCACCATCAGCATCCTCATCAGAAGAATCAAGAAGGATGAGAAATCTTGAAGAGCTGTATAATGCCACTCAAGTAATGGAAGATACAAATTTGTTTTGTTTCTTTGCAGATAGTGACCCATTAAGCTTCAATGAAGCTATCACATAAAAGAAATGGATAACAACAATGGATGAAGAAATACATGCCATTAAGACGAATGATACCTAGAAGCCGACTCATCCACCAGAAAACAAGAAAGCAATAGGTGTCAAAATGGTCTACAAGACGAAAGCCAAATTAGTGGATAAAGGCTACAAGCAAAGAGAAGGCATTGAAAGGAGAAGTGTTCATGCTTGGCATGACATCCCTCGATTGAGTTTAAAGGGGAGATTTGTTGAATATTAAACTCAATCTAGATGGTCAAGGAAGGCAACCACCAGCTGCCACCGACCAGCCGCCCAGCCACCAGTTGTATGCCGTCAGCCGCCAGCCGCCAGCCGCCATCCGCCTTCATACTTGAAGGTTGAAATATCTTGTTTTGAATTGGTGTATAAATAGCAAGCTGAGCTTATGCTATTATGTGTGGAGAGAGTAGAGAGAAACACTAGAAAGAAAGAGAGAAAGAGAGGGCGTGTATTAAGCTTTTTGTGTTTGTAAGCTATTTGTTTCTTGAAATAAAACAGTGTGTTTTATCCCCTCTGAGTGTTTCAAAACCACCACAAGTGGTTTCTCCCACCAACAGTCACCACCATCACTGTCAGCTCATCTATCCAAGCTCATCATCCCAGGTAATTCTTTCCCTTATCTCCGTTTACTGTTCATCTTCTTGCATGCAGAACGTGCACTGTGCACGTTCTGTAAGCAAGAAAATAATTAACCGGTTACTGCGCATGTGCACAGTAACCGGCTAATTAATTAACGGGTTACTGTGCTCATGCACAGTAACCAGTCCATGTTTGTTTCGGGCTGGAACATCAGCCCAGCCCTGTAGAAAGTAGGCCCCATTTTATTTTGGGGCTGATTTCGGCCCAGTTTTCTTTTGGGCCGGGTCCGGCCCAGTAAAAAATCCCAAAAAAAAGAAATTTTCTTCAAAAAAATTTGTGATTTTCCCGCACAATTTTCTACTTCATTTTGCTTAGTATTGGTTTGCATTTTTATACTGTAAAGATACAAATCTGGTATTAAAATACCTGGTTTTCGTCAAAACATTAAAAAAAAAATATATTTTTTGTTTTCATGCATACGGCCAAGTCTCTCAAAAATAATAAAAATAAAAAAATCATATTGTATTTTCATATATCAAAGAAAATTTCAAAAAATATGTATTAGCATGTATTTTGGCTTTAATAACCAGTTTATTAAAGTCACGAGAACTAGGCCAATATTTCAAAAATTCCAAAAAAAATTATTTTGTTTTCTTTTAATATCTGGGGTTATGACCTTATACGTAAGACGTATTCTGGATATTAAATTTTTTTGTCGACGTTAGAATTACCCGATAAGATAAGGATCTCTTTACCGAAGAAGACTTTTCTTAAACCATAGACGGACCAACAACTAGAAAACACGACAAGACCTTAGATTTTATCAGACAATAAAACAATGCAGCTTACCTTAGGTAGGGTGTATTTGGGGTGCTAATATCTTTCCTTTACGCAACCAGTCCCCGTACCCGATCTCTGAGACCAGTTGGGGTTCCTAGTGACCAAAATACTAGGTGGCGACTCCCATTCCATTTTCCACTAATAAAAGACAAGAATTCCTTGTCTCCCCACATTTACATAAGATAGAATTTGAGGGTGAATGTTTTCGCCGCAATGCCGCATACGTGCGACAGATAGCACAGGGAGCCTTCCCCCCCCCCCCCTCTCTCTCTCTCTCCATCCCCACAGCAACCTGAACTTTTCTTGATTTGTGTAATACTGCGAAGGATGCCTTGTTGCAAACAAAAGAGTGCGTATACGAACTTCAATCGATTTTACGCAGGAAAGGTTGCTATGAATTTGGTCTTGCAACTGAGATTAAGAAATATTTAACCCGGAGGAACACAGTGAACAAGGCAATTCGCAAGGCCTTGAAGGGTATGCAAAACAAAGCCAACTTCTCTACCTCTAACGGAGACCATGAAACTACAACCATTTTTAACATGATAAAAGAGGTTGAAGTAGTTTCTCTCAAAGAATTACAATCTCTCCTCTCCTTCATCTCTGGACCAAAGGCAAAGACCACTGGTTGGTCATCAGTCCCCAAGCTGGTGCACCACAAAAAGGTAGCATATATATGCGGATGAAGAAACTGATATAAATGAATTCTCTAAAGTGGATGCAGCATTACTAGCCTTGGTAGATCAGAACACTAGCAGATCTGATAAAATCAAGGGTGCTCAAAGCCAATTGGAGAACTTAGAACTGTGCATTCAAGATCTTGATAATGGTCTTGAGTGCCTTATCAGGAATTTGATCAAAAATAGAGTCTCTCTTCTCAACATCCTAAACCATTATTAGCATGAACAATTTTGATACAGTCATGTTTGTACGTAGTAGAAATATACAGGTAATATTCCAAAGACAATGAAATCATAACTCAGTTGCTCAAAGTTTTTCCAAGTTTAGTTTTTTTTTTTTTTCATCTTTTCAGATTTCACATTGTTATGCATTTACAACAACCTCTATTCCTTTAGCAGTTAAATGACAGTGCAATTCACAATTGGAGATGGGGGACAAAAAAAGATTTAGCAAATACAAGGCTGTCAAAAGATTGAAGGGTCGGGTCCAGATTAATTACAGCAGATTTAACAAGGTAGACTCGTGAATAAGTTGGTCCGATATATAATTTGGGACCTTAGTCATTTAACACCATATGAAATTTAATGGCACTCACATTGTAGACTCAAATTTCTTCGCATCGAAAGCAATGAAAAATTCAATGACTGTCTTTCTGTCAGTCCCCTACCTGCAGCTCTTATCGTTAAGTTACAATGTGGCAAGAGATACTGAAGCCATGGATGCGGATCTTGTCTTCCTGTTTTACAACAGAGGCATCAGGACATTCAATATTGTATTCGTTAATAAATCACCACTCGTGTGTTGTAAACCAAGAGAGTTGTGATTAAAAACTGCAGATAAATATACAGTCGGAGATTAGATATCCAAGCTAGTAAATTGATTAAGTTATGCTTAAGAAACTCTGACAATCAAGATAATTGTTATTTGATAACTAGACGGTCACAATAGTTTTTATATGCTGAAATATCGAGTTCTTTGATAACTTGACGGTCATAATTGTTCTTAGTAAATATCGAGTTTACGTAATGAATATGCTAAAATTTCTTGACATTAAAATCGCTATCGTTGCCATCCGGACTCTACGGCACAATTGTCCGAGATAATCTCGAATTTATCTGAATTTAAAAATATATTAACGGTTATTTTTTAAAATTTTTCATTTAAAAATATATTTATTTTAAAAAAATTATTTGTGAATCTAAAATAATAATAAAAAATTAATTTGAAGCCAAAAAAAAATTCAAAACTTTTCAAAAATGTTTTTTAAACTTAAAAACAAACATTCTTTTATTAAATTGTTGGGCAACCTAGAGGTCATGAGTCAATTATTATTTTTTATCAAAATCATATTATTTTATGGATTTTTTTAAATAAAATTAGAGTTAATCTAATTACATTTGATGAGGTTAACTATTTGGAACAACTATGTTTAAAAGAGTAAAATGATTTTTTAATTTAAATTAAAATCTTGTCTCAAATACGATTTCAAGTCGTGAGTTTTTTAATTATGTGTCAAGCCAAGTTGAATTTAATAATTATACTTTATAATTGCAAAAGTTATGATTAAACTAATCAAAATTTCATAAAACTATCATTCACATGGTACATTTGAATCAAGGTTGTCAATTCCGTTCCGTTTCACCCGGAATGGCCAAAATATTTCATACCAATTCAAAAAACAGAACAAAAAGGGAATAAATTTCATCTCATTTTAAATCTCGATTCGTTCTGGATTTTTCGGCTAAATTCTGCCCGGAATGTTCCGGTTTCATTCCACATGTTCCGTTCCGCTCTTGAAAAGCCATTGAATCAAATTGAACCTTATTCAATTTAATTAATTAAACTACCCAATTATAAAAAGCTCTTTTTCGTTACTATTTTCAATAACAATGATATTAATAATAATATTGAAAATTATTATTACTATTTTCATTAACAATGATATTAATTTTTTAAAATTAGATTTATCACTAATATATATGGTTTATATTCATGTTTTTTTTTCATATTTATACTTTGTAGGAATTTGAGCAAAACAACGGATACTTTAGATTCCATTAGCCTTGATAACATTGACCTAAATTTATATTTAAAATATTTGTGTTAAAATATTTTACTTTCATAATGTTTTGATATTTTGTTTAAGTTAAATTACTTTAAGTTAAAGATCTATTTAATCTTGATTATTTAAAAATATTTTAAATTTTGAAATTATATTTGTTTGGCATTTTGTTTGTATTACATAATTTATAATTAATTTATCTTGAATTTGAATTATATTTGTTAAATTTATATATATATGAACAGTACAACCCCGAAATATATATTGATAAAGGATGCCAGAAACCCGTTCTTTTTAGAGATTTAATAATTTTTAAGGCCGCCGCGATGTCGGGTGCGACACACCATATTGATAAAGGATAAATATTCATTACACAATATTAATGGCGATGGAAATATAATTGGCCCTTATACACCTAGGGATGTAGAGAGATAAATATCTCTGAAATTAACATTTTAAGTTAAAAGTTAAAAGAATAAACAAATAAAACCTCATGTTCCAATATAGGACCTATAATGGTCGTCAAACCCATATCCACTTAGACTTGGTATAATACTAAGCTCACGGGTGGTAGGTCTGATAACTTGTCAAACTTATATCTATTTGGGCTCATCATGTAGCTAAAACTAAGGATATTGGGTTTGGAAGCTTACCAGACCCACATTTGTTTGGGTTCGGTGCTTAGTTGAACCAATGGATGTTGGTACTGGCAAATCGTAAAACCTATTTATACTTGAGCTTAGTATGCAGCTGAACCCAAAAATGTTGGGTTTGGCAACTCGACAGACCATATGTACATAGGCTTAACGCGTAGCCGAACCCAATAACATTGGGTCTGGTAGATTGCGAGATCCATGTGGCTCAGCACTTCATTGAATCCGAGGGCATTGAGCTTGAAAGCAAGTTGGTCTCATGTCTTCTAGGCCTCGCATTCTGTCAAGTAAAGAGATGTTGGGTTATCATTTTATCTTTGGCCCTTTTAAACATGGATTTAGGTTAAAAATTAAAATCTTAAAATATATTGATTCATTAGATAGCAACAGTGAACCTAAAAAATTACTTAAAAAAGCATGTCAAGTAGATTATTATGAGATAACACTAGATACGAGTTGGTTATTAAGGGGTTATTTGAGAGTATGATAAATGTTATTTTTAAATAAGTTTTTTAAGAAGAAATATCTAAATAATTTGTTTAAATATAAAGTTAATTTCTTAAAAAATGCTAGAGAAAAAACCAAATAATTTAAAAAAGTAGATTATTATAGGACAACACTATATATGGGTTGGATATTAAGGGGTTATTTAAGAGTATGATAAATGTTATTTAAAAAAAAATTTAAAAATATATTAAAATAATTTGTTTAAATATAAGGTTAATTTCTTAAAAAATTTATGGTGTTGAATGCATCTTATCGTGCCGCATGGTGCATCCACGTAAAGAATGCACAAAGCAAAGTAAAAAATAATAAAGAAAACCTTGCCCACCCGTGCTCTTGGGGCCTTGTTGTTTCATGGATAAGAAATTCAAAAGAAAGAGTAAACCATAAACTTAGCCTTACCCGTGACTTTGTCTTGACTTGATAGGCATGGGTGTGTTTTATTTGTTGCCAAGTTTTTTTTAAAAAAAATTTTTCTATTCCATTTCATATCCAAACAACGTGGCTGACATTGAATTGACATGACATGCAGTGTGTCACATACGTATTTAATCGTAAGGCCAACTTTCTTTCTTTCTTTTTTTAAGTTGATTTTGATAGTTGGATAGTGATTTTTTTTAATTTGTTTTTTATTATAAAATATATTAAAATAATTTTTTTAAATTTTTTAAATTTATTTTTAATATCAATACAACAAAATAATATAAAAAAAAACTAATTTGTTTAAATTTCTTCAAAATAAAAAAATAAATAGACTATTATATTAAGACAAACATGCAGAATGTTTAAGTTTTGTTAGTAAAGAAGTACGGACCATATGTCCTCAGCGATCAACTCTATTGTGTAGTTGTTTTATCGAATTCACCTCATCTTTTAGATCCTTGTACGTCCTCGACAAGAGCTCGAGTTGATGGCTTATGGCTCGCAAGTGGAAAGCAACGTCAGCATTTTGTGTCACTAAATTGTTGTTTTCAGACATTCTTTGAATCTGAAAAATTTGGTTAGCAGCACCAAATATATCTTCACATCTCTAGTGTTTCACATAAAAATCAAGGCCTTTCACTCTAATAAACTCACTACGCCTTTTACCTTGTTTTCTTTTGGTTCTTTAGGAACCTAAATCAACAAATCAAAGTCAGTAGCCTTTGCAGTGCAATCTAATTATAATTTTCAGAATCAAGAACCAATAAATATACTGAAAACAAAGTAAAACAAAACTACGACTACGATTTCGCGAGTAGCAATGTAAATTCATAAGAATTGTGGATGAAACGAAGACACAAAATAAAAAAGAAGTGAATATTAGTGAAAACAATTACTTGACTCCTAAATAACCCAATTATAATATAAACAAAAAGATTTTGACAAAAACAAATGGTAAGGATCACGTTTTGAAACTTGACGCAAATCTGAGCTGTTACGCAATTTTTACGTAACAAAATTAAAACCCAAACCAAAAAATCTAGAAATGACCTCAAATTCAATATTTAGTATTATAATACTAAAAAAAGAACAAATCTAATTTTATATGTTGTTCTCTTATGTCTAGGTACCCAAACCCCTTATAAGATCAGTTTGCGGCAAAATTCAACCTCCAATTAAAACCTCAAGAAACCGATATCAAAATAAGCTCAAATTTAATATAAGGTGCGATCTCACCCAAAATACACAGAATATGAAGTTTCAATTGATTTTAAGGTGGTTTGATTATGGATCACTAAGAGTAGTGTTTCTGTGGCAGAATGGAACATCTAATTAAAACCTCAAACAAACAATATCAAAACAAGTCTAAATTTTACATATGTTGTGATATCATCCCCAATAGACATAATACGAAGTTTCAATTGATTTTAAGGTGGTTTGATTATGGTTCACTCATAGTTGTGTTTCTACGACAAAATTAAACCTCAAATTAAAACCTTAACCAAACGATATTGAAATAAGCCCAAATTTAATATATAGTGCAATCTCACCCCTAGTAGATAGAATATGAAGTTACAATTGATTATGAGGTGGTTTGCTTATAGTTTACTAAAAGTTGTGTTTCTACGGCAGAATTGAATCATCCTTCAAACTACTCTCTCTCTCTCTCTCTCTCTCTCTCTCTCTCTCTCAATATATGCTACTAATATGATTAAAGACAGTAACAAAATGAAATATAACCTCTCTTTTTTTTTTCTTTTTTTTTGCTTAGATGACGCGAACACAATGAACAAAAAGATGAACAACGCAAACACTGAAAAACTTAAAGGAACACTAAAAAAACAAAAATAACAGAAGGATATGACCTTGTTTTGGAACCTAACTCTGATACCAACTGATGCAAACCACGTGATCACGTGGTCACGTAACCCACAATCAAGATTGAGATCTGATCCCAAAACCTATAGTCTGCGAGAGTATGGGTAAGGGACTGATTGTGCAAGAGGAAGACGCATTACTCCCAGTGCACCCTACCTAAGGTAAGATGCATTGTTATTTGATTGCTTTTCTAGGTCTTGTTTCTATTTGTTGGTCTCGTTCACGGTTCAAGATAGATATTTCTTCATGAGAAAGTCTCTACCTTATCAGGTGAAGTCCTAATCATGCTAAAGTCAAAATTTAGCATTGCATTTTCTATACCTTGTGTCTTTAATACTTAAGAGTGTACTTAATCATGTAATTTTACACCCCACAGATATTAAAGTTTACATCTGGACCCTATAAAAAAAATAAAAAAAAGGTTTTTGATATTTTGGCCAAACCCTAATAGATGATCATAAACTGGTTATGATATCCATTTTTTTGGACTTTCAAACATGAGAAAGATGCAAATTTTTTTCTAAAAATATGCTTGGAAAATTTTTAAGATTTGGCCGTATGCAAGAAAGCAAAATATCTTTTGTTTTTGTTTTTTATTTTTTAAAAAAGAAGGGAAATTAATTTAAAATATTTTTTTAGAAAATATTTTGGAGAAAACCGAGCATTTTAATATTGTATTTTACAATATAAATATATAACCTAATATTATGCAAAATTGCTGAAAAATATATGAGAAAATCAAAAAAAAATTAAAGGATTTTTTGAATTTTCTTTTGTTTTTTTTAAAAAACATTAATCATAATAATATATAATAAATTATTATATTAATATATTATAAAATAAGTGGGTTGGGCCCGACCTAACTGATTGGGCCGAGCACAACCCTATAAAAGGGTTGGCCAATATCGGTCTAAAATGGTTAGGTCGATCTCAACCCAACATTTTATTTCTTTTCTTTTTACATTTTTTAGGGGTTAGGCCGTTCTCGGCCTAGAAATTTGGTATGGGCCGTATCAGGTTCGGCCCATGTGCAATGTTAATTAATTGCAGAACATGAATAGTAGTTCATGTTTTGCACGCAACTATGAAGTTGCAGACTTAGCAGGGGAAAACAGGAAAAGAAGGAGGCTTGACACGGAAGGGATGGACCTGCTTTCATTAGTCTGGTGTCAGTGGCTCAAGGCGAAGCTGGAGGAAGAAACGACAGCTGCAAGAGGGCCAATGGAGAAGAAGAAAACGTTAATGGCGATGCATATGCTGCAGCCGTTATGGAGGAAGAAGGGGAAGTGAATAGTTGAGAGGGATAAGTGTGGTGGAGAGGGTGGTGATCAAGCCAGTGATGAGGGTGGTGGCTGCGGTTGTCTGTTGGGACGAGAGAGAGAGAGAGAGAGAGAGAGAGAGAGAGAGAGAAGGTAGCAGAAACCAGGAAGAGGTTGATTTTTTAGCTTACTTTAGACCCGATTTTCTCCCTCCTCAGGCTATGAAACCCACCCCTATTTATAATGGTTAGAATAAGGTAATCTTGTCTACACATAGGAAAACTTTCAGCCATCGATTTGGTTGGGAAGGATCTCAACCGTTGATTCAAAGTGTGCATCGTGAGTTGTCAAATCTGTAGGAAAAGGCTGCCTGAGTTGGCCTCTTTAAGCCGGCGTCGGGGTCACTATGGTGTCAAGTGTCCTAAATGGACCACGTGGGGTTCTAGAGAAATTTTAGTTGATCATTTGCGTGCAAGTTTTGTCAAATTTGACGAAGCAAGGATGCATTAAATGCACCTTCAAAGTAGGCACCGAGGCAGTTTCTTTTGGGTAAAACGGGGAAGACAATGAACATTGACAAGACGACGTGTCGTCTGGTCTTTTTTTTTTAATTTCTAAAACGGCGCCGTTTTGAGTTTAGAATTATGGATTTTTGTCAAACTTCAATTTAGGCCCTCCTCTTTCAATTGCATTCTACTGTACCCCTAATTGGCCCTAAATGTTTGATGTAATGCAATTAAGCCCCTATCGAATTACAATTGGAACCCTTATTGTACGTGTTTTTTTCAATATGGTCCTTGGTTTCAGATTTATGCAATTTAACTCTTAATTGACCGTTAAACCTTTAAATTCTTTAATTTCACCCTCGGTTCTTGTCAATTAAGCCCTCATAGTTTGCGGCCTGTTGTAGAATGGTCCTTGGCTGCGAAAATATTCAAATTGACCCTTAATCGACCCCAAAACTTTAATTGTCTTATGATTTTACCCCTGATTTAAATTAATTAATTTGGTAAAAATTAAATTTGGTCTCTTAAAATTCCAATTTTCTTAATTAAACCCAAATTGGGCTCCCAAACTTAATTTTTCACTAGTCAAGCCCCTAATAAAATTAATTTTACCCTTTTAAAGTATAATTAAATCCTTACACTTAATTAAATTCTTCAATTGAACCCAAATTAATTCTTAAACATAATTAAAATTTACTTTGACCCATGATTAAATCAAATTGACCTATTAAAAATTTCATTATGTCCTTGAACTTGATTTTTATGCAAATTTATCCAATAATCATTCAATTTGACCTTGAATTTGTATTTTTTTCATTTTTGGGCATAATAGGGTACAATTAGGCCTTAAAATTTCCTCTAAAATTATTGCTTTATTCCCCAGCCCGCTTTCTCCACGTTACTAGCCTTTATTTTATTTTTAATTTTTTAAAAAAAGTGAATTTCAGGGAGTAACCCAAAGTTGGGTTATGATACTATCAACCCTTCTTTTCTTGTGTAGCTAGGATGAATAATGAATTCTTATAAGAAAATGATTCTGAAACATTAATGAATCTTTGACACACTTGTAGATTATATTGCAGCTCATTAAAGATTCTTGTGGAACTAGAAAATTCCCTAAACAAGCTCTCACATCCTTATAGGAGAAAGATCATTGTAACATAGAAAGTCCACAAGTCAAAAGAAAGTAAATAACAAAACTCGTACAGCCTGTTCTGACCTATATTGCAAGTCCTTCCATAACTCCGATTCATCTAAAACTTTAACCCAACATAGGCCAATTCCTCTGGGATCTTCAAGTCAAATTTCAGCTCGATCCAACTGTTGAATTTCTAGTAATACTTAAAAGCGTAAAACTAAATAATAAAAAATTTTATAATAAAATACAAATTTGACCTTGCTTGAATCATGTTATCAAAATAGGTGTCAGTGCTATGAAAATTACCTTAGCAATATTATTTATCTGTGAGTAACTATCAGAAGGTGGCCAAACCGAGTCTTGATTTATTTAAAATCAAATTTATTAAAATTAACGAGTAAATATAGGTCCCATGTATTGAACACAGAAAATGATGCAATAATGATAATCTAATAAAAACAAAATAAAACAATAATTTTTTATTATTTTTAAAAGAAAAAAAAAACGTGCTTTTGCATAACAAAACAAAACCAATAATTACCAAGACGACAACCACAAAAGTCATGTGCAACACATTCACAGAAAAAGTCATGTGCAACACATGCACATCCAAAAGCCGCCATGCACTGTTCTTTTCTTTATTGTTTAATATCTTAGACTGTAGATTATAGTTAGTTGTTGTGCCTGTGCTAAAATGTGAACTGATATTGGTATCTTCTTGAATAATCATTTTATTATTTTTTATGTGATGGTTAATGTTATCAATTTAAAATTAATATTGGCCTTGAAAAAATTATTCATATCTAATGATAGCTACAGTGAACCCAAGAAAAATTATTTATGGTACGGGTTGGATATTAAAGGGTTATTTGAGAGTATAATAAATGTTATTTTTAAATATTTTTTTAAAAATATATATTAAAATAATTTGTTTAAATATAAGGTTAATTTCTTAAAAATACTAGAGAAAAAACCAAATAATTTGCGGTGTTGGATGCATGTTATCGTGCCACATGGTGCATCCACGTAAAAAATGCCATGGATAAGAAATTCAAAAGAAAGAGTAAACCATAAACTTAGACTTTGTCTTGACTTGATAGGCATGGGTGTGTTTTATTTGTTGCCAAGTTTTGGAACTATTACCCTTTTTTAGAAACGTGTTTTGTTTTTTTTTTTTTTAATTTTTTTCTATTCCACTTCACATCCAAACAACGTGGCTGACATTAAATTGACATGACATGTAGAGTGTCACATATGTATTTAATCGTTTAGCCAACTTTCTATCCCTCAGAGATGATATAGCACTGCGGAAATTACGTCTATTTATTAGAGATTAATGTATATAGTATTAAAAAAATTATATTTATCTCTTGAAAATTGGTGTATATAATACCGGGAAGATTGCATTTATCACTTGGAAGCAGCATGTTTGTTAGTAAAGAAGTATAAAAGAAAAATGTTCAAACCACTTTTAGAAAAACAATACGGTTTAATAATAATAAAAATAAATAATATTTATGATTGATAAGTTGTAATTTAAAAAAATGAAGAGATGATTGGATCGTGACGCGATCAAAAGATTGATATCTTATCCTAAATGTAGGAGTGTCGAAATAATAAATAACCTGACAAAACCGAGGTCGAACCATAGAGAGATTAACTATATAAATTATAAATAATGATGATGATGATGATGATGAGTTAAAGATAATTTTTAGATGTGAGATTAATGTGAGGATTAAACAATGATAAAAACAAATGTCAAGGTTAGAGAATCCACTAATGGTATTAAAAATAAATGTAATATAAATTCTTTTTATTACTCAACTAGAAACCACACACAAAGGAGGTTCCAATCAGATAATTTATCATTAATAGCTCATTATAAATTGTTAACATGATCATATTAATTATCTCATTTAAGTAACACCAAACTTTTAAATATTATCAGAAATTCATGATGCAAACTTATGTTAATAACAAATCAAGTTCCTTTCATAGCACAGGTGTAGGTTATACCATACCGTTGGCTCTAAAAGTGCCAAGCATTTGTTGTACTAAGTGGTATACAATACAAATCTAGATTAATCATTTAACAAGCAAGGTATTAAGAATTAATAAGATAAAAATGATAAGATATATTAACAACAAGTTGTTTAGGATATAAGCATTAAAGTTTATATTGAGTTTTTTTTAAGTTGATTTTGATAGTTTGATAGTGATTTTTTAATTTGTTTTCTATTATAAAATTATTAATTTTTAATATTAATACATCAAAATAATTTAAAAATATAAAAAAAAATTTAAAGTAAAAAAATAATTTTTTTAAAAAATATTTTTAAAATGTAAAAATAAATAGGTTATTACATCAAAGCAAACAAGTAGCATGTTTAAGTTTTGTTAGCAAAGAAATATAGGAAACAAAAACTGTTCAAACCACTTTTAGAAAAACAATACGGTTTAATAATAATAATAAATAATAATATTTATGATTGGTAAGTTGTAATTTTTTAAAAAAATTGATAGAAAAAAATTTAAAAGCTATTTAATATTTAAATTGAAAAAAATATTAAATTTTACTCTTACACGAATAAATGTTATGTTGTTATACTAATTTACACTACAAAACTAAATGCTCTATTTTTATATCAATTAAAAATTTGACATAAGGTAATATTAAATTTTTTTTTGAAAAGATAAAAAAAATTACATGTTTTATTTATAAGACAATATTTTTTTAATAGATGCATGTGATTTTTTAAAATGTTTTTGTTGGGAGCAAAACAATTCCTGGAAACAAATTGTTTTAAAAACATTTTGTGTAACATCAAAATATATATATATATATATATAAAAGAAAAATAAATAAATTTTATTTTTAGAATGAAATCTTAAAATCAATCAATTATTTATTCATATTACTTTATGCAATATGACTGAAAAGTTATATTTGACTGAAAAGTTATATTTTTGAATTCTATAAACATATTCATTTGCAAATATATTGTTTTTTAAATTTCATAAACTCTTTCTAAAGATATGTCTTTAAACGTTTATATAATAGTACTTAAAAAGATATTATTTTTTTTAATTTGATATTTTAATATTAACACAAATCAATTAAAAAACAATAAACTTGATAGGCATGGGTGTGTTTTAATTGTTGCCAAGTTTTAGAAGTATTACCTTTTTTTTTAGAAACGTGTTTTTTTAAAAAAAAAACAAATATTCCACTTCATATCCAAACAACGGGGCTGACATTGAATTGACAAGACATACAGTGTGTCACAAAACATGCTTTTGCATAACAAAACAAAACCAATAATTACCAAGACGACAACCACGAAAGAACGCTTGATGGTTTTCCAAAACAAAAAATTAATATATTTTTCCCACATGATTTAACGTGTTGAAAACATTATAATAATTTATAAAATTATAATAAAAATTATAATATTTTTTTACCTGATTTAACCTTATTTGTAATTATTTATAATTATAATTTTCAACCAGTTTAATATTAAAAAATAAAATTGATAAAAATAATTTTTAAAAAAAATATTACAAAAAAAGATGTTAATGACATGGGACATTGCCATCTAAAAAATAGGTGTCAATGATATGAAAATTACCTGAGCAATATTAATTATATGTGAGTAATTATGAGTAAGTGGCCAAACCGAGTCTAATAACTAATGTCACGGATTTTAAAAGTTATCACATATTTTTTTTATAAAAAAAGAGTTGTACAATCCTCTTTTTTTTTTATTGAGTTATTCCAATCTCATGATCTAGATCACAAGTTTAGCAAGATATCTTAGGTTGGCTCAACCTTGATACTAGGGTTACAAGTTTGTCATGCTAACTCGGATTGACGAAAACCATTTTTATATCTTTTTTATACCAAACTTTGTTCTTCTATATGTGTGTTTGGGAGTGCGGTTGAACCGCATTTCTGAAAATTTTTGAATTTTTTTGTTTTAAATTAATTTTTTTGGTGTTTTTGAATTGTTTTAATAAGTTGATGTCAAAAATAAATTTTTAAAAATAAAAAAAATTATTTTAACGGGATGTGAATTGAGCTCTTTTGAAAAAACTAATTTTCCCTAAGTTATCCATTTTTCATCTAATTGAAATAATTTTTCCTAACTTATTCACCCCAGTCAAATATATGATCCGAGTCGTGTGTGTACATATATATATACACACACGACTCGGATCATATATTTGACTGGGGTGAATAAGTTAGGGAAAATTATTATATAGATATCATATATTAAATATGTTTATGGCACCTTAAACATAATATTTTGCGCAAAAATAATAGTCCTCAACACAGTGAAGTGGAACCAAGACTAGTTTATAACTAAATAACATAGTAGTGTCCACTTACGAACCACAATCTATAACTTACCAAATATCAACTCAATAGTTAATTCTATGTTTCATTTTGTATAAGAGATATAACTTTATTTTTCATAAAAAAGTGAGATAACTTTTTTATTTTATTTTTCTTCGAAGACTTAATATCCTTAAACATAAAAAAAATATTTTCTTACCTCTCAATTTTCAGATTAGTCTACTAGTGCTATGGAGACATAAATTTATAGTTTATAGTTAATATATATTTTGCTATGTTTGTTATGTAAGCTCAAGATAAGAGGAAGAGTGGAGACGAGAAAGAATTGAAGATGGATAAAGTTTGCAAGGATAACTTTATATAAGAAACAGAGGAAATTCTAGTTGGAAAGTGAAGGGGTGTGTGACAGTAGGGACTGATGTGATAAGGAGAGTTGAGTTAAAAAAATATTTTATAAGGTTACAGAAATATTATTTAAAAATAAATATTTTTTATTTATATAAAACATTAAAAAAATTATATAAATTAGAATAATCTTTTTAAAAATTAAATGCATACAAAATAACTAAAAAATAATTGTCATTTCAAAAAAGCTATATAAACAAAATAAAATAGAGAAGAGTATATTAATTTCAATATAAAAAAATAATTTTAAAAAAATAAATATATAAAAAAACATCAATTTTATTTTTAAAAGATGAGGCGATGTTGGGTCTGACCCATTTTGTTAGGGCTCATGCACTTGGGCTCTTAATATATTTCTTATTGCACATGAGGTGGACGACTCATATTTTTTTGAAAAAATAAATAAATTAGGCCTTAAGGTTTATTTACTCAAAATCTTTTTTTGAACTCATTTTTAACCCAAAATACCTAGAAAATACGCTAAAAACCTTGACAAACTCATACATAACATTAAAAAAACCCAAAAGTCCATCATAAAACCTGAAACTAACTCAAAATATAAAAATTTCTCGAGTTCAAATCTGTTATTTTTTACGCACTTTCAAGGTTAAAAAGCATATGATATGAACTTTCCTCAACAAATTGCACTATTTGACAAAAAGATCAATTGTTTTGGTTGCCAAAATCAGTGCCAACAATATTTTTTTCTCTTTATCGCCAGAATTTGACGACCTTTCTCTAACCATGGATCGAAAAACAATACAAATAAATATTTTTACCAAAAGTGATTTATTAAAAAAAAATATGGAAGGACCTAAACTGTATAAACTGCTTAATTTTTAAAGTTTGAGAAACTAAGTGTACTTGTTGCCAAATTTCTTACACACCATCCAATTTTGGAGCCTTTTTTATTAAGCACATAAAAATCTGATACTCAAGTCATTAACTTGACTGAATCTAATAAGATTGGATAGTCTAATAATTTGATTTAAACTACAGGTAACAATAACAGATGAACTGTAAAAAAACATTTGGCAACAATCAACCAAAACAAATAAGTTTGCTGAGACGGTTTAAAACCAACCAAAATAGGAAAAACAATTTACTCAAAAGAACCATAAAAAAAACATTTGTAATTGCTAATTTTTCAGTACTAGAGCCATTGATATTATACTAAGAAAGAAAAGGAAAAAAAAATCAATGGCAACCCACTGTCACTCAATTGTGGACATCATCCATCACAAAAAAAAAAAAAAACTTGCAGAGATGATTCAAATCCAACCACAAATTCTAGACAACAACATAAAAAGAAGTCACATGGATCGCTGTAGCACCATCTCAGAAAACCAAACCAAATCAAATAAAACAAAATGAAGAGAGCATCCGCCTATATTCAATAAATCAATTCTATTTAATTCAAGAATAAAATTTCTTTTAAAAAATAAACTTAACAAAGAATAACAAATAAAAAGACTTGAGGTAACTCAATTAAATTTAAAAAATGATAAAATCAAGGTCATAGAAAGCATAAAAAAAAAAACAGAGCTCAATTTCCAATTAAATAAATACTAAAAGATAAAAAAAAAAACATTAGCTAAAAAAATGATAAAAAAGCTAAAACAATCCTACGCAAACGTTATGAAGCTAGGTTAATTTTCAAAGTTAGCACCTGTAAAATCTTATATACAGGTTTAACCAAGCTCAAATCAAAATCAATTAATATTGAAGAATTAAATCAGGTAAAAAAATACCACTCTTGAAAATTTTGCTGAGTGAAAAAAACCAATAAAAAATGAGAATGAAATCTATTCAGAAAAAAACTTACAGATGGTGGAATAAAAAAAATTATAACTCTAAAAGTTATCTTAGACTACAAAAAAATAACAATAAGAAATGACAATAAAATTTGTCAAAGCAAAAAATTAAATGAGGTTGAAATTAAATAAAAAATCATGAATTATTTTAAAAAAATATTACAAAAACTAGGGATTAAATAAAAATAAATAAAAGTTTAAGGGCTACTTAAAAAATTAGGTGGTAAGGCACAAACATTAAAAAAAAAAAAAAAAAAGGAAAGAAAGAAGAAAAAAAAATGACAGTGACAAACACATGGCAAAGAGTCTTTTTATTTAAGGCCAAGAAGGAGAAAACAATGTTCTCGACCACATTGAACTATGTCTAAGTGAACAATATATTCTTCATTTAAAAAAAAAATTAATACATATAATAGTTCCAATAATAAATATTTTACAATAAATGGCTGGCATCTTTATGATCTCCATCCTTCTCTATAAATACCAATCCCTGAAACCTTCTTAAACATCATCAAAACTCAAATAGCTATATTCCTGAAATGAGGTTCTGGGCACTTACCGTTTTATCTTTATTGTTGTCTCTATTACTAGGAGTCTCATCGGATACTCCACAATGCGGAAAGCAAGCTGGGAATGCCACATGCGCAGACGACCTGTGTTGTAGCGGCGATGGTTACTGCGGTCTAACAGTTGCTTACTGTGGTCCTGGCTGTCAAAGCCAATGCCATAACGTTAGCAGGTTCATCACAGAATCGATGTTCGAAGAGATGCTACTGAATAGAAACAATGACTGCTGTCCTGGAAAGGGATTCTATACGTATGATGCTTTTATTGAGGCCACTAAAGCCTACCCTCAATTTGGCATGACTGGCGATGATGACATTAAAAAGAGAGAGCTTGCTGCTTTCTTCGGCCAAACCTCTCAAGAAACTAGTGGTAATTTATGGCATACTATAAATGAAACTGCATATTCATTAATTTATGGCATCACATGACCTCAAATAATTTGATTTGATCAGTTGAATAATTGTTTGTGGTTAACACGGTCGATGTATAGGACGGTGGATAAGTGGAGACGATGCTCCATTTACATGGGGATATTGCTATGTTAACGAGCTGAACCCTAAATCTGATTACTGTGATCCAAATACAAATTCCTCTTATCGATGTGTAGCCGACAAGCATTATTATGGCCGAGGTCCAATCCAACTTAGGTGGTGAGTCCAATATACTTGGGTACAATTTATTTATTTTTCCTGCATACTCTTTATTCTCTTTCTTCAATTTGATCTTTTCAAAGTAGTGTCTCACTTTAAAAAAAAATGAACAGATATCTTAAAATTAATCTTTGTTCCTTTATTCCTTTTCCGGGTTAGAAACTGGATATTATATTAAATTAAATTAACGTTGTAGTGATATTTGTTATATATTTGCACTGAGTTAATTCGATATTATGTCGTACAGGAACCACAACTACGGGAGATGTGGATATGCATTAGCGCGAAGATTATTAAACCAGCCAGAAATGTTGGCAACGGATCCAGTGCTTTCATTCAAGGCAGCACTCTGGTTCTGGATGACTCCACATTCAACAGGTGCACCGTCGTGCCATGAAGTCATCACCGGAGAATGGTCTCCATCAGAAGCGGATATTGAGGCCGGCAGGAATCCAGGCTTTGGTTTGTTAACAAACATTATCACTAATGGCAGTGAATGTACTAAAGACAAGGAAACATGGGAGCAGAATCGCATTGGGTACTATTTGAGGTACTGCGACATGTTAGAGGTTGACCCTGGTGACAACCTTGATTGCGACAACCAAGAACCATTTGAGGATAATGGACTCTTAAAAATGGTGGGCACCATGTAGTTTGATGCTAAGGCTATTGCTTGGAATTAGCAAGGACGTCTATGTACCCCATATAATTAAATAATCCAAGCAATAAATAAATAAATAAAAGGCCAAGACATTTGGCTTGTGTTGGTTAGTATTAATTTACATATATATTATTACTCCATTAATAGCTAGCTCAGTATGCCAGTATTATATCTCTGTCAGGAATGTGCATTAACAAATGAAATGAGGACCGCGCCAAGAAAATTAAGGGTTTATGGTCAGATTCATCAATTTTCCAGTGTGTTATTTGTGCATACTGATACAAAGAGACATGCCACAAAAAGATAGACCGGGAAAAAGAACAGCTGCCACAAAAGATTTTTCTTTTGCTCCATAATGGATATGTGGCTAAAATAGTTGGACCTATCATATCGTAATTTTTTTTTTCAAGAAAAGAAAGAATGAAAGTGCCGCTATCTAAGATCCAAGAAGTTTCAGATTTCTTCCGGACTGAATTTTATATCCTTCTACTATATGGATTTTTTTTAACATGTGATGAATTCATAGAAAAATTTCAATGGATCTTGAGCTTCCATGGTTGATAATAGACTGAACTTCTCCGATGTACCTTCAAAATAAAGTTTCCTATATGTTTATGGGACCAGTTAGTTTTCGTGTTTTTTGTGTCTTGAAAAATAATATCAGAATGTCCACATTAATTGTCCAGCATCCCTTTTTACCTATCCCTTTTGCATATAAAATACTGAATCACCCGTGATGTAAGGACATTATGTATCCTAAGGTGATCCCGCTGGTGTAGCTCGCCCTTGCAACTGTAACTCTCAGTAACTTATTTGATGAAAAGTCTCATGTTCATTGATTGTAATGAGATAGTGTGAAAATATTTTATGAATTATTGTATGACAGTACGTGTTATTTCGTGTGACATCATAGGTTATTTGTTGAAAAAGGTTGGTGATGATCATGTGTCATTGGTTTGGAGATACAAAGAAGGTATATGCTTTGCATAATAAATAAATAAATTATGTCTGCGTAGTGTTTATGGATGGTGATGATGTTTTAAAATATGTTATGCTCATGAATAAGGTTTTTTAGTATTTGAATACTGGATATATAATTATACGTTTATGTTAATATTTTTTTCTGTGAAGCTTAGGATGTAGATGGTTGGTAGTACAGAGTTCAATACCTATAAAACAGTTCTTTATCGTGGGGTTATGGACTTTCAGATAATAAAGTTAGTGAGTTTTAAATTTGAGATCACAATAAATTAAATAATGAGCTTTAAATTTTAAGAACAAGAGTGTTTTTCTGCTGTGTTTTTTTTCTGTCCCTTATTCTCTGTTTTTCTCCTCTGTTTCTGCTCTCTCTTTGCTATTTCTTCTACTCTCCTTTTGTTGCCCTGTTAGGTCATTAAAAGGGCTTATATATAGTCTAAATATATCTCTATTTAGGAAGGATTCATTGCATTAATCCTATGATGCAAATCCCTACTGATTTGTAGTAAAAAAAACGCAACAAGGAAACTGCAATATTCTGATTTTGTGTTGGTGCTTTACATCTGATTTCTTTCCAGTTTTAGAGGATGGTGTGGCTCTTTTCTTTCCTTCCATAGGGCCTGCTGCTCCCTTTGAAATGAAGCAACAAAAATGTGGTCTTCAGCTCCAAAAATCAGGCGTGATGAGAAAGGAAAACAGCAGAGAAAAAAGGAAAGAAATCAGCTGGAGGGTGCGGGTGCAGCTGCAAAGTCCTATTTTCCTTATTCGGTGTGGTAAAAATCCTGTCATTTATGATGATCCAGCCCCCCTCTCCAACTTTCAATGTCCTTCTCCAATTCAATCCCTCAATTTAGCACATTTCAATTCATTCCTTGGTCCAAAAAAAATCCTTCGAATCAGTCCCGCGAACTTGGGCAAAAATCCTTCTCGCGGTCAGGAATCCCTGCTTTCAACACTAGATATTCAAACGGGAATATCTTGAGCTTTTGATATTGAAATCAAGCGATTCAAAAGCCCAAATTCATCTACGCGTCCGGACTACAACTTTGATGAAGGATTCAAAGTGAGATAAATTCGTTTTGAATAACAGAATTGCAACCAAACTCGGTTGGAAACCTTCTCGCAGCAAGATTCTATGTTTTCACGCTAGATTTCATATAGGAATATCTTGAGTTTCTGATATTGGAATCAAGCAATTCAAAAACTCATATTCATCTACATGTCCCGGACTACAAATTTGATGAAGGAGTTGAAGTGAGATAAAATCATTTTAGAGAACAGAATCTGCTAGTAATCTAGTTGATCAAAAAGGTTCTTGATCTGACGATGCTGAGCATCCGAATTTGACTGAGAATTTGCCCTAAGAACAATGATCCCTAGGACCTAATAAAGGTGTACGTCAATTTTTTAACATATCATGAGTGACAGAATATACATAGGATGGTCAGATATCGTACGAAACCGAGTCAGAATCAGAGCCTAAGTTGGAACAAAAAATTACGACAACAGCAAAATTAATTTTTTTAATGCAAATTCTAAGGGATTTTTTCAACTTTAAAGATCTGATAAAAAAGGAATGAATTTGGCATGATGAAGACTTCTGATCAATCTAAGAAAACCTGACGATTTTGACAGCAAATGGGAAGGATAAAGAGTACAGAAAACAGCTCAAACAGAGTTTCGAAAAAATATTTCTTTCATCTGCTTTTGTCAATTTTCCAGCAAACATGGGGTCCAAAAATGAGTAACAACAAACCTCATTAGATCCATGAAAGGAACCTTACATGGCAAACCTACACACGTCAAGAAGTGGAGAGGGAGGTGGCTCATAGTAAGATATAATAGAACAGTCATCCCTGAAGATATGATGCAAAAAGTCTGGGGTTATGCCTACTACTAAAGAGTACCT
>Ga0325410_1002078_pt1 | contig 22335 bp, 6 predicted proteins | sample PopdelMetagenome_16_FD_206182 | JGI IMG/M metagenome (GOLD analysis project Ga0325410, IMG submission 206182) | Populus deltoides microbial communities from Bellville, Georgia, United States - Xylem-PdIQD-R3 | ecosystem: Host-associated > Plants > Phyllosphere > Stem > Wood/Secondary xylem...
AACCATTCTCAAGATTATTTAATTTTGCCTTTAGTATCATTATCAAAAGGTGGTGTTGCTCTGTAATTGGTTCCTAAATCAGGAAAAAGTTTCCCCTCGCTATGCACCATTCCCTTCCCAACCCCACCAATAATAGAGGAGCCATAATTCAAAAAAAGACTTTGAAAAAAACATAAATTTTCGTCCAAGTAAGGATTGCTATGATCGACGAATGATCCCCCTTGCAAGGATATCGCAATATTTTTCTTCAAGCTAGCTATGTGACTGTTAAAGTTGCATTTTATTTGACTTCGATCTTACAACACAAAAAAGGCCCTCTCCTCTTTCCCCATCCAGTTCAAATCTCGATCGATCAATCCATGTATCATGAAACGGGTTAAAGTGTTCGTCACAAAGGCTAATTGATGGAATATATATCATGAGACAGAAGGGCCCATGGCTCTTTTCACTAATGCAAGCCAAACCCCACATAGCTTTTACAAGTATATAATAAAAATCGGTGATAATCATGTCATGAAAGGTCAAACTTTAAGCAAACACATTTTACAACAAGTCACTCACAGCTGGGGAGAATTGAGAGCCTAAGAGGATTTTGGTAGCTTCTTGCACTCAAAGCAATTAGACTTTCAAGCACCACACCCTCCCTCCCTCTAGCATTTCGTTTTCTACTCTCCCCTTTTAATTGAGAAGAAAGGAAATCGGTCTTTCTTCTCTTTCTCGAACACATTCAACAGTGTGGCTTGGTTGACATGGAGGGAGCGCCCCATTGAAAAGTCGTCCTCCTCTTTTTTTTTTATTTGGCCATTTTAGTTTTACAGAAAGGAACAATTGGAAGCTGCCAAATTCCCACCTAAAAAAACCTCATTCGAAATAACATTGCGTCTTCTTCCTTCAACTTTAGGGAGTTTTGGGAATCCTTAAGAATTACTAACAATTGAAAAGGCCGGCAGGGAGTAGAGGTGGTGCCTTTTTCCCCACTAGTGGTTGGAAATTTGGCTTTTTTTAAGCACGAATCTTTACACACAAGCAATTATTAACTTTTTATTAAGAGGACAAGGATGAGGAGAGAAGGAAAAAAAACACCGACGACTGAACCTTTTGGACACACATGTGAAAGAAACCCATGCCTACGTAAGACAGAACCTTTCATCAACAGAAGCAGCACTTTGAGTAGTGTCTAATTGGGTCTCAATTAATTAAACCATAAAGTTAGATTTTAAAACTTGTTTTTAAAAGTTAAGACATCCCAGCTTTCAAAGGGACCTACCAGATTAGTTTAATTAATCTTGTCGCAATTAGTGGATGGCAAAAGCTTAAGTAATCACTCTAGTAATTAAAGAAACGATTATAAAACCTTGGTCTGAGCATGCACGTTATGACCTTAAATCATTGGATAAAGGTTTTTAAAAACGAAACAACAAAGTCCATCATAATATATATATGCAGTACTAGCAGGCTCTTCAATCTCACTCATTATATTATCACTTGAGGATTTGTCACAGTGAAAAATCACATTTTTTTTTCCCAGTTGGGTGGACACACAAGTGAAATACAAGCATGCTTATCTTGTATCTTTTCAGCCAAATGAGTGATACCGAAGAATCATTGCTGTCCACCAAATGTCTGTGTGAGGCCCTCGTCGCAAAAAATATTATATATTATATATATATATGCCTTAAATCTCAATACAAAGCACAGCCCACTTTCAACTACAACCATAAATGCCTCTGTACGCACATTGTATCATCATCACCCATCCTCATCAAGTTTCAAGAAATTAAGAATATCAAGTGCCTGTCAGGGCTCCGAGAAAAAAACAAAGAAAGCACTTTTAGAAGGAGTGCTCATCCTTTTAATAAATGCCGGGGGGCAAACTTGCTATCTAGAATTCTATATCATACTAGCATATTTGAAGAGTTCTTGCATTGTTTAGTAGACTTAGTTCACACAAAAGATGGTTGACTGCAACTTGTACCTAAAAACATGAGACTTCCCTCCTAGCTTTTTAGCAGGAATTTGCCAAAGCACTGAGAGTGAGTAAGGAAAGTTAACATGTAAGTATCTTTGAGAAGATATGGGTGCGAGACAGACGCTGCCTTTGTTTTGAAGGATTTTCTACTTTTCAATGTTCAAAGTAATTTGCTTGCATTGGTTTATGTCAAAGAGAATAATTAATGTAGAGAGATCTGCTCTTGGTTGGACTGTCCTTTTCTTATTGGGTTTTTTTTTTTTAAAATAAAATTAGCAGCACAATAAACTTTAAAATTGAAGGGAATGACGCATTTAGCAAAATGATATAGTTTGATATTATTATGCTTCTAAAACCCAACATCCACTAAATATCTATTAAATATCGATCACCCTTTGAAAATCAACTTAAAATATCGCGCTTCATAAGCACGACATTAATAAAAATCTAAACGGATTGAACACACACCATTATCTCTCTTTCTCACAGAAAAAACCACCCTACCACCGCTTCTCTCCCAAAAAACCCCGCTAAACACTTAATTTTTCCTTTAAATCAACCAAAAATCAAACTAATCTTAGCCTCTAAGCATCTATTGAATTTTTTGTGTTGAAAATCCACTGTCCCTATGTTGCCACCATCGTTGCTACCGCCGCCCCAATCATTCTTGTAGTTCTATAAGCAGGTTATATTAGCAGGTTAAACATAATACATTGCTATCGATTTTTATTTGGTTTGGTATAAATCAAATAATTGTCGAGGTTGAATTTATGGTTCATGGTGAATTGAGGATCTGTTGAATCAATGATAAATTAATTAAAAATACATTCAATTAGAGTTTATTTGATATAGTCTATGAATATAAGTTGAATTAATGATGAATTAATTATATCAATTAATTATGTGTTGCGTTTAATTTAGGTTAAGTTGCCAAATTATGGATTTTGTGTATATCGTTGGAATTGACTAATAATGTACTTAAATATGCACACATGTTCGTGCAATAGAGTATAAACATGGTTGAGTTATGACGAATTATAATTTTCATTGAATTGTTGATAAGTTGATGAATTTAGTATTTTCTTGGAATTAAATTAATTTTCTATGAATTTGTATTTGAATTAATGCAATTGAGCATGGAAAATATCAATTGATAATGTATCATGAATTATGTTCATTTTTTGTTAAGTTTGATTTAACGTTAAATTTTAAGAATTTAATTGAATTTGCTATGAATTTTTTCAATTACGGTTGAGGTAATGCAATTTAGTTATAATTATGTTAAATTGACTAAAATCTGATTTCTTTTTTTACAGAATATCTAATAACATAATTATATTATGCATTACAGTGACAATATTGTTCATGAAGTGAACGATAGTATCACATACAAGACGAGAGCAATTTGTTGTTAACTGGTAATTTAGGTATGTCGTATGAAAAATGAAAGAAATCATTTGTCAGGAACTTGGGTGAAATTATAATGATATTGATGTTGATATAACTTGAAGGTGTCAAATTGGTAAATAACAATATTATTATGTATTGATTATGTGTGATGATAGTTTTAAGACAATGATTGATTCTTTTATTTAAAATGGTTTGAACATGATGATATTGTATGTAAGTAGTTGAGCAAAATCTGTGTGTGTCCCAACTTCTGCTAGTCCTTCAAATTCAGATAGTAGAGGTAAAAATAGTTTATGTCGGATGATTTGCTGCAAATAATAGATGATATTATATATGACAATGCTTTTGCTCATCAACATAGATTTAACTATTCTGAGCCTAGTGACAATGAATATGATGTTGATAATGATAATGATGTTGATGATGAAATTATTCCTCTTGTTCCTGAATTTGGAGATGCTTTTGGGTCTAGTTTTATTGTTTCACATGATTGAGCACTTAGTCATAGACGTATGCCAGAAGAGTCTGATTTGGAGGTTGGTCAAATATATAGTAGTAAAAATAAATTGGTTAATGTTGTTAAATAGTGGCACATTGCATACTTCGTCGAGTACTGAGTCCAGCGATAGAACTCAACATTTGTTCAGTTATAATGTGTGCATGCACCAGAATGTAAGTGGTATCTATGTGGAGGAATATCAATAAGAGTGATGCTTTACACATCATTACTCGTAGGGGTAAAAATGATTATTACAACTGGTTAGGCTGGCATAATGCTTATGTAGCACAATGAGATGCACAGAGGAATAAGATATTTACAAAGACGCATCCTGTGATTATTGATAAAGAGTATAAGATTTGATACATGACTATAACACGACATATCATTACTCTAGATCCCGAGCAGGTTCCTCTACCTGGATATATGTAGTACGAGCAACATGCTCAGCGGATTCAACATCATGTAAGTAATAAAGTCTTTTTATGATTAATATATGTTTACCGTTGAGTTTATGTATTTGTCTTTTACTTTAACATTAATATTTTTAATAATATTAGGTTGGCTTCCTGCTATGGGATAGTCGAGAGGCCACATCTTATCTTCATAGTATTGACAAAGAAAGTGAAGTTTACACCATAACATCCATGTGGTTAAATGTTTGCCGCACTAGACTTGAAACCTTTAGAGAGAGGTTAAATCTTGATGATACCATGGCAGAGGTCGATGCCACTTGGGTAAGAGTGGGAGCTAGATCCGGTCGTGCTACTGATGAGCCTAGATCATCCAGTAGATGACGTAGACATAAATAGATAGATGAATTATGTTTATATATTTTGGGATTACTTGAATATTGTATTGTTGAATTATTTTATATTTATTTTTCATGTATATTATTGATTATGGAATATGAGAATATGTTGAGTTTAGATGGAATTTGTTGATTATGGTTATTATGGTTTTTTTTAAGCGGGACAAAATTTTAGGTATAGTTTCTATATAGAGGAAACTATGTTTAAATTTTGATAAAATTGTAAATCTTTTAACTCTCTAAAATCATAAAGTAAATAAAATTTTAAATTAACAAAAACTATGATTTTACATATGTTTTCAGGCTTAAAATACAAAAATGATCCAAAACCTTAGTGTAGCCAAAACGGCCAGTCCAACTATTTTATCAAATGTTCAACTGGTTTTCAAAATGGTTGTGAACCACGACATTTCAATAATATCGCAGTTTAGAAATATAATATTTTATTAATGTCGCGATTGTGAACTGTGACATCAGTTGTCAAATGTTGTGTTTTCTGAATCATGATATCTTCAAACTATGCTATTTCACCAAAAAAATTTCATCTTGTACTATTTCGGCATTTAATTATATTTTAGGTGCTAATTGGCCAATTTATCCATTCTTATATGATTTTGAGAGAACCTAAATCTTCTTGTGATCCATATTTAACAAAAATCAACTGTATATCATATGAATTTTAATTTAATAATATTATACTACCCTACATATGGTGATAAATTTCAAATTGTATATTATTAGGATGATGAGAGTAGATAACAATATGGATCAAATCACGTAAGTTTATATATTAACCATGGCTTTAGTATTCTTGTTTCATAGATACTTAGAGTACTTAATTACTTGAAATTTAAATGGTTAAGTAGCTATGGTATGTGTTGACATATATATTTACGGATATTAGACACTTTTTTTTTATTGAGGTAATAACAAATTGAGCGATGACTCGAATATGAGAGTCGTTATCTCTTTTATACTACAAAATCATATTTATTTATGAAACCATAATCTCATCGCACATTCATTTACACTTGCATAATGTTTTTGCTAGGAAATAAAATTAAGCATTATAGCTATTTTTCACAAAAAAAAAAAAAAAGTGAAGGTGTTGTAGCTATATGTGATGTTAGCTATACATTGCTTCTTTCACGGATTAGTCCATTGGTGAGAAAAATATATTTATTTAACTTGTAGTTTCAAGTTTTATTCTCACCATTCAATAGACTTGATATAGGTATGATGAAGAGTCTTATTAAATGTTAAAAACCCAATGTTTTATATTGTCTATTTCTAGGGCTTGGCAATATTGGGCAATGGTTGGGTTTTTGTTGGGTTTCTGGGCAATTTTCTTTGTTTTTTCTAGGAAGAACATTGTCTTTTCCCTTGCATTTAGACCAATTTTGTTCAATTTATTTTCACAAAACTTTTCTTTATACTTGATTAGTTAATAATTTAGAGTTTGTTTACACTAATAACATGTTTTTTTTAGTGGTTTTAATGCTAAAGTTTTGGTTTTGAACTGAAATTCATTTTGATATAATTATGAATTTAGAGTGATAATCAAATTGAATGAATGTTAAATTATTGATCCTTGCTTGATTTTCAACATATATATATGCCCTTGATTTGTCCATATATGGTTTGATTTAAGAGTCATGTGATTGAGTTTGTTGTAAATGTTCTTCATGTTCTATTATTTGTGTGTTTGATCTATTCTGCTAAAAATAAATTTGTTTTTTTTTAATTTTTTGTTGTGCAATCTGGTTTTTTGGCTTTCGTTTTGTTTTGGGTTGTTTTTCGGGTCAAACCAGGATTTTTTGTTATATTTATGGTTGAACAAAAAATTTTAAATCAACCCAGTCGGTTCAATGACTAAGGCTTTGTTTGGTTTTTCACTATTTTAATAAAAGGAATTTAAGCTTAAGAACATGTTTGGCAAATACACCTTTAAGCCTGTTTTGATAGTTTTATTTTGAAAAAATATGAGTTTTTGTCAAACGAACCCCAAATAAATTCCAAACAAATTCTAAAAACTTCAAGGACTAATTTAAAATTATTTGTGGATTCTTCACATGTTTTTTCGGTAATTTTATTTAATATCCAGGATGTAGACTTATACTATAAGATGCCGAGCTAGTATTAAAATATCCATTTTTCATCAAAATCTCAAAACATTCTAGAATTTATATATATGTGTGTGTGTGTGTGTGTGTGTGTGTTTTTTATATGGTACGTATACAACCAAGTCTCTCAAAAAAATAAAAATTATATTTTGGTTATTGTTTTTTTAAAAAAAAACACATGGTATGATTAAGCAGTTTTTTATATACATAAAAATTTAAAAAATATCTTTGCATATATTTTTTGGTTTTAATAACTCGTTTATTGAATCCATGAGATCTTGTTCAATATTTCAAAAACCTTAATTTTTTTTCTAAGAATTATTGGTTAATATTTTGATATAAATATTGGACCTATAAGTAAGCTGATATTTAAATACTAGGAATTGACTAGAAGATTCTCAAAAATATTTTAGATACACACCAATTTTAATTGGAAATAATTTTCATCATGATACATGAGTTGTGAAAAACCCTTTCGCCTTCTAGTATAGGTGAACCCTATCAGGGTATTTATATAGATTTTTTCCCACGAGAATTTATTTAAGTATACGTGCCCATAATAAATTCAAAATACTAGATTTATTCATGAGCGTAAATCTTTATATTAAGTCATAAATGGACCATCAATTAGGAACCCTTCTGTTATGACAGTATTAAACTAGTCTTCATGCGTTTTATATGGTTTATGTGATTTGATGCGTTTAAATTTTCACATTTAGCTTACGTATTTATGCTTTAGCATGTTTTATCCTACTTATACCTGTACGTTGGATATGAATGAATTTTTTTATGCATAACTAGTCTTTTTGTGATATATCGCTTTGGAATGCACACGCATGGAAACTTCAAGTTAGGTGGGTGAATAACGACTTGCCCTATTACTTTCAATCAGGGTTTAAATTCGTGAAACGATCCGACTCTTTGCTGAGTGCTTGGATTGGTAATGATTGGTATATGTGCCATTTCATTACCTACTAAGCTCCCATATTGCCTCTACGAGGGTGATCATTGGAATAATAAGAGATCCTTTTTAGAGACCATGAGGGTATATACTCCCTACACATGTTTTGTATTAAGGCAAGCCTTTTATGTAGCATCTTGAGTTTAGGACTTACGGGTGACACAATGGCCATCACTCAGGAAATTTTTATTGTAAAGTTTGGACAAGAATTTTCATTCTTGTTCATCATGAAAGAGTAAGGACTATATGTCACCCCTTAAAGGGTTAATTCATCATATAAAAACATGCTCTTACATTTAACATGCATGCTCACAGGTTGAAATATAGGTCCCCTAAATCTAGTTTTCCCCTAAAGAGTCAAAAGTTGCCAATGTCTGACAGTGTTAAGAAAGATTTGCTCGACTTCAAATCCAGAATCATCATTGTGGTTTTCTTCAAGCCGGTAACAAGAACCTCTGCTTTACCATGAAATTAGCTTATGACCTATGCTCAAATGTCATCTATAAAGTTTTAATATATTAATCAATGGAGACTATGGAGAAATGTAGGCTTCTTTTAAGGAATACAACAAGTTCACTTACGAATCCACTTTCACGAAGCTATATAACCAAATAACCAACATTATCTCTGGGTTCTTTATACAAAATATGATCATGAATGAATATTATGTTTTTTTTGTTTCAAATGATAAAGAATTCTATATGTACCATTGCATTAGAGCCGAGTTGTTTATCTCAAAAACTTAGAGGTGGAAGTTGTTTAATGAGGTAAAATTGCCATAAAAGAAGCCCTTTATTGTATGACAAAAATATATGTGGTTGGTTCTCTTCATTGGCATACTTGGAAGAGAAACATATTTTTATTTGATGTGAAAAGAGAGAGATATTTCTTGCTTCCACTTCCTCTACCAGCTTTTGAGGGTAATGATTACAAGGATATTGGGCTTGTCAAATATAAAGGAAAACTTGCCATGACCTACATTGATAAGAAGAGTGATTTCATAAAAGTATAGATTATGAAGAGTTACAACATAAGACAATTGAACAAAAGTCATCTGATAAACATAGGGGTTTTAATGAAAAAAGAACCTCATGTAAGTCCTTTACCCTTTTGCAATGTTGACATTATGCTGATGGAAAAATATTTTCCTGAAGTGAAATTTTCAACTTCAAGATCGAAAGCATTGATATGCTGTGATTAGGGAAGGGTTTACTCAATGGATTTTTTCCATTTTAATTCACTTTTACTACTGAGGAAGAAGCAAAATCAAACATAACATTGGAATTGCCAAACCCTCAAGAACAATTGCCCCAAACCAGCATACCCTATATGGTATAATCTAGATGAGAGATATGAGTAGTTTCTAAAATTTCAAGTATTAAGAAGTTAGTGACTAAGAGGCAAGTTGAGGATGTTAGTAGAATTTCATCTACCATTTTGTCACTACTGGATTGTCATGAGCATAATAAAGGTTAATAAACAATGACGAGACACAAGTGATTGCTGGAAAAGTTAACCTAATTAGGGTGTTGCATTATCAACAATTTTGTTATGGAATTTTGCTACTCAACACTTTGTTTGGGATTAAATAATCTTTATAATGAAATATGCCTTTTTTTTTATTGTTCTGAAATCAAGAGATGTTTAACATTTTATTGTTGGCTATGATATTTTAATCAAACTACAACATATGAAATGATTAAAAGATTCTGAAAGATTAAAAGTGTTTTGATTGCATAAAGGATTCAACATTTGTTAAAATAACATGACAAACAATATAGGGTGACCAAATAATTTTGAGCTCATATATGAAATTAAACCACACATGATGCAACTAAGTTTTAGTAGTATACATAATGACTTGTAGTGGATTCGATAGTTATGGACTCACGAATCATGGTTCTTTGCATGTCCAGATTATTATGCTGGACGAGGTCATAATTTATTGGTTCTAACTGACCTCACTTGAAATGAGAAAAGGCCATCTTTGTTTATTCCTTTCACAATTCTTAAGATATATATTCCTTACAAATCCCAATTTGAGCCTGATAGAATCTTTCTTTCGACACTAGAGGCAAGTAAGGGATTTTTGGTTGAAAAGATGAAGACAATAGTAGAATCAATGGTAAAGAAAATGCTAAGAATGAAAGCCCAACGATCAAGAAAAAGGCTAAAAGTGAAAAAAATCCTAGATCGGAGAGCATCTAGGAAAACTTTAGGAAAGACAATAAGAAAGCTTAAAGTAGAAATTGCTCGCTCTTAAAGGCAAATCAAGTTTTGATGATTGGTGGAATGTCATGAAAAGATTAAAGGTAGGAAAATGCTTATCATATTTAGAAAGGGGAAATAGAGGTTCTAATTGAGGAAAGGCACAACAAATGTCAAAAGTTGATGTTGGGGGGCAAAGATAAAAAAAAATAAGAAGAAAAAAAATAATGAACTATAAACATGTCTTTTGGTATCTGTGATAAAGCCTCCAGTTTCTTCAAATGATTATATTGGTTATCCATCAAAGGAGAAGTTGAAGTTTCTTTATGGTCTCTGTTAAGATAATATTGATCTTTTAGGTGAAAATAGAATGTGTGGCATGATTATATGCTATTCTTTTACAAAGATAGTGAAAGAAAAATAAAGAAATGATGAGGCTAATGATTGGCAGTGAACCTTAACCCTTCCTTTGAATTGAAACATGAGACAACAAAAAAATAAAAAGTGGCATGGTTATATGTCAATGACTAATAAGAATGAAACTTTTTGAACCATTGATTGAATGATGTGAAAATTCCCATTGAAAAGAGCGATATAGTTATATGTCAATGTTTGACCTTGATTAATAACATTGGAAGTTTTTTATTGATGAAAATTCCTATTAAAAGGTGAAGCATGGTGCTTGATTTTGATCAATGGAAATTCCTTAGAAAAGGTGAAGCATGGTTATATGTCATTGCTTGATTATAATTAACGAAAATGGAGTTTCTTGTTCGGTTTTAGGAAACAAGACTTTTCAATAAAATGTATGGCATGGTTTTATGTCATTACAAAGATAGTAAAAGAAAAGGAGTGAAATGAATAGTTGATGGTTATCCTATGTCTTTGAAACCCTCAAACACCTTTTTTTTCATAATCATGAACCATAGTCTACGGTACGTACTATTAAAAGCCTTTTTTAATCAAGTATGCGATTTGAACCAATAAATGATGCTTTTAAAATATAAGGGTTGTGGCTTTATAAACTAGGCTATTGGTAATTATGCATGCTGATAAAATGGATGCTCAAAAGAGACAATATTTCTTGATAGAGCCTCGAGCCTTGACTCGAGTTGCTTGCTATTGAAATCAATAAAATATCACATCGTCACGTACCATCAAATAACATACCTAAAATGAAAGATTAAAATTGACACAAAGAAATATAGAAGAGTCAAAAAAATTATTTTAATCTCATAACGAATCAATTTCTATTTTCAAAATAGAAAATAATTAAAGGATTGCATGTATTGAATGGTATGTGTTGGATCTTTGATTAAAGAAGCTTAATTTTCAAAATATTTTTAAAAATGACATCTCTCTGATTTTATTTTAACAATTAGAAATGAATGGACATGATCCTTTAAATTTCCGAGTTAATTCCCAAACAAGAAAGACTTTCAAACAAAAAAAGATCATTGACCGAGTTTGCAAAACCGTTGATAAAATGATATTGACACTTCTTATGTTGAGCAACCAGGGGGCAATGCAATGAACCCTGAAAGAAAAACAAACATTATTTAGATCAGTTGGGGGGGGAAGAAACACATAATCAAATAATGATTTAGTGAAATCCATTAAAACTATGATTAACTTTTGTCAATGATAAATGTCTCTTGATGATAGATAAAAGAATGAGCATGACCATATCAATTGAGGGCAATATTGCTAAAAAAAAATTTATGATTTAGTGAAGTCTAGCAGCAATTGAGAGTAACACTACACATAAGAAGCATCCTTATGTCTAAAAGCTTGATTTATCATTTGAAATATGGTTACACTCCTGAAAGATATTATCATATAGGTACATTTAGATTAATGTTGGAAAGATGCACGCAACCTAGATTGACCAGGGATAATCTACTTTAAAGCCCATCAATTCAAAGTGTATTCCACTACATGGATATGGGTGATAAAAAGAAAATCATTGATTATGATAATGTATTTCCTTCAACAATCGAGTCTAGTTGATTACAAAGCCTTGAAATTAGGTAAAATCTCTAAAGATAGATTTGGTCTAAAAAGATGAACCTAGTTGTATTAGTGAAAAAGATGTTGAAAATCATTAGCAAAGGATGATTATAATGGTTTTCTTTAAGAATCTATGAAATTCTGTCATATTAGGAAAGTGTGGCCCAATTAAGGGATAATTTTAATGCTATATAAGTACTTGTAATGGTTGCTAAAAATGTGTAGGAGTTGTTTGAAAAGATTAGACGGTTTGAAAGCCATTTACTATGAACACTAAACATACAATGATGAGCCTTTACTACAAACAATGAGATGAATGTATGGATGACTTGACAATTCCATAAAGGTTAATGATAATATATACTTGAAGAATATGGTTCAACTAGGGGCAACATTATGGCTAATTTGTAATCTAAGATGAGGTTGACACCAGAAAACCTTTTGATAATTATTGTGAGAATGCACACAACTGAACGATTTTTGAAATAATCCAAGAAGTTGAATGATTTGTTAAACTACTTTATGATGAAGCAAGCAACAACACACTTCGGGGTTTGGCCAGGCTTGATAAATAATAAGGGGACCTATATTTGAAATCAGATAAGGATACATGAATGTCATCTAACCCCTAGGCATTACATAAATGTTTTTGAAATTTTATAGGAAAAATCCACAATGAAATTGATTGAAAAATAATCCTTGAGCAATGATAGCAATGGATCTTAGTTCTAACCCTGCAATCAGGAAGATGAGGAGAGAAATCTTGCCATCAGAAACTTCTTAGTTCTTTGAAATCGAAGAATGTCAAAATGTTCAAACCCCATGATCAAGAAGTATCAGATGTCAACCCTTCAATCAAAGTGTTTTTGGATTCAATCAAGATGCCTTTGGACAATTCTAGTTAAAGGGAATCATTATATTGAGATTTCAGGTCAACTGAGTTGAAAACATGAGTCGCTAGGATAACAGAACTCTTCTAGAAAAGAGTTGCATATGAGAATACAATTCTCCTAGAAGACTAAGATTTCGGTTCTGGTTAAAGAGGATCGCTAGATTAGGATCTCAGATTTACCGAGTTGAAGACGGATTTTAATTCTAGTTAAAGGGGATCGCTAAATTGAGTTCTCAAGTAAGCCGAGCCGAAAATAAAAAGTTTGGGTTTTTGTTAAAAGGAATCGTCAAATTGGGATTTAAGGTTAACCGAGCTACGAAGCCAAAGTTCTAGTTAAAAAGAATCGCTAAGATGCAGGAGTTCAGGTCAACTGAACTGAAAACAAAAATCATCAAAATGACATAATTCATTCCCAATTAGGATAATATTCTCCACAACTTAAATACTTATAAAAGAAGAAGGCTATAAAGGTAGCTCGACACTTAAGATTTGAAACTAACTTGCATGGAATTGCTTGAGTAAATTGAGAGAGAATTGCTAAGATGCAGGAGTTCAGGTCAACTGAACTGAAAACAAAAATCATCAAAATGACATAATTCATTCCTAATTAGGATAACATTCTCCATAAATTAAATACTCATAAAAGAAGAAGGCTATAAAGGTCGCTTGACACTTAAGATTTGAAACTAACTTCCATGGAATTGCTTGAGTAAACTGAGAGGATAAACTTGCAAAAGAAACCACCTCATAAATTACAATCCTCAATTATATATATAAAAAAAGATTATGAAGAAAAAGGGAGGCATGCGTTATATATGGTCTAACCTCAACTTTGAAAGAGAGTTGGTGCAGGATCCACCAATCAAGAGGAAATGTGGTGAAATCTGCATGGGTGAGTGAGAGCTGAGAAATGACAAAGACATCTCACTCATAAGGTGTGGATACCTAAGATTGTTAGACAAGGCACTTGTTTTAAGAGTTTACCATTGGAGGATATTTTAAAAAAATTATTTTAGAATTTTTTTGAAAGGATCCGATGTAGATCTTAATATTTGGAATTTGAAAAGAGTAGGTCGCCCATGAAAATAGAATAATTTCAAGGAAACATGGAGGCTTACTGAAATTCTTTTTGAAATTTAAAAAGGGTAAGATGCCCGTGAAAATAGATCTAAACTTTTGAATTTCAAAATGAGCAGTTCGCCTGTGAATATAAACTGCTTTTAGAGAAGTATAAATGTTTGCTGAAATTCTTTTTGGAATTTAAAAATGGACGTTGCCCGTGAAAATAGACCAAAACTTTTAAATTTCAAAATGGTTAGGTCTCCCCTGAAAATAGATTAATTTCAGGGAAACATGGACATTTCCTAAATTTCTTTTTAGAATTTGAAAAAGGAAAGTCATCTGTGAAAATAGACCATTTTTTTTTCAATTTACAAAATGGTTAGGTCGCTCATGAAAATAGACTATTTTTTTAGATTTTAAAAAGAACAGATCACCTATGATAATAAAGCCATAATAAGGCCATTATATATATATATATAAACAAAGTCTTTGGATGAGTGGATCACTTAGCAAGTCAGAAAGACATTTTTTCTTTACGAGCTCACTATGCAAAACCTTGATGAAATTTTGCTTTGTAAGCATTGTAAGGAAGGGGCATCTATTGTTACCCATTTTCTTACCACATATAAAAAATTAGTCATACATGAAGAAACCCTAGAAGATTGCCCAAGGTTGGTGGTAGAGGACCAAGATGACAAGTAGAAAAATTGGAGGACTAAAATGTATAAGATTTTAAAATTATCAACTCAATTCTAGCTGACAAAAGGCTATATTGGTGGAAATATTTTTTATTTGGGGTAAAGAAATACAAATTTGGAAGTTAAGGACTCAACGGAAATTTTGGAAGGCTTAATTAATTTTATGGAGTACTTAATTGCAAATGAAATCAGTTTTTGGAGTCAATTTGGTTGTTAATTGAAAGACATTAAAGTTTAGGGACTAAAATTGGACTTTAAGGACTTAGTTACATATTTTTATGACCAAGGACTAACCTGTAAGTGGCGCAGAATTTCAGGGGTAGAAATTGGTGAAACCAGGGGCCAAATTAAAAACTTAATGGTCAGTTAAGGATGAAATTGAATAAATTAAATACCGAAAAATGATTTGTAAAATATGATGAACTTTGAGGCTGCAATTTGAATTTGATAGGGGTGTAATTGCAAGCAATTAAAAGTTGGGAGATGATTATAGATGCAATTAAAAGGAATTGGAAGAGCAAGAACTAAATCGACCTTTGCCAAAACCTAAATTTAAAACCCTAATTTCTAGGGTTTAACCTAAACGACATGTCGTTCGCCCTCTATTCATCTTCTTTGTTGGCAGTCTTAGCTGGTTGAGTAGCCATCTTCAGGTGAATGAATGTGGAGTTTTCGATCATCTCAGGGGATGTAACCATCACTATTCATTTGAGAAACATACCTTCTATAACCCATGACGATGAAATTGGACATTTACATCCCAATTCTTCCACAGAAGTCTCTAACATCTTATCCCCAATAAGCTTTCTTTGCATTTTCAAATTTTAAGCTGGTCGAGTTGACACCTTTAAACAAATGAATGTGAAGTTACAAACCTCTAAAATTGAGCAAGGTTGGGTCCAAAAGAAAGATATGCACCTCCTCAAAACACCTTTTTTTTTTGTGTATTCACGCTTAAAGCTTCTCAGATGGTTCTTATCAATGGCTTTTAAAGCTTCTCAAAAGGGTTTTTATCAATGACTTTAAAGCCTTCATCTCAAAATCAAAAGGCTAGGAAGAATTCCTTGCCCTCCAAATCTAGTAAAACCACTAAGTACCCCTAAAACCAAAACAATCATTGCAAAACCAGCATAATACAAGAGCTTTCAACTATTAGTTTTTGTCTAGAATACTCTCACTTTGATCAAAGGGCTAAGCTTTGATCAATGTTTGAGGAAATCCACCAAAACAACCTAGAAACCCCTATAAATACCCCTAGAAATCAAAGTTAAAAAAAGTGAAGGAAAAAAAAAGAGAAAACATGGGGAAATACTTTGTTAATAAACCTTATTGTAAAGGTTCAAGAGTCTAACATAACACGTCTAAAAAACTTTGAAAAGAAAGAGATGAAAGGGAAAGAAGGAAGGAAAAGAGAAGAAAAAACAGCAGCCTATCGTCAGCAAGATTGGAGAAGGTATAATGATGTAAAAACTCAAGGGTATAGTCCATGTGGCTTGCTCATTCGTGCTTTCTTAATGTTTGAACATCTTTTGATGTTTTTTTGAACTTGTTTTTAGTGTTATGATGTCTTTTAGTTTTATTTTGATTAATACGTAAAAATTTTATTTTTATTGTTTAAATATTGTTTGGAGTTGTTATTAATGTTATTAAGTGTCAAAAAAATATGTTTTTAACTGGTTTTAAGAAAATAAGGTAGTTTTGGATTTTATCAAAAGGTGATAGTAGGTGTTTGATGCCTAATCTGTTTTGTTAATATATGTTGTTGGTTCTTTAGCATGGTTTAGATTTCAAGTGTTTAAAGATTAAATTTTGAATCAAAATTTTATATATTTTTTTGCTATCATTGGGGCTACCGTTATTAAGTTTGAATTTAATGCTTGTTTATAATGATTTGATGTTTTTTCATTAATTCTTTTGATTCAACTATGCTTGATATTGACAATGTGGGTTATGAGGATTAAAAACAATATGTTTAGAGGTTTAAAATGCTCATTTCTTAGGTTTGGCAGTGCTGGGCAATGACTAGGTTTTTGCCAAATTTATGGGTAATGTTTTTTGTATTATTGGGAAGAACATTGTCTTAGCCTCTGGATTTGGATCAATTTTGGTCAATTTCTTTGCACAAAACCATTTTTTATAATTAATTAGTTAAAAATCTAGGGTTTTTTTTTGCATCAATAACATGTTTCTTTTTTGTTTTAATCTCAAGGTTCTAGTTTTGAACTGAAACTCATTTTGATAATATCGTGATTTTTGAGTGATAATCAAAGTGAATAGATGCTAGATTATTGATTCTAAACATGTTTGTGTCCTTGGTTTGTCTATTTCTGGTCTGATTTGAGAGTCATGTGGCTGAGTTGTTGTAAATGTTCTTCGTGTTCTTTTTTCTTTATGTGTTTGATGTGTTATGCTCAAGATGTTTTTCTAGTTTTTTTATTTTTTGGTGTTTAATTTGTTTCTTTTGCTTTGGTTTTGTTTTGAGTTGTTTTTTTGGGTCAAGCTAGGATTTTTTGTTCGGTTTATGGTCGCACAAAAAATTTTAGATTAACCGAGTTGGGTCAATGGCTAAGGCTTTCTTTAGTTTTCCGCTATTTTAATAAAAGGAATTTAGGCTTAATGACACATTTGGCAAATACACCTTTAAGCCTATTTTGACAGTTTTGTTTTGAATAAAAATGAGTTTTTGCCAAATAGACATAAAATAAATTCCGAACAGATTCTAAAAAATTTCAAGGACTAATTTAAAATTATTTGTAGATCCTTCACATGTTTTTTTAGTAATTGTATTTAATATCGAAGTTGTAGACTTATGCTGTAAGATGTCGATCTGGTATTAAAATATCTTCTTTTTGTCGAAATCTCAAAAAGTTCTATCTTATAAAAATGAGTTTTTGTCAAACAAACCCAAATAAATTCCAAATAGATTCTAAGAAATTTCAAGTACTAATTTAAAATTATTTGTGAATCCTTCACATGTTTTTTCAGTAATTGTATTTAATATCGAGGCTGTAGACTTATACTTTAAGATGCTGATTTGATATTAAAATATCTATTTTTTGTCGAAATCTCAAAAATTTCTAAAAACTTTTCTCATTGAAAAAAAATACAAAAATATGTTTTATTTGGTGTGCATACGACCAAGTCTCTCAAAAAATAAAAATCATATTTTGGTTTAAAAAAATACATGGTATGATTTAACATCTTTTTATATACAAAAAAAATAAAAAAATAGTTCTTTGCATGTATTTTTTTGGATTTAATAACCAGTTTATTGAATCTATGAGAACTTGACCAATATTTCAAAAACTCTAAATTTTCTTCTGAGAATTAATGATCAACATTCTGATATAAATATTAGACCTACAAGTAGAGTGATATTTCAATACCAAGAGTTGACTAAAAAATTCTCATAATTATTATGGATATTCACCAATTTTAATTTGGAATATTTTTCACCATGATATATGAGTTATGGAAAACCTTTTCGCCTTCCAAGATGAGTAAACCCTATCAAGACACCTATATGAATTTTTATTCATGAGTGTAAATCTTTGTTTTAAACCATAGAGGGACCATTAGTTAGGAACCGATCAATATAAGCCACATCTAGACCATACAATGCAACCTACCTTATGTAAAATGCGCTAGGGGTGCTAACACCTTTCAAAATCGTTTGAAAAGAAGAAATGAGAGAAAATGTTTGGTTATTCAAATCCCAATAACCAAAAATAAAAAAAAAAACAAACTTAATATTAATAAGTTTATTATAAAGAGTAGAGTTTCATGAAGATGGTGTGCAATTTTTACCTTGTTAGAAAAAATAAATCCATGATCGGATTTATTTTAATTGATCTATTTTTTTGAACCCATTTTATGGTGTTTTGAGGTTACAAATAAACTTAATTGGGTGACTAAAATGCTTTCTTAGATGTTTTAAGGTAAAAACAAATTGAAAATATGTTTTTTTTAGATCGGAGAATCCAAAATCTGACTTTTTTAGGCTTAGAAGGTGATGATATGTAGCCTACCTAGACAAGCAACACGTTGTCCATTTAATTTAAAAAAAAACTAGGCGAATGACACTTCGACCGTCTATTTCCCACATAAACTCAACCAAGCAAGATCCACGCTATCATCTTGATACAACTCAGCTGCATCAGTTACAAATTTATTTAAAAAGAAAAGGGTCAGAAGCAAGAGCAAGACATTTTATATTAGGAGGCCTAGACTAGACTCTCTTTTATCCAGACATGCAACCCAATATTCCTTTATCTCTTTTTATATTTTCCTTTTTATTTTTATTTTTATTGTGAGCCAAATTCACTATAAATAAATAAAAATAAAATAACATATAAAATATTAGCCAATTTTTCCATGGTTTTCAAATACGATTATATTTTTATAATAGTGTTAATAATAGCTTTGTGAATTACTATATACGAACCCAATATGCAAAATTTATGAAAAACAAATCTAATGAATATTAATTAAAAATAAAAAAAATATTTTATTATAGATTTTTAACATGATTTTTTAACTAATTCTTCTTTTATTGTTTTACTACATACACAATATTAAGTCATGATTTTTTTTTTATTGAACCTAACTTTTTAAATTATGACAAGTTTTTATTTAAAAAGCAATGATTCTGAAAAAAATTATCGAAACAAAAAAGAAATGAATGAACGAGGAAAATAAGTTTTGATTAAAAAGATACAATTTTTTCTTTTCAATTCAAATAATTAAGATTTTCACAATTATTTATTTTAGTGGCCTTTAATTTTTTATTCAAAAAATATGCTTCTAATAAAAAAAAAATTTGTATAAAAAATGCATTAAAAAAAATTCCTCTAGTAAAATATATATTTTTTCAAAATTTAAATCATTAATATATATATTTTTTTAAAACAAAACTAAGTATAAAGGGTTTAGGATTCCTCCAATCATCCTTGTTTTTCTTTAACGAAAATTTGTCCTTTGCGTTTAAAGCAAGATCGCCATATTTAGTAGTAACCAAAAAGTACTATTGAATAAAGAAGAAAAGACAAAAGTTTTTTTGTTTTTTTTTCTTTAAATGTTTTAAAAAATATTGAAATTTTTGTATTTTTTAATTTAAATTAATTTTTTTATGTTTTTATATTATTTTGATGTGTATATATGAAAAATAAATAAAAAAAATAAAAAAATATTATTTTAATATATTTTTAAATAAAAACAATTTATAAATTAATTAATAACACAACATCAAACAAACTACTCTTAAATCTGAATTACCTATATCAGGTAGGTGTAATCCCTGGACAAAAAACAGAAAGAGAAAAACACTGCACACAAGGAGACCAGAATTAAAAGTTTCAGATTGACAAAACATGCAAGCGGTATAAAAAGCTGGGCAGCCCAGAAAAAGGTTCGTGTCCTTGGAGAAACAAATGAAAAGAAGACACGGGCGCACATGCCAAGGACAAAACATCTCTTGAACTACTTTATAATATAAGAAAAGGGTGCACAAAATGCAGCTGTAGCCTGTAGTCTTGTACAGAGTACAGACAGAGAGAGCATAAAGTAGTACGTACACTGAACCTCATCTTTGTAACTTTTTTTCTCCCGGATAAATTGGGAAAATATCACGTTAAATTAAAACAAATTGAAGAATTAATGTGGGTTTAAAAAGATTTAGTGAAATATTTTGATATTTTGTTTTAGAAGCATGATTTGTACTGAATGTTGCTATTTTAAACCATGATAAGAGAATTATCATGTTTACAAATATCAACATTTAGTAAATATAGCATTTTCCAAGCGCGACATGTTCAAACCATGTTATTTTTTGCTTAACCACTCCACCGTTATGAGAACGAAAAGAAAATTTTCAAAATTGCCAACACTAGAGGGTCTTGATAAGATTTTTTATATTTAAAGATCTGACAATCTGTGTAGTGAAGTAGTGTCTACTATTCCGAAAGATCATGTAAAAATTTGAGTTTGATCCAATGATCGGATAACAAGTTATTACTCATTTTAGCTGTTATTCAGGTCTGGTGCGATCAGAGCTCATCTTGGATCTACACCTATCCCACTAGTTCATAAATGCAATTGCTAGATCATACACGTAATCTGTTGGTGACAGATCTTCATTTAGTTATAGCAAACTCATACTTGACTGCTCAGAATCATTTGCTACTATATGAACAATAACTTTTTGAGATTTTTATTGAATTTTATTTTTGAGTCAACAAGGTGGATAAATATGTATATTTTGACTTATAAAACATATTTGAAAGAAAAACTTCATAAAATTATAATTTTTGTGTGAAACGGTCAACCGATTAATATAACTAGTCGACAAATTTAGATAGAAGATTGGGGTTTCACATTTACTAAATGTTTTTATTTTGAAATGCGACAACTATCTTGTCGCGCGTACAAATAACAATATTTAATAAAAAATTACAATTTTGAAATACGACATAGTTAAATTATACTATTTCATCAAACATTTTTAAACTTATATTAATTATTTTTTAATTTAATATGATAATTTTACAGAAAAAATATACTTTTCTTTGCCTTGTTTGTGGGTGTTATTTCGAATCCTTGATGTCATAAATTTTACTTTTCTTCCTTGAAATATTTAATGGGTGCAAACATTTCAATGGGAAACCATTGAAGGAAAAGAGAATCCAACTTCATGCATTTAATGCAAAAAGTTAATCTTTTGTCCAGTATCATGCAACTCCCGGCTTTCTCGCCGAATTTTAGTTAAATCCTCCCTTCTTCTTTTTTTTTTACTTCGACACTGTTTAAAAAATATTTTATTAAAATAATATAGGATAAAAAATATTTTAAAAATAAAATAATTTGAGCAAAAAGATAAATACAAATAGCTTTCAATTAATTTGGGGCTAGGATATTTTAAGATTTAGTTTAGAGTTAATTTAAAATTAGGGTTTGATTTATGATTAATTTGAGGTAAATTTTGGTTTAGGATAGTTTAGGGTTTAAAATGAGAGTTAATTTAAGGTTTGATAAAAACAATTATTGAAATTTAGGTGTCTTATACGAATTGCACTTTTAATTTAAAGCATGATTAATGATCATTGTGTTTTTAATAATTATACTATTTACCTAAAACCTTTTCCCCCTATACTATTTTGGCAAAAATCTTGAGAAAGGCTGTTACCAAGAAAACAAATACCCTAAATCCTCAAATTTTAGGTTGGATTGCAATTTAACTTTTTTTTACCATTTATTACGTCACAAAATTTTGAATGACATTGTTATTTTGTAGAAAATAAGAAAAATTACAAAATGAAAAAAGAAGAAGAAAATTGTATAAAATGAAAGAGATGTGCTTTTAAAATAGTCTAGAAAAGGAATTTATCTTGATTGGTGCATAAAATAATTAGAAAACATCTTTTGTCATCTAATTAGAATATTCGCTTGTGTTACACGATAGATCAATATTAAATTTTTTTTATAATGTAAAAATATATATTAAGAGTATGAAAAATAGTTTAAGCATCTTAGACTTGACAGTCATGTCAAACTTAAATTTTTTTAAATGTTGAGACTAATAAATTTTTTTTATTTTTTTATAAAAAAACATTTAAACTATCCTTAAAATACCCTAAAACATTTAAACTATCCTTAAAACAATATAATTTCTTTCAAATTATATCTTTCTATTGAAAT
>Ga0325410_1002079_pt1 | contig 22332 bp, 14 predicted proteins | sample PopdelMetagenome_16_FD_206182 | JGI IMG/M metagenome (GOLD analysis project Ga0325410, IMG submission 206182) | Populus deltoides microbial communities from Bellville, Georgia, United States - Xylem-PdIQD-R3 | ecosystem: Host-associated > Plants > Phyllosphere > Stem > Wood/Secondary xylem...
ACATGACTAAAAAGTTGCCCATTTCAGCCTCTTTGTCATCATGGTGATTAAATTCATTCTTGAGGCAATTAATAGAATTTGTCGGATTCCAAGATTCAATTAATAGAATTTTAAACACCTTAACTATCGTGGCCTCACACGTTTTCTTTCTCTAAAAGATATAAATAATTATCCTTGTAAAATTTAACTTCACGAGTCCCATCAAACACATTCTAAGTGTTTTTGTTACCAATTAATATTTGTTTAGAATTTAACTCGAAAAAGATGATGATTATCTTGCAATTAAATAGATAAAAGGTTTCAAATGTTTATTGCATACGTTGCTATTAAGATTAAAAAAAGATAAGGCTTTCAAGTGTAAAACATTAAAAAAAAAAACAAACTTGAACTTTAATATAAGAAAAAAAAGTAATGGAAAACACACAAATAAAAGTTCAAATATAGAGCTAAATAAAATTAATTACGAATATCAATCCTGCCAGCATAATAACAGTACCTAAATAAAAAAAATATATAATTAAAATAGAAAACGCGCCATACTCATAACTATCAAGATAACATATTGTCAACGACACCATTGACTCAGGAAATTCAAGTTCTCATAATGATTTGGTCCCATCATTAAAGCTCTACAATTTTTTCTTTAGCATATCAGGTTTATTTATTTTATTTATTTGATGGAATTGGATTCAAATTCCATTAATATACAGTAAGTTACTTGCAAAAGAAATTGTCGTGTCCATGGCTGTCATTGAGAAATATGTGCCATTAGTGGTCTAAAGTCTAAAGCATGCGCCAAAAACTCTTTAGAAAGAACTGTTCGTTCTATTTAGCAATTCTTGCTTGCTTCATCACGCACGTATATATATGAATCCTCACGCTCTGTTTCATCTTTTGTTCCTTTTGGCCAGTAAGCAAAGGGAGGGAAGGAACTTTCGATATTTTTCCTGCAGATGCATGCAGTGTATGAGGGAAATGCAGTGCTGTGCTGTGTCATTAAAAAATAATTAGTGCATGACTTTTCTTGATTTTAGAAGAGACAAGTGATAATTAATGAGTTAATATTTGTTCTTTAATCTTGTCAATAATTATTAAGAAACTCTATTTGTATATATGCCTTTAAAATTATCGATGAATAAATATTTTTCAATGCATATCCTTATTTGTTACTTTTTGAAATATTTTTAATTCAACAATATTATATATAACTAGCAATTTTGCAATCTAGATTTTAATTTCTACATAAATATTTTTTCCATAAACAATCTTTTTTTAAGTGCAACTGTAATTACAAACACAAACTTGATAAATTAATAAATATAGGTTATCTTTTTACCTTCTCAAAGGTCATTTTCAAATTGACTTGTATATGAAATTAAAATTAATATTTTTTTGAAACGATATTAAGAATCTTGTATCCTCTTAATTTATTTAAAAGAATAAAGCACCTTTTATTCTGTAACTTTCCACGAAGTTTGTAAATATTTTATTTTATTCATAATATTATATACACCCCTTAATCTATCAATACAAAGCGTAAAACTCTCAAAATAGACAAGTTAAAATCACAAAATTTAACGAAGTGATTGGGATTAATTAATGCACAAAGTGATTGCTGTTCGCCCCCCCTTCTTGGGCTGGGCTGCATGGCCAGGTGATAATCATCAGGCTTTTAAAACACAACATACATATATTATCATAACAATAATTTTTCTAATATAATAAAAGCCATTAATTTAAATACACATTAGTTGTTGTTGAAATAAGCTATAAGACTATAACAATTGTATTATTGGTAAAAATAAGGGTATGTTTATCTTTTAAAATAAAAAATAGGAGTAATTAAGTTTGAAGTATATGATAAGAAAAAGTAATGGAAAAAACTCAAATAAAATTTCAAATATAGATAAAGTATAGAGCTAAATTAGCCTATTGACCAACGTTATGTTGCGCGCAGGTTATCTAATATTGGTAACATATCTCATAAAAAAATAATTTTAACTATCAATTGAATGATATTTTTTATCTAATATTGAGATGAAAATAAACTGAATCTACCTGGGTTAAAATAATTTTTTAGGAAATACTCGCGGGGATAATCTTGAAAAAAAATAAATTGATAAAATAAATGACGCCTTTGAAATTTATTTGAAAACTTCATTTTAGACCCTATTTTTTTAGCTATGAGGTAACTAGTCAGTTTAATTTTTAAAATTTTAATTTCAATATCAAATTTCATTTTCTTTATGTTTCAGTTCTTTTTAGGTGGGAGGAAAGAGAGGGGTTTGGTAAATTCTAGCGTAGAGAGAGAAAGTTATCATTAACAACTATTTCGGCCACCAAAATGATCGATTTTGTATTAAATAGTTTAATATGATGAGAGGAGTTCAAATTAGTTTTTTTTTCTTTCAAATTGCCTAAAATAACATATCTAAACTCGGAAAATTTTTGTTTCTAGATTGATTTTGAGTTTTAAGCCAGAGTTTTGCATTTTTTAATGTCATGAATTAATTCAATCAGATTTTTAAAGTGTTTTTTAAAATAGTATTTTAAGTAAATAAAAAGGTTGAAAACGGAGAGAGACATGTACAATACCTATCAGTAAAGGGACTGGTACGTGGGTGTGTGCATGCAGAGGGATATGTGTGAGGGGGTGTATGAGAAATAGGTCTTTGATGGTTACTGATGGTTGCTGGAAACTAGTGTAGTGGGAGGATAGTATTTTATTGGTAGTTCCGTGTTGTTAGTGCTTTCTATTTTTTAGCATATTGTTTAACTTTCCAAGTTTAGTGGGCTATAAAATATAGCGAATAGATTATTCTTAATTATTCAGATAATAATATAAAATAGTTTCTACTTTTGTTTCTTCTTCCCTGATTGATAATAAAGTACTCGTCAAGTGCTCAAGTCATCAATTCGATGCTACTTGCAACATCAATTGATGCTTGCTTCTTGTTTTTCAACTCTTGTTTTTTTACAAGGTAAAGGCATGGAGTGCATCCAACGTTAAATATAAACCATACAAGAAATAATATAAAAAGTAAAAAGGGAGAATAAAGAAAATTTATGAGGTATTTGTAAGAGAATAAATAAGGTATTTTTTTTCTATTAATAAAGAAATTTCCAGTTTTATTAATTAATAAAGAGAGGATTACTTATTAAAATCTTTTTATACTTACATAATTCTTGTGTTTATCATTTTTCATTTTATCCTTTGTTTTGTCTGATTTGCATACAAGATCCTAACATCTCACCAGCAGCGCTGCCTCCTGCCTTCAACGCCAGCCTCCATCTCCACTTTCCACCATCACCAAACCCTCCCTTCAAACCAATCACTACGGTAGCCCAGCCGCCACTACCCACTGCTCAGCACCCACACACAAACCACCGTCGCCAACCAGCAGCAGACCCAAACAATTGCATCGCCATTTTCGTCCAAACCCCCATCACCACAGCTCCCATCACCGATCGTAATCATCACGCCAGCAAGAAAACCACAGCCCCCATCGCCATACTCCAAACCTCCACTCTACTCACATCGACTGCCCTCTCTCTCGCCAAGCAATCACAACGCGTCGTCCATCTCATCACCAAACCACCACACACCACTACACAGCAAACACCCACAACACCCCAAACTCACCAAATCAGTCACCGAAAACAGCACCACCTCCAACAACCAAAGACAGCAGCGGTAGTAACGAAAGAGGGAAAGACAGCAGAACCAGAAGGCCCTGATCTCCCTCGTCAGTTGTTGGTGAATAACGCCACTATCACGGACAGGTAGAATAGAACCACCAGTCATCGGCTTGTGGCTTCACCTACCGCAGCTTCTGCACGCTTCAACGCTGTCCCAGCAGCTTCCTGAAGGTAAATTCTGATCTCGCCTTATCTATGAAGTTTATGCATATTGTGCAATATTTGAAGTTGAAGGGCTGGAGTCATGACGGAAGAATGCTGGGGGAGAATTTTATTTTATTACAAAAATTGATCATGATCGATCACAATCCTGAAATGTTGCGCGATATATGATTAACGAAACACTGCATGTAACTGTTCTAATTTTTCTAATTCTCAAATTTACATGTGATCACTATCTTTCTTGAACTCTCACACCACTAACTTAACTTCCTGCTTTAATCCTCCTACTCATTTGCTCATCCCATTTGATTATAACTAGAAATGGAGGTGATGAACAGAATACTCTCCGAGAGCGATGTAAACAATAATCGATTGGAATTTCCGGCTAGGAGTCTCTCAGCCTTTCCCATGCCAGACGGTCAGAACTCGGTCCAATTTGTGGCATTTGACATGAACGAACAGCAATGGAGACTTGAGGTCTCCATCCACAATGAAGGTAGGTATCCGACACCTTGGCTACAGGGCGAATGGCATGACTATGTTCGTGAGCAAGGGCTCTGGAAAGGAGATAAGGTTATCTTGACTATGCATCAGGAAGCGAATGGTGAAATAATTTATCGTATCAGAGCTGAAAGAAAGCATTTCGGTTTCTGGTATTCAATTGATGGTCAGCAGTAATAGCTCTCCATAAATCGAAGCATGAGGCTGGGCTCATGTTCAGTGTGGCAGGCAAGCAGAAACTATCTTTTGGATCTGTCTGAAGTTCACTCTGGTTGTGTAATGAGTTACGTCAAAATACAATACGTGTCTGTCTTGAAGAAGGAAGTCCTAGCTAGTCGTAAGAACTATTGTCCCTATGAATTTGTTGCCTGCAGTCTGCCTTGGTGTTCTGTCCTTGTTGTATTTTATTTTATTGTATTGTATTATGCTTAGATAGGTGCTATGTGCTTTGTGTCTTTTGGGGTTGTTACCAGTTCCTACATCTTTTGTTAGGCTTGTTCTACTGTCTCTGTAGACAGCTCGAACAGGGATGATTCTTGTATCCTTACTTCTAATTATTATATATATATATATATATATTAAAAAAAGGGTCTTGTATGTATGCATGCTTTTTAGTTCCCGTGCAATTTCTCATATTTTTGGGTAAAAAAAGAAAAGAAAAGATTTGCTACTGCTAAATCTAGTTTCTTTCCAGTTTTATCGTGTCAGCTATTGGCTTCCGTGTAAGATTTAATCCATCGCAACTTTTAATATCTATATGTTAGAACCATCAATTAATCCGATATGAAATGACTAAATAATATGAGAGTAACATATAAAATGGATAATATACAAAATTCAATACTCAAAGATTCATGTTTCAATGCTATACACTTAATCAATAGTAGATATAAAAAGTTAGAAATACATGAAATTATAATATCCTGTGCTGTGGCCAAAAAGAGTTTCCTACACTTTTTTGTCAAAGGAACGAAGATTTATGTTTTTTTGTCAATCAACTAATGTATTTGCTTTCTAGCTACATGTGGTATCGATGGACACATTCGGCATAAGAAAAAGTTGAGCTTCCTATACTTTCTTTTGTCAAGGAACAAAGATTTGGGGCTGCTTGGACATGTGTTTATGCACCTTTTTAATTTATGGTTGAAAAAACAAAAAATTTATGGAATCTCATAAATTTCATGAACACTGAAAATTTATATGATTATTAACTTTAAGACTTGTGAGATTAGTTAAGATATACGTAAACTGACCCGGACATCCACGTTAATTAAAAAAAATTAGAAAATGCTCCTCATCTTTGAGAATTTTGATTTATATTAACCACTGATATCTTTCATTGTATGTCGTGTCAATTAATTCCAGAGTAAATTGATCTATTTGATGAAAAAAAAAAAAAAACATTGGCAACTTCTTCATACCCTGCGATGATGGAGTGGGAACCCTATTGCAAAGATTTAATTGGCTGGATCAACCGCAAAGGGGAGGGACAGAGATTGTGATGAGGAAAGGGACATATCTAGCTAGAGACCTATCTCAGGGCAAACCACACCCAAATCCATTCATACAAACTTATATAAGCATTATGTCACTGAAAGAGTGGTATTTATGACAAGCAATGAATTGAAGATTTGGTTTGCAATCAACCTTTTTGTTGGTGCATTTCTATTTTTCAATAAAATTCCTATTTTGATAGATATTTTTTAAAGAAAATATTTATTAGAATATAATTGTTGTATTTTCAATTGAAGAAAAATCCTTTTTATTAAAAGGTAGGATTTGCAAGACCCAAATTTATTCAAGGTGCTAAAGATTAGTGGAATGATATTATAGAAGATAGAGTTTGTGTTAATAAGCCTATACTTTCATCATGAAAAACTATGAGAAAATTATTAGTTTTGGAGTTTGTACAAAATAATTATGAAATAATTTTATACTACACATATAAGTAATTAAATTATTATTACTTGTTTTCTATTCAACCTTGTCAAATCAAAAGGATGCAAAGCACAGAGGAATGCTATTTCAAATCCACAAAGATGTCATACCATAAAAAGAAGCAAAAGAGTAACAATTATCATAATCCTCTGAGAAATTGATATAGAAATTAAGAACAAAAAATAATTCATGTTCCATTATAATTAAAAGAAGCCCTTGAGAAATCACACAAGTCATAGAAAATTCTTCCTATCAAAAAATCAAAATAAATTGATGGAACTGAAGATTCAATAGTGTAAAAAAGAATCATAAACCAAGGCCAACAATTTTAAGATATGGTGAAATATGAGGAACAATCTAAAGTTCAAGTATTAGGAAAAGATTCATTTGTTAGATTTGAGTATGCAAAGGAATAGTTCCACCAAATATTGCAATGTTATTGTTAGAGGAAAGTTCTAGCATTAGGAAATCCTCATGTTTTCTTATGAATTTTTGTAGGAAATTTGTAAATTGAATTTTGATAATGAGATGCTAGATTAACATATAGTTTTTTAGTTGATTCTTCATTGCTTGGTATTATGGTTGAAGACAATGAATGGTAATTTTAATTATATATATATAGGAGTGGACTTAGTCAGAGGATGAGATTGAATACTGAAATGGACAAATAAGCAATTAATTGCTTGGTATTCTTTTTTGCTTGATTACCATCAACTTAATGATAATCTAGCTTCATTAATAAAGTCTCTTGATTATTATAAAAAGGTAATTAAAAAAAAAGGTAATTAATTAATAAACAAATTTACATTAGTAAATGTCTAGGCTATATAATTCTATTTTAATATTGCCTTGTAAGCCTTTTATCATCAATTTACATTAAAAAAAAAGGTAATTAATTAATAAACAAATTTCATTCCTTTTTTCTTGGGTTAGAAGGAATTTGTTTTTCTTCTTATGGTACTCCAGCGTAATGGCACTTCAGCTTTATTAATAAAATCACTGGAATAATGATTTCATTATATGGCTATAATCCTATTTTAATAACACGGTGCTTTTTTATAATATTGGTTTCAAAATCTAAATTCAAAAAAGTTAATCATCATATTTATCCTCTTAATCAATGTTTATAGCCACCTTTGAATTCAATATGTATAAGACTATAAATTGTTATCAAAGAACCAAAAAGCAATCGAAAGCATGAACAAAATCACTGAAAAACCTTCCAAAAATAAACAAAAGAAATTGTCATGTCCATGGCTGTCATGAGATTGAGTGTATTTAGACTAGAAATGGTGAAAAAGGAGAAAAACAAAAGAAATTGTTCCCTTCGGCCAGTAAGCAAAGGGAGGCAAGGAACTTTCGATATTTTTCCTGCAGATGCAGTGTGTGAGGGAAATGAGGTGCTATGTCATTAAAAAATAATTAGTGCATGGTTTTTCTTGATTTTAGAAGAGACAAGTGATAATTAATGAGTTAATTTTTTTTACAAGAACAAAGCACCTTTTATTCTGTAACTTTCCACGAAGTTCGTAAATATTTTATTTTATTCATAATATTATATATACTCCTTAATCTATCAATACAAAGCGTAAAACTCTCAAAATAGACAAGTTAAAATCACAAAATTTAACGAAGTGATTGGGATTAATTAATGCACAAAGTGATTGCTGTTCGCCCCCACTTCTTGGGCTGGGCTGCATGGCCAGGTGATAATCACTATTATTAGAGGAACAAAAGCGATCAAATGCATGAACAAAATCACTGAACAACCTTTAAAGTACCCAAAAAGAAAGAAAGAAAATTGTCAAGTCCATTGATTTCATGAGATTGAGTGTATTTAGACTAGAAATGGTGGAAAACGAAGAAAAATATGCGCCATTAGTGGTCTAAGTCTAACGTCAAGCATGCATCAAAAACTCTACAGAAAGAAAATCCGTTGGTCCCCCAAATTCCAATATCCCTAGGTGAATTGTGAATTGAAACCATCTCACCCCCGGCCATACACTAAGTGTGTATTTTGTATCGTGGTATAAAGTGGTCAGAAGTTTGTATTGATGAGATAGATTTGTAGTGGTGTAATGTTTTTCTACAAAGTAACAAAGTGACTTGGAAGTCTTAAATCTATTAAATTAAAGACTGATAAAGCCGGTCTTTAGTAACAAAGTTTTAATTTCTAGTACATATGTTGTGAATCTAGATAATAATTTTTTGGTTTTATCTACCTTAATTGTTTTTTAAAGATGGTCTATGTTTTTGATGTTGTCTTCTCCATTAATTTTTTTTTTCCAATGATATAGCTAATGACATAGTGCCAAAGCTTTCTATCCGTGAGAAAACTAGATGTAGCTTGAGCCCATATAATGTAGTTAAGTCATTCTTTAACAATGATAATTGGTATTATAACTTATTTTTGACCTCATGTTTTCAAATATATTTTCAAAAAAGAAGGAAAAAATACAAAAATATTAAAAAAATATTATCAACTCAATTTGGCTAATTTTAATTTCATAGTTTTTGACCTTTTTCCTTATCATTATTTATATTGATAGATTTTTTAAATATTAAATTGAAACAAAATCCAAAAATAAAAGAAGAAAAAGGAACAACAAAAAAAGTTAAATGAGTGGAATGATAAATGAATAAGGAATCAAGAATAAGAATATTTTTAGAGAGGGAGAGTAGAAAATATGTGTGAATGGTAAAGAAAAGGAAAGGGGGTGCAAGAAAAACCCTAGTCACTGCAGAGGAAAAAATAAAAAAGAAAGAGAGGGAGGAGAAAAAATTGGAGAGCAGAGAAAAGAAATAAAGATTCAAAAAAAAAAAAAAAAGAGAGGAAATTAGAGGAAGAAGAAGAACAACATATTTTGAAAGAAGAAGCAGAAAATCATGAGAAAAAAAAAAGTAAAATAGAAAGATCGAAGAGAAAAAAAAACATGCACAAATCTAATTATATCTGTCTCTCTATCCTCAACCCTATGAATTAGTGTTCCCTCTGTCACCAAGCACCGACCACCCAGCTCCACGTTGTCGCCATCACCACCCGATAACAGCAGTAGCATCAGCCCACCGAAGCTCCTCCTCTTTCCTCTAGCCCCTCCGTTGAACAACACATCCCTACCACCGCCTCGATTTCTGCACCACGCCGTTAGTCACATGAACCACCACCACCAAAGCTCCTCCACCAGAGTCATTGTCCACATTTCCACATCCATCGCAGTGAATAGTGCAAGAAAGAGAGAGAAACCAAGAAAGAGAAGAGAAGCCGCTATCCGCCGAACGACACCATGGCTTTCGGAGTTGCTTGTTCTAATAACGATTTGCGGTCCCTTCATTAAAGCTAAGCAAATTTGTCTTTATCATATATTAATGGAGCGTGGTTTATTTGCAATAGAATTTGTCAGATTCCAAAATCCAAAGCACCTGCTGAGTACATATATAGTGGTTTATTTTTAATTGTAAACAGTTTTATTTGGTTTATGATTACAAATACAGAAACATGTTTCATATTTCAACTAATGAAAAATCACTGTTCTACTAGAATATGACTTCCACACTTACCCCCAAACATATTCCTACCTCAATCTCATGCACTCATCCACAGAAAGCGACTATTGACCAATCGAATACCAGAAGCCGAAATGCTTTCTTTCAGCTATGATGCGATAATTTTTCACACCATTCTCTTGCTCATGCACTGTCAAGGTAACTCTGTCTCCTTGCCTAAGCTTTTTCTGATGAACATAGATGCTCCATTGACCAGATATCCAAGGTTTTGGATACCTCCCTTTGTTGCGAACCGATATCTTCAATCTCCAAGGTTGGTCTAGCATGTCAAGCGCATCAAACTCAACTGAATTTTGACCAGCGGGCAAGGAGAAAGCCCACAAGCTCTTGGTCGGAAATTCAAGTCGTTTATTAGTTGTGTCGCTTCCCGATAACAGTTTGGCCATCACCTCCATTTCTAGGGTTCGGCTGAGGATGGTAATTTTGAAGAATTTCAAGGATGGTTAAAATGTGCAGATGGTTAATTAATTTGAAGAATTTCAAGGAGGGATAATGATAAGGGAGTTGGATATATATATAGATTTAACTAGTATTATTTATAAAGATCAAATGGAGATTTATGCACCTCAACCAGACCGATTATTAAGTTTTAGAGCTTGGATTGGGACATGCATAGAAGTTACCGATGATCTTCGAAAACATTGTTCAGTGACCTGCATTTTTTGTACTTTAAAAAGGATAGTGGAGTCCGGTGTCATGCAAGTTATTTCAAACCCCTAAACTAAGAAGATTCTTGGTAATGGGTTGGAAAATATGAATAGATTATTATATGAATATGAATGATTATAATAAAATTAATATTTAAGGATGAATATTAAATTGTTTTATATGAGTGTCATTCAATTTTTTACATCATAAATTTACCATAAAAAAATGAAATGAATAAGAAAAAAATAGGTTAATTTGGGCCAAGACACACAAATTGTAATTCTTGAGGATTTAATTAAGGTAGAACTATAAATTTGAGGTTCAATTTTACTAGAATTTATAAGTTTAGAAACTTAATAAAACTTTGATTTGTTTAATTAATGATATTAGAGGTTTAATTGTTGAATTGATAAGTTTGAGAATTTAATTAAATTTAAAATTAGTTTAATTAATAAAATTGTAAGTTTAATTTAAAAAATATTAAATTTGAGAGTCATTTAAAATCTAAATTAATTAAATTTAAAGTCAAGGATCGTTTGGAAAATAACATCAAGATTGGATGAATCCACCCGTCTTCTGCATTCTGATACAACTTGAGTTAGTCAACTGCACGAATTGCAAAAGCCTCCCCGCGCTTGGGGAATTGCCGCTGCTGAAAGTTCTCCGTATCCAAGGAATGGATTCTGTAGTGAACATCGGCGATGAGTTCTAAAATTAGGCTGGTAGGAGCTTCATTCTTTGCCACATGGTTTGACAAATCTGACTTCTCTGGAGTCCATGGAGATTATAGATTGTCCTAAGATTGTATCCCTGCCAGAGGAAAGCCTAGAAGGATTGAGTTCGCTGCGATCACTCTCCATTGAGAATTGTCACAGCTTAGCTTCCCTGCCGAGTCGGATGCAACATGCCACAGCCCTTGAACGCCTAACTATTATGTATTGTTCAAATCTGGTGTCTTTGCCAAATGGCTTGCAACATCTCTCTACACTTAAAAGTCCGAGCATTTTAAGCTGCACAGGGCTGGCATCTCTGCCTGAGGGACTACAATTTATTACAACATTGCAAAACCTGGATATTCACGACTGTCCAGAAGTCATGGAATTACCAGCATGGGTGGAGAACCTGGTTTCACTTCGATCTTTGACAATCTCAGATTGCCAAAACATCAAGTCTTTCCCACAAGGTCTCCAACTCCGCGCACTCCGACATTTGTCCGTCAGAGGTTGTCCTGAACTCGAAAAACGATGTCAGAGAGAGAACGGAGTGGACTGGCAAAAAATATCTCACACACAGTATATTTATGTTGGATCATCAACATTGCAGCAGAGACGTGACACTGCTAGCAGCTCTTCAACTTCATAGGCACACCTCTTCCAGGTCTTAACTCGTGTAAATTTCTATTCCGAAACACAGTTAATCATTGGATAATCAATAAATCTTAAGTTCTCTTGCAACATTTCAGGTCCGAAACAATTGAAAGGATGTTCTTTATTCAAAGCACCAAGAATCCGTTGCACAAGGAGGTACTCTGCTCTGTCATTTACTTGTATTTGTAAAATACAAAATAAGGTGCATTTTTTCTATTGAATGTTGCTTGGATTTGTTGCAAGTCAAAGGGTTCCAGTTAGTGCATTTGTTCTTCAGAGAATTCAGTACCTTGTTTTCTGCTAGTGTAACATATATTTCATGAATAACTAGAGCACTCTGTCATTACTTCCTCTTGTAACTTCACTTTCAATAAATGTTTACAAGAAAAATAATATTTGCCCTTGTTGAAAGGAAAAAAGAACAAACAAAAGAAATCTCAAATGAAATAAATAGACAAATGAATAAAACACAAATGAAACTATTAAATTTAATAATATCATACAAACTTGAAAGTTAAAATCTCACAGGAAGGAAAAATCTAACAAAAGGATATATGTCCCAACTACCACACCTAGTTTTCTTAGCTAAATTTATTAAAAACTATTTTAGAAAAAACTTGATATTTTTGTATTGTAAATTTGGTAAATCTAGGGTGTCAATATTCTAAACTCATTTGTAACCATCTATCTTCCTAATTTATAAAAAACAAATATTCAACAAATCTTTTTGGTGCAATTTAGTCAATTGCTAAAAAAATCATTTCATAAGTTTTAACACTTTTGCATATCTTTATTTTATTATTTTATTTTTTTAAATGTAGATATTTAGGTCACTTTTGCATATCTTTATTTTATTATTTTATTTTTTTAAATGTAGATATTTAGGTCAATTTATACACACCTCGATTAATTACATGGATCCTAAGTTAACGATAATATAATTTTCAAAGGTTTTAAAGTTTGTAGGACTCAAACTAATAATTTTTAAAAATTAAATTTAAAACTTGATTAATCTCATGATTTTTTATTTTTGATTTTCAATAAGGAAGTGTGTGTGAATATATATAATTTTTATTTTCATTTTTTTTCTCCTCTACTCGTTATTCTTTTAATCTTTTTCCGACTCATGCTCATGCTCATTTTCTATTTTTGTCTTTATGAGAAATATAATACATTTCACACAGCCCAAAACACTCCTCCTATCTCACGTTGCACAGCCATTTCTCCTGACCTCTGCACAATCACCTCCCCTTTGATCACCACCGCCAATCTACCTCGCCACCACCGATAACCGTCCTTCTCTCTCTCGCCAGCAGCGCTGGCCAATGCCTTCAACACCACACTCCATCTCCACTTTCGACCATCATCAAACCCTCCCATCAAACAAACCACTACTGGAGCCCAGCCGCCACAACCCGCTGTCCAGCACCCGCAAGCAAATCACCATTGCCACCTAGAAGTAGATCCAAACAATCCCACCGCCATCGACCAAACCCGCACGCCGTCAAGACAACCACAGCCCCCATCACTGATCGTAATCTTCACGCTGGCGAGAAAACCACAGTACCTCCCCTTTCACCACCACCAATCTACCTCGCCCAGCTTTGCTACAACCACCACTATATCACCAAGCAGCAGCGCCGAACCCAGCTTTCCCTTTCGTCACCGATCCCCTTCTCAACAAACCCATCAGGCCAGCCACTACTCTCCTCGCCAGCGACCACAACCAACATCATCAACAGCAGCCCCAGTTATCATCCTCACCTAACTACCGACTGCCTATATCGGCCAGCCTCCCTTCGCTACAATAGTCCCTACCATCATCCTCACCACCAACCTCCATAACCGCACAAACCAACACCGATAGCCACCCTTCTCTCTCGCCAGCAGCGCTGCCTACTGCCTTCAACGCCAGCCTCCATCTCCACTTTCCACCACCACCAAACCCTCCCTTCAAACCAACCACTACATTAGCCCAGCCGCCACTACCCACTGCTCAGAACCCACATACAAACCACACCATCGCCAACCAGCAGCAGACCCAAACAATTGCATCGCCATTTTCGTCCAAACCCCCATCACCACAGCCCCCATCACTGATCTTAATCATCACGCCGGCAAGAAAACCACAGCCCCCATACTCCAAACCTCCACGCTACTCACATCTACACACATCGGCTGCCCTCTCTCTCGCCAAGCAAGCACCACGCGTCGTCCATCTCGTCACCGAACCACCACACTCCAAACACCCACAGCACCCCAAACTCACCAAATCAGTCACCAAAAACAGCACCAACTCCAACAACCAACGAAAGCAGCTGTAGTAACGAAAAAGAAGACAGTAGAACCAAAAGGCCCTGATCTCTCTCGTCAGTTGTTGGTGAATAACGCCACTATCACGGACAGGTAGACTAGAACGAGAAGGCCAGGTTCTGCTCATCACGCGCCACCAGTCATCGGCTTGTGGCTTCACGTGCCCCAGCTTCTGCACGCTTCAACGCTGTCCCAGCAGCTTCCTGAAGGTAAATTCTGATCTCGCCTTATCTATGACATTAATAAGTTCATGCATATTGTGCAATATTTGAAGTTGAAGGGTTGGAGTCATGACGGAAGTATGCTGGGGGAGAATTTTATTTTATTACAAAAAAAAATCATGATCACAATCCTGGCTGGAGTCATGTAACTGTTCTAATTTTTCTAATTGTCAAATGTACATGTGATCACTATCTTTCTTGAACTCTCACACCACTAATTAACCTGACTTCGTGCTTTAATCCTCCTACTCGTTTTCTCATCCCATTTGATTATAATTAACTAGAAATGGAGGTAAATGAGCAAAATACTCTCCGAGAGCGATGCAAAAAATAAGCTACTGGAATTTCCGGCTAAGAGTTTCTCGGTCTTCCCCCTGCTTGATGGTCTCAACTCGGTGGGATTTGTGGCATTTGACATGCTAGAACAACAATGGAGACTTGAGGTCTCCTTCTGCAATGAAGGTAAGTATCCGAAACCTTGGCTAAAGGGCGAATGGGATGACTATGTTTGTCAGAAAGGCCTGGAGAAAGGAGATAAGGTTATCTTGACTATGCATGAGCAAGAGAATGGCGAAAGAATTTATCGTATCAGAGCTGAAAGAAAGCATTTCGGTTTCTGGTATTCAATGGATGATAAATCGAAGCATGAGGCTGGGTTCAACCCCAATGTTTAGTGTGACAGGCAGTCAGAAACTACCTTTTGGAGCAGTCCCAATTAGGTCAGAATGCAATATGTGTCTGTCTAGAAGAAGTGAAGTCCTAAATAGTCGTGAGAATAACTGTCTCTAGGGATTTGTTGCCTGCTGTTTGCGTGGGTGTTCTGTCCTTTGTCTTTTCCCTCTCTTTTTTTGTTCTTTTTCTTATTTTTTTGTTCTTTTTCTTTTCCCTCTTGTTGTTATGCTTAGACATGTGCTTTGCGTCTGTTGAAGATGTTACCAGTTCCTACATCTCTGGTCAGGCTTGTTCTACTGCCTTTGTAGACATCCCCATGAAGGATGATTCTTGTATCTTCTAATTTTTATTTATAAGAAAAAAATCACTTCCCCCAACTCTTAGGGTCCGTTTATTCGGCATATATTTAATGATATTTTCTCATTGGTTATCAAAATTTATAAAAATAAAAATAAAATTAAGTAACATTTTATGTAACCCACGGTTATAAACTTAGGTTAAAATTCACGTGAATGTGGTTTGATATAAAATCTAACCGGCTTTTGGCCTTTGGCTTTTGGCTTCTTATTAAAAAGAGCAAGAAAAGGAGAGAAAAGAGAGTACAACCGAATAGAGAGAGGAATAAACATCTCAAATGGAATAAAATCTAGCATTCACTTGATCCACCATGATTCACAGGTCATGTTCCTTTGACAAGTGAAAGAGACATGTCAATTAAATGCCAAAGCAAATGAAATGTTCAGAACATTAATAAACAGACATGTTCTTTCTTTTTTCTCGCAGGTAAAGAACATCAATTTGATGTAAATTGTGAGTTTTGATGCATGTTTTACTGCGATGGAATTATTGAAATTAGATTGATGCCTTGTCAAAACTACTAATATCAAATTAGATAAATAAGTAATCATTAAAAGATCAGTAGTATATAAGTTGAATAAAACATAATTTCAGCTATTAAATTTAATAATACCATACAAACTTGAAAGTCTGGATGGCTAAATATTAACATGTCATAGGAAAGCTAAATCTGTCAGAAGAAGGTTCTCTTTAGCACAGCCATTCGCGGGCAAGATCCAGTACCAAAGAATAGAAATGGAAGAAGAAAGCAGATTGTGCGCATCCTTCGAGGTCTGGGATGTGGATTCTATTCATTGCCGTTCAAGTTTGCTTTAATTTGGAATTATTATATCAAAGTTTAGCTTAATGTCTTGGTCTATTAGAGCTTCTCTTATAATTTTAACAGTCTTCCAATGCTTATAGTAAGAAACTGAAAAAAAAACACCAAAATATTTTATACAAAGATGGAATTACAAGCTAAACAACTAATGGTAGCATATGCCCTTTTCATATAAAAGAACAAACGGATATGAAAACACAAGAACGCACCGTATACTGGTAAATCAACACTATAAGCACAGGAACTAGTGATTGATGGTGCAAACAACTACAGAGGATACAAGGTGCAAAGCCACTAGGCTTTTTTTACTTAATACCAAGACTAAACACCAAGAAAGAAAGGGGAAACATTTCTAGAAGCATTTTTTTATTAGAAATTAACCACACATTTAGCTCACCTTAGGTACGTATTTCCATCTCTATCTTGCAAACTCTTCAACCGGTATCCAGATGCGCATCGTCAGGTTTCTTTCAGCCGTGATATGATAACTCCTGACAACATTTCCCTCCACATGCATTGTCAACTTAACTCTATCTCCTTTCTTCAACCCTTTCTCTCGAGCAAACCTCCTCCATTGGCCAGACATCCAAGGTTTCTTATATCTTCCCACGTTGCGAATGGAGACCTTGAATCCCCATCGCCGGCCTAGCGTGTCCAGTGCAACAAAATTGAAATAATTTTGACCAGCAGGGATGGGGAAGTTCCCTAGGCTTTTCATCGGAAGTTCCATTCGATTATTTGTTGCATCACTCTTGGACACTGATTTTTCCATTGCCACCGCCTCCATTTCTAGTAAATTAAAAGGGCTGAGAAAAAGGTATAAAAGAAGATAAGAAGTGTATTTGCCAAATTATTTGGATTTTTTTAGCAGGGATGGTGGTAATGAAAGTAGAAGAGTTTATGGTCCATTTAGACCACATTTTTTCATTGCTTTGCTCTGTTAATTTTTTTTCTTCTTCAATTGGAATACTACGTCATCCATGAAAGATTCGAGTGTACGATATTCGATCCCTAAATAATCCACGCCCCCTCGGGTTTGGTGATAAAGACAAAAGCAAGGATGAAGATTATGCTCTCACTTCTGTAGAGGTAGTTTGGAATTTTATTTTTATTTTTTTAAAATTATTTTTAATATTAGAAAATTATAATAATTTAAAAACATAAAAAAAAAATTTAAAATTTTAATTTTCAACTACATTCTTCAACACTATCACAATCTTTATATTTACCAATGAAATTTTTTATCGGTATTTAAACTATCATTCTGTTGGTAATTAATTTACCAACAAAATTACCAGCAAAAATACTCCTTCGATGAATTTTGTATTGGTAATTTTTTATTTTTTGGTAAGTCCGATGGTAATAAAAAAATTATTTTACCGATAAATATACAGATAAAAAAAACATGTAAAAAAAATTATATGTTTTTTCTGTCAGTATTTCTCTCGGTAGATCTATATGTAATTCTGTTGGTAATTATTTAAAAATATTAAAAAAAAACAACTCAAATAAATTTACAAGAAAAAACAAATTCTGTATCTAACGCGCAGGTTCATTTGCGAGTGGGGGAAACGGGAGAGAGCCATGTTGATGGGAACTAGCTTTGATAGTTTTGGTCCATTTATACCACATTATTTCGTCGCTTTGCTCTGTTAATTTTTTTTTCTTTTCTTCAAATATTGGATACCGCGTCATCCATGTAGTGGCGTGGGGGGGACACATTAAAGTAGAAGACAATAGTTTCTGTCGGAGAGAAGGTGAGAATTCAACATGATTAAACGGTCCTATTCCTTTTCAATTGATTCCGATTCTAAGGCGTGGTTAATCTCTCCTCTTAGATAAAAAGTAATTATATATATAATAGAGAGACAAATTATCAAAATAAATATTACCATCAAAACTTATTTATCTGACCTCTAAAATTCTTTTTTAGGATAACAATACAGTTATATTAGAGAGTTGAAACAATTAAAATTAGGGACAACCTCACCAAAGTCATCAATCCCCAATCTTTCTCGATTGGATACTTTTTAGCAACTGTCTCTAAAAAGCTTTAATTTAATCCTTCTTATCAACAAATATGGTTAATATATTTTAAGGGTATATTCAGTGAACCTCGAAAAAGGGCAAGGATGAAAGCAACTTCAGCACAAATGATTATAAAAAAACAAGAACAAATTCGAGCGCGGAAAGGGAGAAAGAAAAGCAATCAAATGCTGCTTCTTGCTCCCTGTTCCGGTTAGGTTGATGTCAGTTCAAAACTTAAAATACATTGAACCAAGTCTAATTTAGTAAAATAAAAAATAAAAATTATTTTTATTTTTTAATTGTATTTTATTTAAAAAAATTAGTATTTAATATTATTTAATGACACTATATAAATTAGACAGAGATCGTTTGATGACGTAGCATTTACAGAATTTGATCGCAATCCCAATTTTGTTCCTGATTGTATTTTACCTGATGTTTTTGCGTGCTTAAAAAACCAAAAAAATTATAGTCCTTGTCGGATGTATTTCATACGTGATGGAATTGTAGATAGTTTAATGGAACAATAAAAAATATTTTATATAAAGTATTAATTATTTTATGATATAATAACAATAGTTAAATCTACAATATTTAAATTAAAAATCTTCAATATTAATATATTTTTTAAAATTATTTTATAACCTCAATTTCAAAAGTATTATTAACCAAACACATTAAACTACTTTTTGTTCAACCTCAATTTCAACCACAGTTTTAACCAAACATATATTTTTTCAAATCAACCTTAACTAAAAGTACTTTTTATAAAATAACTTTTTTCAAACCACAATCACAACATCAACCGCAATACCAAACACACCCGTGCTGCATGTCAACATCAAAAAACATTTAAGTGCAAAAAAAAATATCTAGACTTTGGTAACATATCTTCTAAAAAAAAATAATTCTAACAATGAATTGATATTTTTATTTAATATTAAGATGAAAACAAACTGGATCTACCTGTGTTAAACTAATTTCATATGGGATTAATTGATGGTTCTAAAACAGACAGATGATAATATAAAATCCTTCCTACTTTTGACTCTTCTTCCCTGATTCTTTTATGGTTGTCATCAACTCCAAGTCAACAATGGTGGGCATCAATTAATGCCTCTTGAGTCTCTCGGCCTTCCCCATGCCAGATGGTCAGAACTCGGTCCAATTTGTGGCATTTGACATGAACGAACACCAATGGAGACTTGAGGTCTCCATCCGCAATGAAGGTAGGTATTCGAAACCTTGGCTAAACGGCGAATGGGATGACTATGTTCATCAGAAAGGGCTCAAGAAAGGAGATAAAGTTATCTTGACAATGCAGGAGGAAGAGAATGGCGAAAGAAAATATCGTATCAGAGCTGAAAGAAAGCATTACGGTTTCTGGTATTCAATTGATGATCAGCAGTAATAGCTCTCCATAAATCGAAGCACGAGGCTGGGCTCATGTTTAGGGTGACAGGCAAGGAGAAACTATCTTTTGGAGGTGTCCGTAGTCCACTCTGGTTGTGTAATGAGTAAAGTCAAAATACAATATGTGTCTGTCTTGAAGAAGGTAAGTCCTAGCTAGTCGTAAGAACTATTGTCCCTATGAATTTGTTGCCTGTGGTCTGCCTTGGTGTTCTGTCCTTGTTGTATTTTATTTTATTGTATTGTATTATGCTTAGATACTATGTGCTTTGTGTCAGTTGGAGCTAGTTGTTACCAGTTCCTACATCTTTTGTTAGGCTTGTTCTACTGCCTCTGTAGACAGCTCGAACAGGGATGATTCTTGTATCTTTACTTCTAATTTTATATATATATATATATATATTTTAAAAAAAAAGGTCTTGTATGTATGCATGCTTTTTAGTTCCCTGGCAATTTCTCATATTTTTGGGTAAAAAAGAAAAGAAAAGATTTGCTGCTGCTAAATCTAGTTTCTTTCCAGTTTTATCTTGTCAATTATTGGCTTCCGTGTAAGATTTAATCCATCGCAACTTTTAATATCTATATGTTAGAACCATCAATTAATCCCATATGAAATGACTAAATAATACGAGAGTAACATATAAAATGGATAATATACCATCACCCACCATAAGTCTTAAGCCTTTTGATATAATCCAGACTCAAATACCAAATTCAATACTCTAAGATTCATGTTTCAATCCTATACACTTAATCAATAGTAGATGTAAAAAGATAGAAATACAGGGTTACCCTAAACACTTTGGCTTTATATATTATGTCTTGATTTAGAATAACTTGAAATTATAATATCCTGTGCTGTGGCCAAAAAGAGTTTCCTACACTTTTTTGTCAAAGGAACGAAGATTTATGTTTTTTTTGTCAATCAACTAATGTATTTGCTTTCTAGCTACTTGTGGTATCGATGGACACATTGGGCATAAGAAAAAGTTGAGCTTCCTATACTTTCTTTTGTCAAGGAACAAAGATTTGGGGCTGCTTGGACATGTGTTTATGCACCTTTTTAATTTATGGTTGAAAAAACAAAAAATTTATGGAATCTCATAAATTTCATGAACACTGAAGATTTATATGATTATTAAGTTCAAGATTTGTGAGATTAGTCAAGGTATACGTAAGCTGACCCGGACATTCACGTTAATTAAAAAAAATTAAAAAATGCTCCTTATCTTTAAGAATTTTGATTTATATTAACCATTGATATCTTTCATTGTATGTCGTGTCAATTAATACCAGAGTAAATTGATCTATTTGATGAAAAAAAAAAAAAACATTGGCAACTTCTTCATACCCTGCGATGATGGAGTGGGAACCCTATTGCAAAGATTTAATTGGCTTCCTATACTTTCTTTTGTCAAGGAACAAAGATTTGGGGCTGCTTGGACATGTGTTTATGCACCTTTTTAATTTATGGTTGAAAAAACAAAAAATTTATGGAATCTCGTAAATTTCATGAACACTGAAGATTTATATGATTATTAAGTTCAAGATTTGTGAGATTAGTCAAGGTATACGTAAGCTGACCCGGACATTCACGTTAATTAAAAAAAGTTAGAAATACAGGGTTACCCTTAACACTTTGGCTTTATATATTATGTCTTGATTTAGAATAACCTTGAAATTATAATATCCTGTGCTGTGGCCAAAAGCAGTTTCCTACACTTTTTTGTCAAAGGAACAAAGATTTATGTTTTTTTTGTCAATCAACTATTGTATTTGCTTTCTAGCTATGTGGTATCGATGGACACATTGGGCATAAGAAAAAGTTGAGCTTCCTCTACTTTCTTCTGTCAAGGAACAAAAATTTGGGGCTGGTTGGACATGTGTTTATTCACCTTTTCTGTGGTTGGAAAAATAAAATATTTATTGAATCTGATAAATTTTATGGTCACTGAAGATTTATATAATTATTAATTTTAAAATTCGTAAGTTTAGTCGAAATATACACAATCTGATCCGGACAGCCATTCATATATATTAATAAAAATAAAATAAAAAATGTTCCTAAGAATTTTAATTTATATTAACCATTGATATCTATCGTTGTATTGGGAGAGCATGACAAATATATGATCAGTTTAGTTTCAGGTTAGTTTTCAGTTTGTCTTTGTGAAACTTTATGAGTCCAAGGCCATGTTTGTTTTCTGGAATTCATTTTCTGGGAAATTACTTTCCAAACTTTCCTGTGTTTGTTTGCCATTAGGAAAGTTGGTCAACAGAAAACACTTTCCGGTCAACGGAGAACACTTTCCGGTCAACGGAAAACACTTTCTGGTCAACGAAAAATATTTTTCAGTCAAAGAAAAATTTGGTTTAGTTTCCAGGAAAGTGTTTTCCCTTTGGCTGTGTTTGTTTTCCAGAAACTAGTTTCCGGGAAACCACTTTCCAAACTTTCCTGTGTTTGTTTGCTATTAGAAAAGTTGGTCAACGGAAAACACTTTCCAATCAAAGGAAAATTTGGCTTGGTTTTCAGGAAAGTGTTTTCCTGGAAAATTTGGGCGGAAAACACTTTCCGGAAGTTGTGAAAAATTTAGAAATGTCATTATTTGCTGATTATATTAAATTTGATCCT
>Ga0325410_1002082_pt1 | contig 22327 bp, 14 predicted proteins | sample PopdelMetagenome_16_FD_206182 | JGI IMG/M metagenome (GOLD analysis project Ga0325410, IMG submission 206182) | Populus deltoides microbial communities from Bellville, Georgia, United States - Xylem-PdIQD-R3 | ecosystem: Host-associated > Plants > Phyllosphere > Stem > Wood/Secondary xylem...
CTTTTGCTTCAATAGAGAATTAAAATGCAACTGCGGTTTCGAGTGATTGCCAGGGTTTAGTTTTGAAAACGAAGGGTTTTTGGTATGGATGTTCATGTGATCGATGGTGAAGAGGGGATGGGTCATCGTGGGGTGGCCTATGATGGAGATTCAGAACCAAATGATAGTGGAGAAGCAAATAACAGGGAGCATGACGAGGATGGGGCTGCTGAGCTGCATGAGCCGTGTGTGGGCATGGAATTTGATTCAGAGAATGCTGCAAAGACTTTCTATGATGAGTATGCTAGACGCCTAGGTTTTAGCACCAATGTTGCTCATTTTACCCGTCCTAAAACCGATGGGGCGATGGCTGCTAGAGAGTTTGTATGTGGTAGGGAGGGTTTGAAGAGAAGGTCTGCTTATAGTTGTCATGCTATGCTTAGAATAGAGTTGAAGAGTCCAGGAAAATGGTTTGTGACGCACTTTGTAAAGGAACATAACCATTCGACTACTAGTCTCAGGAAAGTGAAATACCTTCGGCCCCGCAGGCATTTTGCTGCTGCAAAGAGTGTTGCTGAAACTGGGCAAGGAGTGGGAGTTGCTCCAAGTGGTGTTGGCCAAGCAGCAGCAGTTGTTTCTAGTGGCATTGGCCAAGGAGTGGGAGTTGTTCCAAGTGGTGTAATGTATCTTTCAATGGATGGAAACCACACACCTGTAGCAGAGACAAACCATGGAGTTAGGAATACTCCTCCTGCCGAACCAAATCGTGTTATTAAGACTTCTACAACAGTGAATTATATTGTTAGGCCCAATAACCAAAAGAGGACTCTAGGAAGGGATGCTCAGAATCTGCTGGAGTATTTCAAGAAAATGCAGGCTGAGAATCCTGGTTTCTTTTATGCAATACAACTCGACGATGAAAATCGCATGGCTAATGTTTTTTGGGCCGATGCAAGGTCAAGAACTGCTTACACTCATTTTGGTGATGCAGTTACATTTGACACAAATTCTCGAGTAAATCAATATAGGGTGCCATTTGCCCCATTCACAGGTTTGAACCATCATGGTCAAACAATTTTATTTGGCTGTGCAATACTTCTTGATGATTCTGAAGCTTCTTTTGTTTGGTTGTTCAAGACATTTCTAACAGCAATGTATGATCAACAGCCTGCTTCTATAATCACCAACCGAGACAGGGCCATACAGACAGCAGTTTCTCAGGTGTTTCCTGATGCCCGACACTGTAATTGTAAATGGCATGTTTTAAGAGAAGGCCAAGAAAAATTGGCTCATGTATGCAATGCGCATCCCAATTTTCAATTGGAACTGTATAATTGTATCAACTTGACTGAAACTATTGAGGAGTTTGAATCATCATGGAGGGATATTCTTGACAAATATGATCTGAGAGGACATGACTGGCTTCAATCGTTGTATGATGCTCGTGCTCAATGGGTTCCAGTGTACTTTCGGGATTCCTTTTTTGCTGTAATGTCTCCGAAACAAGGATTCGATGGTTCTTTTTTTGATAGTTATGTGAACCAACAGACCACATTGCCGATGTTCTTTAGACAGTATGAAAGAGCATTGGATAATTGGTTTGAAAGGGAGCTAGAAGCAGATTTTGATACAATTTGCACCACACCAGTTTTGAGGACGCCATCTCCTATGGAGAAACAAGCAGCAAATCTTTATACGAGAAAAATATTTGCAAAATTTCAAGAAGAGTTGGTTGAAACTTTTGTATATACTGCTAACAGGATTGAGGGTGATGCTGCTATCAGCACATTCAGGGTTGCAAAATTTGAGGATGACCAAAGGGCCTATATTGTTTCGTTAAACTATCCGGAAATGAGAGCAAACTGCAGCTGCCAAATGTTTGAGTATTCAGGCATTCTTTGTAGACATGTTTTGACAGTCTTCACAGTGACAAATGTTCTGACATTGCCACCTCATTACATCTTAAAACGATGGACGAGAAATGCCAAAATCAGTACAGGAATGGATGACCACGGGGGTGATTTGCCTAGCCAAGAGTCTCTCACTTTGCGATACAACAATCTATGTCGAGAAGCAATAAAATATGCAGAGGAAGGGGCAATAGCTGCAGAGACTTATAATGTTGCAATGGTTGCTCTTAGAGAAGGTGGAAAGAGGGTTGCTCTTGTGAAGAAAAATGTGGCCAAAGTTTCACCTCCTGGGGCTGGTAACGATGATAGGAAGACCTCAACTTCAGCATCAGATACAACTCCATTGTTATGGCCACCGCAAGATGAAGTTACCCGACGATTTAATCTGAATGATACTAGCACTCTAGTTCAATCTGTTGCTGATTTGAATCTTCCCCGCATGGCCCCTGTGTCCCTTCAGCGTGATGATGGTCCTCCTGGTAACATGGTACTTAAAAGGAACCCTTGCATCAAGTATTAATTGTTATGTCCTTTGGAGTTTAAATTATAGCAAAACCCACTGACTTGGCAATTTATACCTCTTCCGTAGGCAGTTCTTCCTTGTCTCAAATCAATGACTTGGGTGATGGAGAACAGGAGTTCAACAACAGGGAATAGAGTTGCTGTCATCAACCTGAAGGTATGCATATAATGAATTAAAACTTCAATAATAGGCAGGAAATTGTCATCTAGCCACTAAAGTTGGGAAGAAGTTTTTTGACTGTTGACTTCCCCCAGGTCACTGTGTAAATACACCGAACATTTTTAAGTATTTAAAATGTATTTATGCTATCTTGTTGATTTAAGTGTGTCAAATGCTCATGTTTTAATCTTTAGCGAACTGTAGATAATACTCTTGTTGTTCTCTAGCTGTGTATTTTGACAACTGATTTGGGGCGCCTTACATATAGTTTGTGTGGAACTACTGCAGTTGCAAGATTATGGCAAGACTCCATCAACAGAATTGGAGGTTAAGTTTCAACTCTCAAGAGTTACATTGGAGCCGATGTTGAGATCTATGGCATATATCAGTGAACAGCTCTCAACACCAGCTAACAGAGTAGCAGTTATCAATCTGAAGGTATGTAACTCAAAACTAGACCTTCGTATCAGAAAAATAAATATGATACTGAGGTCCAGCCACTAGTGAAATCTATAATCCTATTGTATTTTGTGCTGCCACTTTCATTAGACAAAAGAAAAGCAAAACAAGCTACTGGTTCCAGATGTTGTTTTGTAGATTGGTTAGCATGTTGTCCCTGTATCTTGCATATATGGTTTATGTGTGGCTTTATATTAGATTTGAATTAGGTTTGGACAGGTCTCAGGACCTCAAGCCAATCTCAGCCAAGGGCATAGTCTGAACTCTGAATTGGATGTACTTCCTCCTCTTGCTTTGAAGACAAATTATTATTAATGAATAAGCAACTATCAATGAAGGACATTTTTTTTGCTGCAGAATACACGCTAACCCCTCTTTTCCAAAACATGCTTAAGAAAAGTGCCAATGGCTATGTCTCTAACTTGGCCCTCCGTAATTCAATATTCATTCTGCTTCTTGATTGTGTTCTGCTCATCTGTTCTATGGTTTAGAGATACTAATCCTGACAGTAAAAGTGGTCTTCATGTTTTAGGCATTAATGAATTTAACAAATTAAAAAATTGGTTAATGTGCAAATGACTCGGCATTTGTTGTTTGAGCTTTGTTTTATGCATTATGCATATGCCTAGCTTATTATGGATTAAGGAAGTCCATTTGGACCATAGGCTGATATGTAGTTGAGGAGCCATGCTCTTACTGCAGCATTGACAGGCATGGATGCGTGTCTTTTCCTCTGATTTTTGTTTTTTTTTATTTTTATGTTTGTTTTTTTGGTGGTTAGTCTTGAATTTCTTACCCACATAGTGTGGTTTAGGATTACCTAAGTTGGTGATAAAGCTTGCACTGAGTGGTAAAATATGGAAGATGAGTAAAAGAGTGAAGTAGGAATACATATGTTGATAAGTGTGGAGTTGGATAGCATTGGAAAAACATAATGGAAAACGTGAATCTGGAATTATGATGTATATCTCTATTTGTAGCATTTGGCTGAAGGAATTTATTTCTGTCATATTGAGAATCTAAACTGAAAAAAATGGTAAAGGATTAAACTTCTGGTTGAATGGTTGCTTCCACGACATGGGAAGGCAGCCTTCCAGCACATAATTATGGTCAGACACTTTTTTAGCCAAAGGAATTTCATCTTTGTAATCTGTTTTTTTCATGGCATGATTCTCTTTCTAATATTTCTCACATTAAGTTCATCTAACTTTCATTTTTATACTAACTAATAAGTTGTGTGGGGTGTGTACCTATGTTTCTACCTCACCCTCACAGTCTTTGTTTTCCCAATTTCTGTCAATGTTGGGGATTACTTTTTAACTTTTTTCCATGTCTATCAATGCACTTATTTCTCCAAAATTCATTTGATGATGAATCCCATCTGGATTCTGGCATGGGAAGTTTTGAAATGTTGTGTTTCAAGATATCATAAAATGAGAGAACCAAGTTTAGGAATTTAATTATTGTTCATCATGTTATTATTAGAAACGAAAGACAGTGAATCCAAACATGGAATCAGGAATCCTCCACAAAGATGCAAAAATAGTAATGAAGACAAAAGAGCTCTCCAATCCTGTCAGAATATCCTCTAAGGAAATTCTTCTAAAAGCCACTGAAGCATTATGCCATACAGACATTCTAATACATTCGGAAAAAAATATTATTTACTACAAGGTTTGCCTCAACGGAAAATTATTGTGAGAGGTCTTACAAGTTGTCTTTCTATTGCCAGCATGTAATTGCTGAACCGATCTTGGGATCTGAGTATTCATTTGAACACTTGACTTGCTGTAAATGACCTTATGCAATATATAGAACCTGTTCCTAGAGGAAAGAGCCTTATTAATTTACCCACTGGGGTGTTATTCTTATGGACCCATTCAGCAATGCACCTCTTTCTTCTCTTTTTTTTGGTGATAACAGAGGTACCGGTCCGGACTTCAATGGGCACACCCTGAATCTCAAACCTCAGGGTGTATGCTGAACTCCTCTTGAGCATCAGGCTTAGAAGTTACAACAGATCCCCAATTGACCAAGTGATTTTTACTCGATCTCTGCCTTTTATCATAAAAATCGCACAATTCTTCTCTGCATTAGAGATTCCTAAGGGGAAAATGCTTCTAATTCAAATAGTATGAACATGCTTATTCTTTTTTCTCTATTTCAAGCCAAATGAAGGCAGTTACTTTGAATAGCGGTGATGTAGGATAGATTTGGAGAAATCTGTCCATGTGCTTGTGGCAGACTAGGATTTGATTTTATCATATCAGAACAGAACCAGATGAGACAGGACCTAGGCTAGTTAATGGAAACAAGCCCAAAAGGAAAAGCAGAGAAATGTGATTTTCTTCTCTGCTCCTGTTCTACCCGCTTTATTGTATTTGAACTTATGTTTAATAAATAATCACAGCAGTTATCTCATTCTTACAGATGGTTTTCTGGTCTTATTGAGGTGTGTGCTGATCTTTATTTGTTGTAGTTTATTATTCATTTGGAAACTTTATTCTTTTCTTCTATGGTTTCAGCTTCAAGACACTGAAACAACTACAGGAGAGTCAGAGGTTAAATTTCAGGTTTCCAGAGATACATTAGGTGCCATGTTGAGATCAATGGCCTACATTCGCGAGCAGCTTTCAAATGCTGTAAGCAATCTTGTCTTACTTCTTGTTGCTTTTTTTCACTTTCATTACATTGGGGCTTCCATTCCTCTTCTTTCTTTTGCTTCTAAGCTCCCAAAACTCTCTTCTTCTTATACTATTGATATTGCCTCTTCCATGCTGTGCAGCATTTTCAAAAAATTTAGAGTGTCCATCTAGGCCCAAAAGGCTTATGCTTGCCAAGTATGTTACTTGATAATACCTTCTGTGTGTGTCTTTTGCAGTTACTGCTACCTTTGTGCACCCATAGAAAAATTGCTTGCTTGCATTTTATCAGAAAAGCAAATATTTGCATTAAAAAGGGTCTACGACTATTGTCCTGGGTATTTTGATTGTGCATCAATACTCTCTCCTTTGTTACAAAGTAGAAAGACCTAAGAGTCGTAATCTCCTAACCATTCATTATAGAAAGAAGATTGAGAGATAGTCCTGTTAGATCAGTGTTTATTATTGAGAACTAGCTGGCACTTTTCTCTTACACATAGGATTCTCCATTCTCATCCAAAATGACATTATAATTCTTGTGAGCATGATTATGCAAAATATTAAAGTTATATGGTAGTAATATCTAATTATTTGTCCGCAAAAAGCTTATATAGATACATATTTTCCACATCTAGATACTTCCCACATTTGAAAATTTACAAATAATTGCATGTCCAATATAGGGTTCAAATTCCTGAAATGGTGCATAATGAAGAAAGAATAATTCCTTTTTGTTTGGCTAATGAGAATGACAAACTTAAGATAAAACACAGATTAGGCTCTCTCTCTCTTTTCTGGAAGTACCAATCAAACATTAGATTCCAAGTTTAATGTAAATACCCCAGTGTAATAGTTCTTGATATTCCCTAATGAACAGAGGAGAGAACCAAATTATTCCTTTCATATTTTTCCAAGATGTACTTTCAAGGATGTGGAATGAAGGCAGAGCCTTAAGTGAAGTCTGTATTGATAGACGCCCTGCGGGTCATCCAAATTGTAACAGGGAAACTAATGCTGTCAGCCCCAATTTCTTGATCAATACTAGGGCTCTCTAAACCTAACATTAATGATATGACTTTTAACTTGACACTGAAAATTGTATTAAACTATAGTTGAAAAAAAATTGATTGTATGGAACTAGTTTGTGGCAAGCATTTGCCCCAAGATTGAAAGTTCTCTACCTAACTCAAATTAAATCTGAAAGATTGAGAATAAGCTAACCTGTGGTGATCACCTGATCATTAGAGGAGATCTCTCAAGTTACGAGAAGCCCTTTTTTCCCTAAAAGTGAAAGCCTGTGATTTAGACTCTTCAAGCTCCAGATCCGTCAGAGAAGCAAGAATCTATTTTCTTCTCTTTCAATCCATTTTCACACAAACCATCTGTTTAACATCGTTGCTTCATCTCCTTGTTTCTCGATACGTGTCATTTATAGGCAATTGAAATTTCTACACGTTCTCCTCGCCCATTGAAAATGGCCAAATATGGTAGATACCTTTTGTATCGCAGCATAATAATGGTATTGACAGGTGTGCATTTATTCAATGTAGAGCATCGTTATTATCGCTACTTTTTAAAAAAGTTTATATGGTAAGGAGCCATGACTTCATTGTACCAAGTGCTTATATTGAATATCTTACAGAAATCATTTTGAACATATTATCAATTCACGTTATCTATGAGGATATCATCAGGGCCTCATGCTTCTAGTGCCTTTAGGGGGTGCTTTTCGACAAGATTGGGCTGCTTTAGTTTTTTAATTTTTGGGTTTGCTAGTCTGCTGCACCCTTTGTTTGGAGGCTGTCATATCCTCATTTTGTTATTGTAGATCTACTCTTTTCATTATCAATGGTTTTCTTTATCAAAGGAGGAAAAAAACTTATCTTTAACCAAAGCTTGAAAACCATTCGGTTTAGAGGGTAAAGTAAATGCTTCTTGATTACATCTAAATGCCAGTCATTTATATGAACATTCAATATGCAAACTTGCTTGATGGGGCAAACTCAACTTTTTATAGTATGAGAGAACATAGGTGATCCAGTAAAGAAAAACCTTGTCCTACCTTTTTTAGAAGAAAAGAAGTGTACACAATCTGTACGCATCATATATTATCTTTCCAGTACCTTGTAAAATCTACTTGGTGAGGCTGTTTGCACAGGTTGAAAGGTTTGGTTTTGTCTAGTTTTTAGCTTGTTCCATGGTTCTGTTGATCTTGATAATTGTTCATCCGCATAAAATTTGAGTACATGCCTACCGCTAAAATTTTCCCTATGACCAGGATGATATGTATCGTTGAGCATCTCGCACTTTTTTTTTTTGGCATTACTTTTGAATTGGAATAGTGCAGCCAAACAAATCTTAGATATCAACATTTTTTTTCTTTTGAGAAAGCAGATATCAACGTTACTTGTAAAATAATGGCTCCCCCCCGCGGGAACAATTGAAAAAATAAAAGGAAGAAAAAAAAACCCTTCAGATTTCCAAGTTTCATTATACTTACAGAAAGTTTTCACGTTGAGCAGGCTGAGCCCCAAGCGGAGCCTCCATCAAAGAAGCATCGGAAGTGAAAGCTTATATTTGCTGTCAACTAAATCCATGGTAGAAATACTGTTTTGGAGGACAGAGGAAGTGTGTTCATCAAACTGTGTATCATTGCTCCCTTCGAGTCGGGCTAGCTTGCCCTTCATTTCCTTCCCCCATCCCAACGCTCCCTGTAAGTTTGTTTTGTAACATGTGTACATGTAGTGTGTCAAATTATAAAAGCCAAGGCATCAAAGAGTTGCATTTTTGGTTTTTATCTGACCCAGGTGCCTCATTTGTTCCATATCCTTCTCAAGTTTTGGTAGAATCGATCAAACATTATTGTCTTCGCCAGTTTCCTTGTGTCACTTGATCTTCATGCCATAAGATTGCGCATTTCCGCACGCCTTTAAGATCATTGGGAAGTCAAGGTTGAGGCAGATACAAGACTTGTATGGAATTCTACACCAGTTCATTAGCATTCAAGATGGATGCTATCTGCTTCCGTGGCTAAAGAAGCATCGCATGTGGGGTCATTTTCCAATTTGTAAGGTTATGCAAAATGTGGTTGCTTGTTGAGTCTCCTTTCTCTAAGGTGGTTTATTAACAAAAATACTAAAAGAGGATGGTTTTCTTTTTAATATTTTTTTTAATTTTATTATTTAATATAAGATTTGTTTTTTTATTGAGTTATTCCACTTTTATGATATAGATGGTGAGTTTGATGAGTTAAACTAGTTGACTGAGATTTTTTCTTGATTAATTTTATTTTAATTTTATTTTTTAATATTTAATTGATTAAAAAAAAACTAAAAAATGAGGGGTTTTTATCTCCTCACGTAACATTTTCACTAGAATAACTTTTTTTTTCCTTTCCTTTGTTTTTTTTTTTTTTGTAATCTATGTTTTTTTTTTTAATTTTAATTTTATTTTTCAACAATAGATTTATTAAGCATTGTATTTTATAATTTTATAATTTATCTTTTATCAAGTTATTTCAGACTCATGATCTAGATTATGGGTTTAATAAGTTAACTTTATTGATTGAAGGTTTTTTTTTCTTTTTCTAATTGATTTTTATTAATTTTATCCGTTAGTATTAGGTTGATTGGGAATTAGGTTTTGTGATTTGTTTTAGTATACTTTCTATTAGGTTATCTTTATTTCATAACTTGGATCACAAGTTTAGCAAGTTAATCATTGTTGACTCGAGTTTTTTTTTATCTTTTTTTATATTGATTTTTTTATAATTTTATATTTCAACATTGTGTTGATTGAGAATTAAGTTTTAAAATTCTTCTTCAAATTGTTTTCTATTGGATTATTTTGGTTTTATGACTTGAGACGCGAGTTTAACAAGTTTACCTGAGTTGACTTGGATTATTTTTTGGGTCTTTTTTTAATTAATTTTTTTCAGATTTATTCTTCAATATTAGATTTATTAAAATTTATTTTTTTAATTTGTTTTGATTTGATTTATATGGATCTCATGACTTGATATGCAGATTGACAAGTTGACTCGAATCGATCTAATATGTTGTCTTAATTTTTATTAAAAAAATCTCATCTTAAATATTTATTTTAACTTAAACTATGTTTTTACTGATCATTTATGTTATCTTTGGATCCGTCAATGTGATTGTGTCATATCGGATTAATTTCCACACGTTTTTTTTCAACTAGAAAGAATATTAACAATGTCTAAATATATTTTTTCATGTTAAAAAAAATTAATTCAGCTCATAGTATAGCGCAGACTAATAATCTAGTTAACTATAAAACTAAAAGGCATTGGTTTTCCTTGTGCAAGATTTTATTGTTCATTCTCTCACACATTATTGTTAATAGACTGTACAAATTTTTTTATTTTTTCAATGTGGTCCTCAAACTTTTTTTCTCAATGATATAGTTCTAATTAAAGACCAATTCTAATTAAAGACCAATTAATTTTGATTTATTATGAAAGAATGGGATTGAAAGAAAAGGAACTGAAATGAAAAATGAGTCAAACATGATATTTGTGTCAAATGATTTAATTTGACGAGGAAAGTTCATATTATATTTTGTTTTACTTTTAAAGTTTGTGAAAAAATATATTTGAGCTCGAGTTGATTTTTGGTATCGGGGTGATTTTGGTTTTTGGAAAGACTTTTTTTTTTTAGACATAAATAGGTTTATCACGGTTCTTAAAGTGTTTTATATGGTCAAAAATATATTGAAAAACTGGTTTTTAGGTCAAAAATACATAAGTGCTAATTTTTTAGTGGTCATAGTGGCTAGAATCTGGGCAAAATCAGATTTTGTTTTATTTAATTTTTTTCAAGATAAATTAGGTCGGGTGACATGTTATAGGCCCCAAGGGAAGCAAAAAAACAAATAAGGGCTCTGTCGTGCAGGCTTGTCATGCCAGGCATGCACGTTGGCCTTAACTATATGGGCCAAACGAGCTAGATTGGCTTGCTAGGCCCACTAGCGCTTGGCCCTTTCATTTTTTTCTGATTTTTTTTAAAAATTCATGGTTCTTTTTATATTTTTTATCTAAAAAAATATTGATATTTTGATTAATATCTCTTCTCTCTTTTTTTTCTTTTAAAGAACTTTTAAATTACGGTTATTTTATTATTATGCATTTAATTTTCCAAAGGGTTTTTCTGATAAATTTATAAAAAAAAATTTTATCTTTTTTAAAGATGAACTATATTTTTAAACATAAAAAATATTATTTTTATATAATATTTCTAATATATACAACCTTACATAATATTATTTTATCTTTTATTTTATTTAACCAATTTAATGTGTGTGTCTATTTCTATTATTGTTTGATTGAATAAAAAATAAATTTAGCAAACACCACTAGATATATTTATCATCTTGCAAAATTAAATATTTTCATTTACATCTATTTCTTGATTTTTCTAGTTTTATTTTAGTTGTTGTTTATGATTTTGCTTTCCATTTATTAACATACATGGTTTTCGATTTGTTTGATTGATGTATGCATAAATTTTTTTATTTTCACTTAGAAATTTTTTATCTACAAAATTGTTTTGAAAAAAACTATGTATAATATTTTTTGAGAAAAAAATATCTAACCAATAATGAAGTGCGGGTCAAATATCTTTTGGGCAATTTTAGCTTGATTGAATATCAATTGCTATTGATTTTCTAGGCGGTGGTAGAATTGGAAGAAAAGGGAAGGGAAAAAAAGCATCAAACATGAATGGCACATCAGAGATTTTTTAAAAATATATACTTAGGTCCTCAAACTTTAAAAATAACATAAATTATACAATTATATCCCTTTAAATTTCTTTAAATAAATTAGTTTTTGTACAAAAGCTTAATTGTATTATTTTTTGTTACACAAAAAGGATTTTTTTTGTGTTCTCAGATTTCATGAGATGAGAGAGGTTTGAAGGTGTTTTTTTAGAGCCTCAATGTTGCCTAAAAAAATAGATTTTTAAATTAAGGAGAATCTAACCCAATTTGATTTTGGGTTTTTGGACTCTTTTTTTGGTATTTTGAGTTGATGAATTGGTTTGTAAGTGTTTCCATCGTGTTATTGAGATGTTTTTGGGTTGAAATGATATAAAATTAGGTTTTTTGAACAAAAAAAATTTCTACCCTTATTTTCCGATTACCACAATGATGGCTAGAATCTGGCGGAGCACGAGTCATATAACTATTTAACAAAAACTCTAAACCGTGTAGGTTTTTCATTATAGCAGTAGACACGGTTTAGGTTTTTCATTGTAGCAATAGACACAATTTATTATGGGTTGCTATAGTGAAATTACCCTTTTGCCCCTAAGTTGAAAAAAATGTGATGGTATTAAGGGTGTTTTGGTCCTTATAATTGGTCCATTAATCATTAAAATGTTGTTTAGGGGTATGTTAGTATTTCCATTTTTTGCACCGTAAAAATATGGTTTTGTCCCTAGATTTAACAATTTCTTGAGATGTTGCCCAAGGGTTTTTTAGTCTTTTCAAAAACGTTAAAATACTTATTTACCCCTGAAGTAAAAAAAATTGAGTTGTTGACCAAGGGTTTTTTTTGTTTTTTTGCATTTTGAAATACAGTAGAAATAATATTATACTCTTTGAAAAGACAAAAATCAAGGCAACGCAGTGTCTGGGTAGTGCGTGCAGACTCATCTGGTGACCAAACCTGCCCTTTCGCCGTATCATTGGACGCGCTATTGTCCTCTTCCTATGAGGCAACGCGTGTCAGCATATTATGGTTGATTTCTTGTTGGCAGTCGTTTCTTTTTTCTTCCTCTTTCTTCTCTCTCTTCCAAATAAAGAACACATTTATCCTCTTTTCTTTATACTTGTCAATTTCAATCCTTTTGTTTTTTATTGTTTATTGTCATCCTCGTTCCTATTATAAAATTTTTAGTTATTTTAAATTTAGTCCTTGAATTATAATTTGTTGTATATTATTTTTTTTAATTCAATCCTTATTCTTTTGATTTCTGATTTTTTTTCCTTGACTCTTTTGTTAAAGTTTTATTGATTTTCAATTTCATCCTTCAATCAAAATTTATGTTTTTTATTGTTTTCAATTTAGCCCTTATTCTTTTGATTTATTTTTCCTTTTGTTAAAGTTTAATTGTTTTAAAATTAAACCTCTAATTTAGATTTTTTTTTATACCCTCTAATTTATTTTTCATTTTAATTTTCTCTTTTATTCTTTTAATCACAATTTTTGTGTCGTTTTCTTCTCCCGTTTCATCCTCCAACCTTTTATTTGATGTGGAATGGGTTTCAAGTCTTTTTCATCTGTGATACTTCTGATCTATTGACATAGATAACGAGTTTGACAAATTCATGTGATTCGGGTTCCTTTCTTCCTCAATTTCTTTTATAATTTTAACATTCAACATTATTTTTTTAAAAGAAAATATAGTTTTGTGGTTATCTTTAATTTCTTATGTATCAGTTTATCCTTCTCTCATGGCTTAGGTCGTGTATTTTGCATATCTTTTTTGAATAAATTTTTTAAACATGATTTTTTATTTAATTTTTTGAATAATTCTTTTAATTTTTTATAGGTGAACTTTATTTTATAAAATAATATTTATTCTTAAATAATATTTCTTATATATTTAGCCTTCCATAATGTTTTTAGTTCCGTATTTGTTTGTTTATATTATTTTTTATTGATTTTAATAAGCAAATTTAGCAAATAGAAACAAGTAAATATTTCATTTTGCATGATTAAATATCTCGGCTTATATTTATTTCTTAATTTTTTCAATTTTTTATTTTTTTATTTACATAAATAATTATTAATTTATTTGATTAGATACTCCCATGAACTTTTTAATTTATACCTTGAATTTTTTAGAAAATTACCTGTATTACAGCCCTGGAAAGCGCACACAGGATAAATAGCTAGTTACTTACTAAACGTCGTAACTGGAGGAGCACGCACCAAGTGATATTGCAAAGCTGCAGCTGTGCATGTTCTAGGAACCCTTGTGAGTTTGTGATCTTTAATCGCTTTGGATTATTTCAGCTCTTTGGTGCTTGAAATTCATGTTAGATCGACTTGAAAAGGTAACGCATAGTTTTTGAAAAAAGATTTTGCTAAAGGTAATCAATGGATGGTGCCTGCTGATAGTTGTGCGCGTACGGCATACAATTGCCTATGGGTGGAAATCAGGCTTCTTCTTCTGCTTTTAGCTCCCTCCAAAAGTAATCAATGGATCGACTGTGTTTTGTCTGAATTCAGTGCAAGCAATACCAGTTCATCAGTGTAATCCTCAAGAATGCAGAAGACAATAACTTCAAGGAAAGTACTCGACATTGCGAAGCTTCTTACTGAAACAAAAGATCCATTAGGAGCACTGTGCAGGGATCATCTACAAGTTTTTAACACACTACTCAGCTGATAAATACTCACTCAACCATTCATCTGGTTAGTTATCATCGGATCCACTAGGGTTCCAACTTTGTTTTATTAACAACAAAAAAATTCTCAAACTAGGAAACAGAACAAATCAACAGCTATATGAAAATCTGCTTTGCACAAAGGCCATTCTACAGATACAATTTTGTCAATAATTGTATATTCCCACCCCTAAATACAGAAAACCATCTTCTCAAGACAATAAAGCGGGCAGGGATGAAGAAAAAATATCAGGACCACTTCTAATTACTGATTCGATTCAGTGTGCGGATTTATCATTTTCGCAAAGAAGTGCCCTCCTTTACAGCTTCAAGTACAAGGAGACGCTTCTACAGTTGGATTGCCTCAAATAAAAGACATCTACCCAGCATGTAAATTACCTTCGCTCAACAAAAAATTCATATTTGAAAGTCCTCCCATGAACCACCAGTGACCCCTACAAACTCCTGTAATCTATAACAGTGACTTCATCCTCTGGCACATCTAGGTCTTGATAGCTGCAAAACATTCAGAGGAGCGCATCATGATTGAGAGATATTAGCTGAAAAAACTGACTTGTCTCTGAAAAAAAAGCCATATTAGGTGAGGCCACATGAATGGTTTTATATTAATTCTCTCAATCTTCAAGCATGAGATCTTTGTAGATGGTAACCTCCCAATGTCAACTGGTTTAAACTTGTAGAATAAAATGCAACTGTGCAACTCTCATTCTCTGCAGAGGTTGGGGGATTAAAAAAACACAAGTCTTTATAATACTTTATGATTTATGCTCAAGATTCAACCCAACAAACTATGCTTGTTGCTTTGAAAAAATATAGAGTATACACCACAGCACTTGCTGGTAAGGAAATCCATGACAAGTGTCACATCATTTTGATTGGCGTGGGTCTTAATCCAGCTTATGCTAAGTTTATATGAACCCCATTCCAAACATGTTTCATTGATTGAATATTTTTCACATAGAAAAGACATGTTCAGGTTGATCTTTAAAGACAATTTTTCTTTGCATGTAAGAAAAGGTATGGGAGCAGTCTCAAGGGGAAAAGGAAGCAACATTGGAAAGCTCACTTGTACACAACCCAAAATACAAAATCAGGTTGGAAGAGGCCGCAACAAAAGTTACCTGCGTATACGTCGGGGATCCTGTCGGAAGGCTGGTGATAGAAGAATAGGGGCTGGCCCACCTAACTGGGGCCCAGGCCTTGCATTTCTACCTCCACTTTCATATGGAGGAGGACCACCCTGATCTCTAAACATGCGCATTGCCACTTCAGGTGGGGCAGGAACAAAAGGCCCCAGTGGACTGCAAGTACAACCAGCAATCAGAACAAGCTCCTAAAAAAACCTGCAAAAAGTAGAGAAATATATCCACTCTCAACCTACCCAGCTCCGGGAACAGGCATCAAAACTGGTGGAGGAGCTATATCTGAGGGGAAAGGAGGAGGTACACGGATGCCTTGTCCTCCGAAAGTATCAAACATTGTTTCATCACAATTTCCTCCATCAGGACCATCATTAGATTGGAAGTCACCTGACTGTGGATTTTCAGACCTATCAAATCTTTCGTTGCCATTTGCTCTATTTTCACGTTCTCTACGGTTGCCACGTTCATCCTTCAATCGATTTTCTAGACCAAGCTTGCGCCTTTGTGGCTTATCCTTCTGCAATGAGGAAAAACATGAGTAATCATAAGCAAGAATAATACGGAGAATTCATCATCATTACTTTAAAAAAACAACAGTAGCAAAATGAGTATTGACCAAAAAACACTGACTGTAGATTGAGGGAACATATCTATGATAACTGCATTGGCTACCATGCATCATTACCTACCAGTGTAGGAGAGGGGGGCACCTATCAATAATTTCATGACACAGATCATGAGAATGTTGTAGAGAAGCAGCTTTATTATTTTTTTATCGGCTACTGTATGAGCATTGAAACTCAACCTAAATAGCTCTGTGGACCATACACTTGTCTATGAGTGTACAAGAAAAGCTAATCATGTGTATGCTTTCACTTCCATCAGTGCATATTTGATGTGTGAATTGTTTTCCCAACATCGAATGGGAAACGATGGCAAAGAAAAGCCCAAACCCTAAACTGACATGCTCTAAGTGGTCAGAGATGAATAACAAAGTAGTTTTCCAAGAAGAGGGCATAGTTTTGAGAGGTAATAGTTTGAAGTTACCAGACCTTGTTTCTTTTTGGTGGAGTCTAACGAAAGATGAAACTAAAAGTTACCTTCACTCACTTATTTCTATCACAGAAAATAAAATATGGAGAAAGGCAATATTTCAACGAAGACAGGCTGCAGGTACCTAACCTTACATTTGTAAACAGCATACCACTATTCAGCCTCTCACACCCATGAACAAAAAGATAAGGACCTTTTCTAATTGTTATAGACTTTTACTTTTTGCTTTTTCAAATTTTACATTTAACACTCCCATATTTGGCTTGATGAATCATACCGGTAATGACTGCTGCATAACAGGTGTGCCACCAGGTGCATCTGGATCACTGAAAATGAAAATAAAGTATTTGTCAAGTGATCTATGAAATAAGGAGAAAAAAAATATGTTGAAAGAAGCTGCTTACTTCAAATAGTTCTGAAAATACAGCTCTTCCCGCACTTTGGCAGTCAGGTCGATCACAAGTTCAGGGTGTTTCAGCTTGAGATGCTTTTGCACAAACTCAGAAGCATGGAAGAGCTTTGTGCAACCCTTGGCTCCACAACCATACTTCCACCCATACTTTTCATCTCTAATCTTCCGGACATATGGATCCAAACCTTCAACTGCAGCGGCATCTATCTTCTCCTTAGCAGTCATTTCTTCTAGAGGATCTTGACCCCTCAATCTCTCTTGCCAGCGCAAGTCAAGTTTCTTTTCCCATTCAGTTCCACTGTTGCTTGAATCAGAACTCTTTCCCTCAGTTCTCACGTGCCTAAGACCCCTAGCTTCATTTGTTTCGATCATTCCATAATAATCCAAACCATGGACTCGCCACAGGTAGGTTATAAGCGTATCCAGTAGTTCAACACCTTCAAGGCCCTTGACTGAGGTTAAGCCGCGTATGATGATAACTGGGCCAGTGGAGCTCCCATGGGATTTCTCTCTACTCATTTTTTCATTATCAGACCCACTTAGAATATTGTCTTCGACACCTTTTTCAGAGTCAAGTTTGCATACAAGGGCCTGTGCTTGTTCAATGTCAACTTGGATTCTCTTGGGTTCGGAACTCACTGGATGAGCCTTTGGAGCAGCTGAAAGAAGATCAGCGTCTTTAGCTGGTGGCCGACCGTGCCTCCTCCTTTTGCCACCAGCCTCTGCCTCATCATCAGAATTTAGATCACTTGCCTGCCCTGATTTATTTGACGATGATGCATTCACACCAGGACCTCTGCATTATAAATGAAAGCTTTAAAGGACAATATAAAAATAAAGGCCTGCATGCAAGGTTCAAATATGTAAATTTTAAGGGCAAGAATTCCAATCTTACAAGTCCAATGTTCCACTCTGCAAATCCAGCAAAAAATCTTTTGCAACCTTCCGTGCAAGTTCATTCCTCCTACAAAGCATTTTCAAAGAACAATCAACCAAACAACAAAAAAATGAGCAACTAAAATTGAACAACCAAACTCAAACTAAATATGAACTGAAAAAATTGCTTAGGCTAAATACAAATCTTGACAAGGTTTTCTCATTAACTATGTAAGTAGAACACACCTTTCAATGACTGCAACCAAATTGGTTGGATGATACTTGTCTTTCAACCTACGTATATGTATAGACAAGTGCTGTTAGAACATTGAAACCACCAGAAGTATCGGTTATTAACTAAGGGAAGAGAAGTACCATTCCTCGTCTTTATGAGCCTCAAAGAAAACCCGTTTCTGAGTTGAAATATACTCTGACTTGTATTCTTGATATCTGCACAATCAAAAGCCATGATTCGATTTCACATTTTTCAGGTCACAAATTGGAGAAGCCAAAATCAAGACCCACACTGTACCTGCGCTCAGCTTCAGATGGCAGTATATCATCTTCAAGCTCCTGGATGAATTGCTTGTATGACATCAAGCCCTCTCTGAAGAATATACAGTTACCATGTGAGAATGATGAGCATAAAGAATATACAGTAAAATTTCTAATCTATGGAGTTGAAAACAACAGGAGAGAGAATGCTCAAAGATTAAGTCTAGCCAACTCATTCACAAAAACTTTTACACCAAACACCGCATTTTGACAATGATAGGTAAATCAAACTCCATCCAGAGCTAGAGTCCATAACAAGACTAAATACTAACCTTTGAGCAGACACGGTGTTGGAAGCATCACCATGACCACCACGCCCTGATTCCCAATCTGCAACAATAATAGCACCCAGTGAACTCGACTTCATCAAATAGCACAGGCAGAAAATAATAGAAAATAGCCTTAAAGTAGCAATATTAGTAGAAGAAAAAAGTGGCAGTAACTGTCCTTTGTTATATAGTTGAATTTTCTTAAGTGATAAAATATTCTTCAGTAAGCTTCCTAGGGGATCTCATTTGCTAATTGATTTTCAGTAGCAAACACCTTGTAACAAAACCAAAGTCACTAAAAAAGCAGCAAAATCAGATACAAATATGGATGCAAAAGGCTCCAATCAAGTCAAATCTTCAACTTAGGTTGCTAATTATTGGCAAAGTGACTTGCAAATAAGTGCCCTAGATCCATTATATCCAGCATAAAAATTATACAAAGCACATGAAATCACATTTAAAATTTTGAAACAAAATCATTGGAAGCAGTTGAGCATGTACCTGAAGGACCACCTTGATATCCACCTCCACGACCCATGTATCGGCCATGAGGCCTTTCTTCACCATACCCTGGCCTCCCTCCCATCTCACGCTCGTATCCACTACCATAATCATATCCAAACCTACATCAAACAGGTTTCCAATTTGTGAGCAAATATTGCATAAAAGAATTTGCTAAGCCAAATATTTACAATCATAAGCAAATATTGCAAACACTTCCTATGCACGGATAAAGAGTTCAGGCTTGATTAACTACAAGCAAAACAGTCATAACTATAGCAAACACGAACTGCAGCCATAAACAAAACAGCACGAATAAAAGAATGAGAAGGCAAATTCAACCACCCAGATAAAAAATTCAAGATTCACCTTGTCCACGTATGAAATCTAATAGTCTAACGGCAGTCAGTTCATCGCTGACAATTAAAATTATGAAGTTACTTTCAAATTCAAATTTAAGCTCAGGTTCAACCACACTGAACTTGAATCAGAACATTATTTCATTACATAGAATTTAAGATAAAACCCACATAGACAGCACAATTAACTAAATGGCTACCGTATTTTCTTCTCTTTTCTTTTCAGTTGACATTAAGAATATTTAAACTCCCTCGATTAACTAAATAACTAGTAAAATTCTCTAAATGACACAAAACCCTAACCCACTCACCTTCGATCACCACCTCCAAATCCACCTCTAGGACTTCCTCTCCTAGCATCAAACCCACCATCCTCCCTCCTCGACCGTTTATACGGAGGCGACCTCCTCGGCGGCGGCGAATGTCTCCTTTCTCTATACGGCAATGGTGGTGGAGGACTCGTACTACTCCTCCTCTTATACTCTTTTTCCCTCTCTCGTTGCGGAGGTGGCGGAGACCGATTCCTATCATGGTATTCGCCTCCGCGTCGATTCAATGGTCTATCGAAGTCTTCGCGTCTCTCTCTTGAGTCTCTCTCACGGCGTCGTTGAGGCTGAGGAGGTGGAGGAGGAGATGATTGATCGTCGGTGTTTGGTTTATCCTTCCTGTCGCGTCCTCCTCCTCCGCCACCACTCCCGCCGCGACGGTCAAGGGAATCGACCGGCATGTTAATGACTTCAGCCATCGGGGTTTGGTTTGTGGGATTTTTCTTTTTCCTTTTTTTAAGGAGTGAAAACCCTAGAGGAAATTTTGAGGGGCTTAGAAATTGGAAAATGAAAGAGACTAAGAGAGCATGTGAAACTGCGCACGTGCGTGGGGACTGGGTTTCTCTCCATCGTAAGTGCTTGTTTGCGAGTTAACTGATGTTTTTTTTCAAATAAAAAATTGATATATAGATATAAAAAAATTATTTTAATATGTTTAAAAATAAAAAGCATCTCGTATTATAATATTTAACACGTGCTGAAGATTCTCAAAAATCTAATCTTCATTAAATTTCTGATCTATTAAAAAAACGTTTTTCATGAAAACAATATGGCTATAAATTTATTATATTATGGATTGAAATAATATAATGATGTCTTTATTTTTTAAGATAAAATATAAATAAAATATATTTGAGGTAAATGAGTTTTTTTTATGGGATTTATTTCTCATTATAAAAATGACTATAATTATAAATATCTTTCCGTTTTTTTCATAAAAAAAAGTATACATTTTCCGTTAAAAGCAAAACAAAATAAGTTGGCTGAGCTTTGACATTATTTGATTTTTAAAAAGATATTACCTTCAGTGTTTTTAAAGACAAAAACTGTACGAATAACTTTTTAGGGCTTTTTCATCATGTGGTTTTTTTTTTTTTTTTTACAATCAAGTTTATCATATGTAATTTAGTATTTTAATAAACATATAATATTATTTAAAATAAATGGTTGGGACATACAAGTGTGGGAGGCCCCAACATCTTTGTGGTGGCATGTGAGTAGTCGTCAGATCATTGAATACCGTCTTTTGTTGTTATGTTTAATTTTTCACGGCATCCCTTTCAAACCTGGGTGGCTTGCATGAACTGAGAGGGTTTGATTTAGCAGCGGTGGCTTTTCTTTTTCTTTTTCCTTTTTTTTTCTCTTTGATTTTTGCATTAATTTTTTAAATTTTCAAATCAATCCTTCAATTTATTTTTCCTTCATAATTAATCATGTTTTTTTATTAATATTTTTTTATTTAGAATAATTTATTAAATTATATTTTTTTTAATTTCTCCCCATTCAATTTTTTCATTGATTAAATTTGATCTTTGTTTTTTTGTTTCTATTTTCTTATTTAGAATTTTTTTATTTTGTATTTTTATAATTTCACCCTCTTTCATTTTTTCCATGTTAAATTTAATTCTTATTCTTTTAAATTTTTTTTACTTGGATAAATTTTTAGAATTGATTTTTTTATTTCATATTTCAATATTAAATTTATTGGAATTTAATTTTTTTAATTGAGTTTGTGTCCGATTTTTTTATATTATTTTCAAATCTTATTCTTTTGATTTTTCTTGTTATTTTATTAAATTTATTTTTTTAATTTTATCATTCAATCAAATAAAAAAATAATTTTATTTTTAACTATCATCCTCATTTTTTAAATTCTTTTATATGATTGAAATTATTATTTTTTTAATTTTTTTATTTAACATTTGATTTATCATAAATTAAACTTTAAAGTTTTTCTATATTAGGTGATTTATGTCCAATAACCGAAGTCACGGATTTGAGAAATTAACATATTTTTTTTATTAAAAAACTATATAATCCATTTTATTTGTTTTTTTTATTTTGTATTCGAATCTCATAATATTAATCAGAGGTTTGACTAGATATCTTAAATTAACCAAAATTAGATGTTTATTATAATTAATTTTTTATTTTATTTCTTTACCTTATTTTAACATTTAAAAATTATTTTTTTAGAAAAAAAAAAAAAAAACCCTCAACGCGGCAAAGCATAAACAACAAGGATAGTATATTCTAAAGGGGTTTAGAGTTTTTCTCTTGCCACGCCAAGCACTAATTTTCTACATAGAAAAAATAACAAGTATTTTAGAGGGGTTTATATTTTATTTTATTTCTTTTATTGCAGTCCACCCCCCATTTTCCAGGCAGAAACACTTAGGAAAACATCAAACGGCTGTCACACTTGTTTTCTTTGCAATCATCACTGTGGTGAGAGTGAATGAAACAACTTTTCATTTATTTTTATGATCTTTGATCATCAAGGACAAGAGTTCTCCGTCTACCAACTATTCAGTTCACTCCAATATCTTATGGAATGAATTTATATTCCAAGGTTCAATAATTTTATACTCAACTATGAATAAATTATAAAAACAGCATCGTTTTCATGCATGTAATTAAATTAAAACAATGCAATAGTATCATGATTAAAACCATACAAATACCACCGGAAGAACTCTTTTCAATACAGTCACTATTATCCA
>Ga0325410_1002083_pt1 | contig 22321 bp, 11 predicted proteins | sample PopdelMetagenome_16_FD_206182 | JGI IMG/M metagenome (GOLD analysis project Ga0325410, IMG submission 206182) | Populus deltoides microbial communities from Bellville, Georgia, United States - Xylem-PdIQD-R3 | ecosystem: Host-associated > Plants > Phyllosphere > Stem > Wood/Secondary xylem...
CTTTCCATACCAAACTTTCATCCTCAATCGACCATGGACCATGGAAGGGGTATCCAACAATTATCAAACTTGAACAGTTGGCACAAGGATTTATTTAAGCTACCAACTTTATATGTGGTAAAACTAGTATCCGCTTTGACCGTAGTTGTAAAATCTTGTCTGGTTTGTAATTAGATTTAAGATTTAAGTTATGGATTGGACGCGTCAATCTAAAATAACATCGTATTAATATTAAAAAAAATAATTTAAACAAGTTATTTTAGAAAAAATAATTAGATAAAAAATAAAACTGGATCTCATCTTGATTTTGACTAGGTTTTGGTTTGACTCGCCAGGTTGATTGGATTTAACCAGATTAGCTCTAAATCTAGTTCAACATGAGACTCAAACCATGTCAGGTCCATGCTCTGCTTAGTGATAATCATAAAGCACATTTTAACTTGTATTAAACTAATCTTGATATAGATACCATGCTTATAAGAAGATTAGGCCAAAATCTCAAAATTTATTATACCAAGCAAAAGACACAATGTCTACAATCTTAAGAATGTATATACTAAAAGATTCCTAAAAATGAGTATACTATATACTAAAATATTTGAGGAGTCAATTCAATTTCTATATCATTCATATAAATAGAAAAGCACTTTACCTTTTTTTTTTTCTTTTTCATAGTTTTTTTCCCTTTCAATGGAATATTTTTATGGCCTGTTTAGATGAAATTAGGTGTGCATTGATGGTAAAATAAATACCAAATCAAAAGACCTAATACTTAATTGTAATATACAAAGAAAATGCATGGCTAATCTCAAATTCATAATAATTTTCATTTTAATCCAAAAATTCGCTTTGTTCATTTTATAGTCCCTAAATTTGAGAGAGAAGAAGGAAACTCGTCGAAAAGTTATTGGTTGTCACGATTTAGGCAACCAAAATAGCAAAACTTGGCATCTAATGGTTATATTTGACGAGAGGAGTTTGATGGTGGTTGTTTTTTGCCTTCTTCTTGCTTTACAAAAGTAGATTGAGCTCGAGAGAGAATTTTTTTTTCGTTTGATTTTGTGCTTTTTTGATCAATTTAAGAGTATTTTGAGTTGAGAGATTAGTTTATTGAGGTTTTTAGGGTATTTCTTATGTGTTTTTGTTTCAAAATAGGTTAAAAGATAGAATTTTGAATCCAAAAACATCGTAACCTAATTTTTCAACCACCCTTAGATGGCTAAAATTTGGGTTGGCAAACGACGAGTTATTTGCTCTTATTTTTTTAGAAAAAAAAAAGCAGACGATATGTCATCCACCCTTAAAAAAAAGGTTGAACGTGTGGCCTAGCTTGTAGACCCAGGGGCGTTTGACATTGTTTTTTTTTGTCAGACGTTACGTCTAGCCCTTTTCTTTATTTTTTTCAATCTATTTTTTTTAACATAATAATCCATGTCATAACCCAATTTTAGATTCCCCAAAATCATCATTTTTCTTTTATAAAATAAAAAAAATCTAGAAGTACAAGCGACTTGGTTGATAAGAATAGGCTGAAGAGGGATCTAGATGCATAAATAAGAGATGGAAAGACCAAGCTAGATCTTTGCAATGTTGGAAACTCAATTGTACCCTTGAAGAAACTAAAAGTGAAAGACAATACAAATTCAAAGTTAACTTAAATGAACATTAGATGAATTTGCATAAAAATTAAGTTTGAGGGCTTAATTATATTTTTAATAGGCTGGCTTGATTTATAAATCATGAGCCTAATTAAATATTTAATTAAGTTTAAAGATTAATTTAGGCAAAATTTTAAAAATTTTAATTAAGTACAAGAACTTAATTAAACTTTTAATAGGTCAAATTAATTTTATTAAAAACTTAATAGGTGAAAAATTAAGTTTGAAAACTTAATTTGGGTCTAATTGAGATTGAAATTTTGAAAGATCAAATTTAATTTTTAGAAGTTTAATCAGATGGAATCATGGGTGAAATTGCAAGAAAATCAAAGTTTAAATATTAATTAAGGAACAAATTGAATCCATACTTATGGGTTCTTCATTGCGCTCTTCATGTTCTTCATCAATTTCAAACAAAAATCCTCGTTTGATTTTCATTTTTTCGTTTCTATCTTTGGATTGTGTTTTTGGGCTTGGGCTTTAGGCCAAGAAGCCCAGCCCACGTAGTTGGGCTAAGCCCTTTCCAAACTTAAAGGTGTGTTTTGCATGTCCAGTTTTTATCAAAGAAAAAAATGCATTTTCTTATCCGTAGAGTGCGTTTGTCAAATGTGATCATAAAAAAATTTCTAAGCCTCTAATTTTTAGTTAAGGACATGTTTAGAAAAAGCACCCTGTTAGTTTTCCAACAGTGTTTCTTTTCTCTTTTTTTTTTATACTTTTGCCAAACAAACCCTAAATTATTTCCAAAACTTTAGAAAAAAAATTTAAAGATTATTTTAAAATTATTTATGGGTCTTGCATGTTTTATAATCTTTTCATTTAATATTTAGGATGTGAACTTACACAATAAGATACTGACTCGATATTATATTCATCTATTTTTCTTTAAAATTTTAGGAAAAAATCAAAATAAATTCCTCATTTAAAAAATACAAAAATATATTTTTATTTGTGTGCATACAACCAAATTAAAAAGAAAAAATTCATGCATATTTTATAAGAAAAAATAAAAATTGCATTTTTTTTTATATTTTGAAAAATACAAAAATTAGTTAATGGCTATCATGACAAGTTTGTGATTATCCATTAAGATTTAACTGAAATTTCAAAAACACTATTAATTTTTAGGCCTTAAAATAGTTAGGTTTTAGTCTGATAAGATAGATATCTCCTTACTGAGAATAATGTTTTCTTGAACCTTACACGAACCAATGAATATAAATATGATTTAAAAAAAATCAATCAATAATGCAATTTACCATAGCTATGGTGCATTAGGGGTAATACATCTTTCCATGCACAACTAATCCTTTTACCTAGACTCTTGCATGCTTATAGGTTTCCTAGTAACCATAATACTAGATGACGACTCTTTCAAATCATGATTTTATAATTAATCCCAATGCATTCAAAACTCTCACATCAATCCAGAAGGCAGATCCACCATTCAATATCGTGCATGCCATAACAATCCACATATCTTTCAATTTTGACATGATTCTTAAATAATTATGTAACTAATATGTAAAAATATAATAGTAATAATAAATTGCCCATGAATATTCGCTTATAATCAATTTGTCTTAACATTCAATCAGATACTACATATTATGTTGATATATGTTTTTTTAACTTGCATTGACAATCATGAATTTTCTAACTTGCAACATGCATCTTTATCTTAATTGAAATCAATATATTTATTATCATTTACTAACACATAATTATTAATTTATTTTATTAAATGCACAATAGCTTTTCAGTTTGCAGTTAAAATTTCCTAAAAGTTAAAAAATACAGTAACAACATCAGCAACTTTTCTTCTTCTTTTGTGCTTTGATAAAACAAATGCTACATCCCATTAGCACAACAGGAAATCAAACTAGTTCAAGCTAAAACTAAAAAGGGTGGAGAGAAGAACGAAACTGGATAGAAAAATAGGGGAAAGATGGGTGACCTGCAGCATTCTCGTTTTTAGTTCAAGAATTGGAAGAATTGGGTTGAGCATTCTTCGATGAAAATAATAGTATAATCTAGTTGTATACTTGATAACCTTAATCCAAAATATTTACTTCGAACAATTGCCCATGAGAATCCAAGCCATCAATCGTATGGATGAATTCCACCATAAAGGACAACCTGCATCCAACATAAGAGCTCCCTTGAAACAATGGCGTGACACCTAAATTTCCTGCTCAACAAATTTCGTCGAGAATGCCACTCCACACTGATCCAATTTCGTCTCCTCTAATCTATACACACAGAATGCTATTTTACAATAGCAATAGCTCATTCTTTCCTAGGAAAACAGGGGGGAGGTTTTCCTCATCTATTTCTCCCCTGTCGATCTCGTTTGCTGGAAAAATATTTAACACCAACACAAACGTTGTCATTCATTTATCATCCGCAGTACCTTTTGGGGAAGAGTAAGCAATAAAAAAATTATTTGTTAAATAAAACTATAGGTCATCTCCATTAACAAACACAAGAAATGCATGCATTGAAAACAACTTTCCCATCATAATTTTGTCACCGTTGCAAGTCTACTTTGGAGAATCCTTCGGAGGAAAGAAACCTTCAAAACTGCAACACGCCCCTTTTCCTGCATTAAGACATTTGAGTTTCAAATTATTAAGACCAGCAAATAAACCATTGACGTCACAAAATTGACAAAAAGATTGATGGCAAGAACAAGCATGGATAACAAAATGAACTGCAGTCAGGCCACCCTTACACCCCATCCCTTCTGCTTTGCTCCCTCGTACACACAGTAGAGATTCCAGCTAAACATAGCTAAGATCTCGCTTGGGGGGCTGGGGCATGGGGTAGACATAAAGGAGGCAGTTCGGAATGCACTGCTTTACACACTACTTAGATACAAGGCTTGATACCAGAGTTGAGTGTTAATTTTTGGAGATCACACATGTGACTGGGCAAATCATCATACACTCATGGGGCTCCCTCCCGATAATATATGGAACAAGACAGATAATATATGGAACAAGACAGTTATCGCATGCACCAGAATTGCAAGTTTCCTAGCAAAATATATGGAGCATGATAAAGGAACACCCAATAATGTGCAAGCAACTCATGTTAACATATCTCAGAGAATAATGAGGTATGGGAGAGGCCAAAAGGCATGCATGCATGGTAAAGGATGGTCAATGTGGTCATTCATGCAACATAGCTTTTACCCATGTTAGACAATCTTTTTGTTAGGCATGTTAATCCTTAATTCCCCAAAGGAGTTAAATGTTGGCCTAGCAGGGTAAAGTTATTTGGAGATTAAAATGAATAAAGCAACCACCACCAGCACCATCACCATCACAATAACATTTCATAAAGTTATAACTTGTAATGCAACCAAACAACCTAGAAACTTGCACCCTTAAAAGCTCCTACACCCACAACATTCATATCCTCGACAATTAGTTAAGAGAACATTTCACCAGCAACTAGTGACACACTCAAGTCTTCACAAGTCAAAAAATCCAAAGGTGATGTAATCTTGAACTGAAACTTATTTACTAACAATAACATGTATTCCCCAGTTAAAAAAAAAAAAATACATCTACAATAAAAATGGATGTCAGTACCATGTGAAAACAATTTTGCATCATGAACAGTAACAATATAAAGTTGATTCTGTTGCCAATCCATGAAAGATGGAAGAGATAAAAATAAAGCAATAGCAACAACAAAAACAATAAAAAAAGCTGTATAGTGTCTCACATGATATCAAGCAGCAGATTCAGTTATTTTTCCAATAGTTTTGAGATCGAAGATTTCTATCCAATAGCCATCAGGATCCTTAATGAATGCTATCCCTTTCATTTTTCCTGCAGCCAGACTCACAAATTTGAGCCAAGTAATTATAAAATATAAAATAAATGATGCACCAATGGCAATAAATTCCTTCGTTGCACCATAAACCCAAATAAAACAACTATTTTCCTTAAGTCATTGGTTCAATTAATTTTTTAGGCCTGCGATAAGAAAGGAAAACAGAAGACAAGTACACAGTGCAAAGATAAATTTGGTTGAATGTCAATAAATGTGTCTTCAGTAATTCCATTGGAAGTCCTTTTCAGGTTGAAAAGAAAAGACACCAAATTAATGCCTTTTTAGGTGCTTTTCAATGGGTTTTGAGATAAAGTATGTCAAGACCTTCGAAAAGCACCAAGCAACAAGCACTTTGGAAAAGCACTTCCAGCCACATTACCAAAACACATTCTATGTTTACTACTATAAAGGTAAGCTTTTGAGAGATGGTACTACTCCAACCAAGAAATCATATAACTTATTGGTTAAATTTAAATTAAAGAGAACCAATTTATATCAATTCCTGTCCTTGGACTATGGATTAGTCAAGAGATTCATAAAAGACAACTGTAGAGAATGAGGGCAGAGTCATCAATTATCAAGTCCATTGAGATAGTCAAATAGGTTGACCACAAACATTGCAGCAAATTACCACACTTTGTACCATTGATTCTATGACACAATGCAAACTTATCGTCCATGAATCAGTAGCACAGAATTTGATGACGGCATCGTGAACTTAGCTAATATGATAATATGATTTCTCAGTTCATGCAGAAAGTTTCATTCTCACAATATCATATCACCTAGCATATTACTGTTTAAGAAACCATGGCACACCTTCTATTCTCCTCCTTTATTCTCTAAACATATACCACCTTAATTTACTAAATTAGAAGTTTCTTGCCAGAGCATGATTATTGAGAACAGTCTCAAGTCCTAAATCTAAACCTAATTCTTAATCCATACAAAATCCTCACCACTCATGGACCAGTGATGAATCGACATTCCCAAACCATCCTGCTCCAGGATTTATATGTGGCCGTTTTCTTTCCCTCGTCCTCTTGACATGCACACGTGCACACAAAAGAAGCAGACGGGTACATCATCCAGAAATTTACCTCTTATTTCAAACTAAAAAAAAAATGTGTAGAACAACTTGCAGATCAAACCATTGATTGATGCCATGTATAGGACAGAACCCATGCCCAAAATTAACATCAATTTTATCTAGCCAAATAGCAAACCATTTAACCTGATCACTACATTACATATAAACTACCAGCTACAAAGTGCAAATCAGATGCTCATGTTAATTAACGATAAACAATTTTATCATCTAAAAGAGGTGTCTTACCATCCTCGGGTTTTTTGACAAACTCCACCCCTAGGCGTTCAAATCTCTCACATGCCTTGTATGTGTCATCGACAGTAACACCAATATGTCCTGAAATGCAAATAAAAACCGTCAACATTACTTCTTGCTTGGGATAATCATCCTTTACAAATAAAGTACCATAAATCTAAAGAAAAAGAAGGAACTGATCTTGTACGTTAGTTAACAGAAGAAGTAGATTAAAATTTCAATGAAAGAGCAGCGCATTATGACTTAGCCCCCCTTGTTTGATGTCAGGTAGAAACTAAACTGTAAAAATGCGACTGTTGATTTGAGCCATGCCAACTGTTAATGCAATCAAAAACTCTTATGGCAAGTTCTGTAAAAATGCACTGTTAAGTGAAGCAATAAAAAACTCTTATGACAGCCTGGATTAAGAAAGTAACCCTTCCTTTCCAAGGGTTCATTGAGGTGCTTTAGGGTGCAAGACTGCATTCACCAACTCTTCATTTAAGTTTTTCAATTTAAGTTTTAACATTTCTTTAAGCTGAAGTGATTATTGATTTTGACTCAAAATTGACAGAATCATTTATCAAAAAAGACATAACGGAAGGGGAATTTTAAAGCATATATTATAGCATCGTTGCCAAACACATATTCATTCAACTTGAAGCATTTTGCTAGACTAACTTATTGATTTTGATTCAAAGCAACTTTTCATTGTGATTCAAAGACACCATATACGCCACCGAAAAAACTCTAAAGATCTTGTTCACAGCTTCTGTTCCATTCCTATTAATAAACCACCAACAACACAAAAAACCAGCCCCACAGACCCCAAACTACATTGATACCTTCCTCGAGAAAAACTCATACCTCATATACCCTAGTCTATTTGGTCTTGCATCATGAAAATATATACAGAGACACAGTTAATGGATTGCACAATAATAGCATGTCATATTTAATTATATGCATGCCTCTATTTTAAAATGATATCACTAAAGTGGCCAAAATAAAAGTGTTTTTTAGAAAGTTTTGCCAGCCAAATTGCATTCAAGTGGTACACACTGCCAGAGATCAACATATCAAAATCATCAGTCTTGACTATGTGATACCGCTTCATATATGCCACAATTACATGGAAGTTACATGTATTACAATTATCATACTGCTACAAAGGGTGAATCTAGACAAAATCCTCCTGAATCATAAGATCTTACATACCAAAGCCACGCGGTTCTGAATTTCCATTGTGATATTTGAACTCAGGATCACTTTCAGTGCCCCAATTACTGTTGGAAGCATTTAGTTGTCAGAAAATATATCAAACACGGGGCACTAATAAGGAAAAACAGAAAGGAGAAAAAAAAACATTGTGTTTTGAGATAAGAAAAAAGAGAAAGAAGTGCATCAATCATTCTAACTGTGTTAGTTCAATTGTAGCCTTCCGACCAAAAGTCCAAACTGTTCTTTCAACTGAGTCGCCTGGAGCTGATGCATGATCCTACATCAAACAGATATGTTCACTGTAAAAGCTGCAGAGCATAATGATTTTTTTTTTTTAGCTAAATATATGGCACCAAAAGAAGGAAAGGAATGTGGTGAAATTCACAAAATATTAACACTCAAACACACCCCATAAATAACACTAGCTCTTTTAGATGCATTGCTATCTAAATTACCTCATAGCCCAAAAAGTACAGGCTGAACTTCATCTCTGGAAAATCCAGTCTCTTTAGCAACCTGAGATTTCCAGAAATGTGAATGTATCATGATTACCAAGGACAACCTATCCATATTGAAAATTTAAAAAGGAGTTGTTATATACAAGTACGACTTAGTTTTATAGACTTTTACTCATATGTATATCGAAAATGATATGGTAGCACAGAAGCAAAGCATGCTTACACAAACACCATCAATTCACCATCTTGAAACCCAGCGTCATAAAGTTGTCATCGTTTAGTATCTTACCAAAGAGCCACTCTTCAACCAAAGAAGAAGGAAAAAAAAAAAAAAACCACCTTTTGGGTTTCGTTGCAGAAGTAAAAATGTTATCTTCCAAAAATAAAAATACCCTTAAGCAACAACATCTCTAACACCATATACTTTGTCAAACACCCTCAAGCAACATCTCTAAAACCATATAACCTGTCAAACACCCTCAAGCAACAACATCTTTAACAGCATATACTTTGCCAAACACCCTCAAAAAACAACATCTCTAACACCATTTACTTTGTCATTATTTCATGCTTTAAATAACAATGGCAAACAATTCCAATATCTTTAACCTCTTTTTTTCCTCGAAAAAAAAAATCAGCACTAAACCCGCATAAATTACACGAGACAAAATTAAGGGGAAAAAAATCCTAAATCATAAAATAAGGAAAAAGAATATCCCAAATCACCATAATTAGTTTTAACGAGAATAAACTTACTTACATTAAGAAATAAAAGAAAAAAAAACTTACGTCATGCCCAAGACACGAGAATAGAAGTCAAGACTGACTTTAGGATCCTTAATTCGAAACATCTGCATAAAATATCAAAAAAAAATTACTAAACCCCATCAATTCTAAATCGAAAAGAAAAAGAAAAAAGAAAGGCTTACAGTTTGTTGCATGATATATCCTTTAGTAGCTTCATCAGGAGTGGTGTGAAGACCTGGATTGTTAGAAGGTGATTCCTTCGCTTCCGATGCCATTGAAATGAGTCTTGGTCGATTTGGATTCTGCACAAACAATTTAAATAACTGAAATTAAGACAAAATCCACTAAAAAAAAAACAACGGAAATGATTTTTGTTTCTTTTAGTTGGCAGTGGTCATAACTAAACCTTAGTAGTTTTAGAATAGAGAAAAAATGGGTTTGGTTTTATTGAAGAAGATTTATTAGTGGTTAATCGAAAGAAAGAAAGGCGAGATAAGAATAAGGTAGCGGCGGTAGCCATGCGAGGGTGAGTAATTATCATTCATTTACCTCTGTGGATTCAATTCATTCCGATTTTGATTTGGAAGTATGTTTTTTATGTTGTTTTTTATTTTTAAAATTTTAATTTTTATATTAATATAATCAAAAAATTTAAAAAAATAAAAAATAAATTCTAAATAATTTTTTTTTTAAAATTTGTTCAATCCTCTTATTCGAAACACAAGATCAAACTTATAAGATATTAATTCAGTAAAACTTGTTTGATCTGATTAAATATTTTAGTAACCTAATTGACATAAACAAACTTGGTTAAGTCTTATAAAAAAAATAATGAAATATTATTATTTTAATAAAATTAATCAATTCAAGTTAATTTGAATTATTTTAATATTGATTGATTCATCTAATAACCTCACAATCTAGTTATTTTTCCAATTAGTCTTTAAGTTGGCTTTATAACTAAAGTAATACTTATTTATTATGTAGTATGAAATTGCAAGACTTTTACTAATGTAAATACCTCATAAATATTTCCTAAATAAATATTAAAAAAATTATGTTAACGTATTTAAAGTTTTATATATAAATGAGTATCACTATTTATATTTTATAGTAAAATAATAAGGCACTAGCATTATACACGTATTTTTTAGTATTATAATTTTTTAATTATAAAATGAAAAGATGATATCTATGCTTAATAAAGTAAATTGAAAAATATATCAACTAATAAATCAAAAAAAAAATTGTTAAAGCTAATTACACACTAAAAAAGGAAAATTGATCTTCCTTGTAAGAAGCAAAAGGAACATGCAAATATTTTACTTCATTTATCCTTTTTTTTATTTTATACATTTTATTTTATTTATCTTAAAGGTTAATTTCAGTTTGTACATACAAATAATTATTATTTTTTAAATGCTTCAAGTAAATAGAACTTATCTATCTAAAATTTAAAACAAAAAAATTAAAGACAAATTACACTAATCTTTTTGAAATATTATATAATTATAAAAAAATTCAAAAGATTAATTTCTATAAAAAATTAAAATAAAAAATTAAAATAAATATGTGAGAGAGGGTATCAATTAAAATTTAAATTAAAAAAATTAATTAAAATTAAAAAACAAAAGATAGGCTTGTACCACTGGTCACAAATGAAAAATTCCAAGCGTACCTAAACCTGATTTGACTTTTCTAGAAAACAAAGTGGACGGCACATTATCTATTTTAGTGTTTATTTTTATTTCTATTTTAATAGACAACACTTTTGCCTAGAGTATTATTCAATCAACTTTGATGATTAGAAAATCAAGATCCAAGTTTTAGGATTAAAAAAAAACTATTTTCAACTTTTTTTTTATCTAAAAACATCTCAAAATCATCATAAAAACCTCAATAAAATTATTTTCAACCCTAAAACACTTAATTAGTTCAAAATCAAAGCGAATCAAAACAAAATTCACAAATCCTGATCTACCTTTTCCAGCATTCTTAAAGGTGAAACCGGCTTCATTGAACTCTTCTCTCTAAGAATAACTCATTAACACCAAGTTTAATTTTTTTGTCGTCAACCAAATATTTTCTCTCTCCTCTTTCTTTTCCATCAAGCTTCTCTCTCATCCCTCAATATTCAAGGATTGAAACATAAAAACACCTTAAAATCATTATAGAAACATCAATAAAGTCATTTGCAACCCTAAAACACTCTCAAATTAGTTTAAAACCCAAAATCAAATCGAATCAAAACAAAATTCACAAATCTCGATCTACCTTTTCTAGCATTCTTAAAGGTAAAATCACTTCCATTGAACTCTTCTCTTTAACGTCAACTCATTGACACTAAGTTTGATCTTTTTGTTGTTGGCTAAACATTTTCTCTCTCCTCTCCCTTTTCCATCAAGCTTCTCTCTCCTCCCTCGATGTTCAAGGACTGAAACATAAAAATCTTAAAAAAATAAGAACCAAATATGTATAGTTTGAAACTTGAGAGATGGAATTAAAGTTTCTCACACTTTTTGAAAAAAGAGCTTTGTTTTTTTTCTTTAATTTTGATCCTTGTATTTTCATTTTTTTTATTGAACAATAACCTAAAATTGTATTTCATAAAATTAATTTCTAATTTAATATCAGAATATTCTATGACACATCAAGTATGTAAGAACATGCAAATAAAAACAAATCCCGACATATAAAAAATCATGTGAACATAACTTTCAAGGATGAAATTGAGAAGAAATAAAGTTAAGTTAATAAAATGCAAAACAAATTCAAGAATCTAGAAGGAGAAAAATGGCTTTGAATAGTAGGATGAATGGTTAAATATAAGAGGTTTAATTTAAATGCTAATATATCTAAATGCTAATATCTTTTAATTTAATTATAAAATGTTCACACACAAAGTATAATGAATCTACTAAAATTCATAATAATAATAAAAAATAACCCACCATTTTGTTCTCTCTCCCTTTTTTTTTTTTATCTCAATTTGCAATGGAAAAATCTAGTATGATCATGATGGCATGTATAGTTCACTAAAACTAATCATTGTATTACATAAGGATATCAAACTTTTATTGGTTTTATTTTTCTTTTTAGAATTAGAATCTCCAATTCTTATCCTTTTTTATTAATACAAATTTACTAATAACCTTATCTTTTGTAAACTCAAGCCATTATTGGTGATTTAAGAATTTAAGATGTATAAAATTTTTATTTCTTTTTTAATCAATATGTTTTATGTGCTTTTAAAGCTATGATATGATTGAAATTTGTGGCATTGTTTCAATGAAGGATTCAAAAATAGTATTCAATGTACCAATGCAAATAGAAAAGTTATTTTATGGACCGAAACCCAAATACTTAATGTGAAAATTCTAAACCCTGAAAATGATGAGAGGTAGGAATATTTATTAGGGTTAATTGATCCACCTATCTTTATATGATTAATGTTTTTTTTCATATATTATATTTTAAGAATTTTTCACTTTTATATCTACTCTCCTTTAATCGTATTACTCTTAAATCTTCTCGAGTCCTTATCTTGATATGTGATACTAGATAAATTTGATAGAAATATTGAGAGAAATCTTGAGCATTATTATCACATTCGCTATTATACATGGCATGCTCAAAGTTTTTGAATTATTTGAATTTCTTCATGCCACCATCTTTGTTTAAGCACTTTTGTATATCTTTGCACCCAAATTGCTTTTCTAGTCCTCATACTTGCCCCCAGTATAGGGTGTGATCCTAATCAGGGTTAACTTTCAAGGAAAAAATACTAAGCTCGCACAGGGAGTGCAAAGGATATGTTTGAGTGTTGTTAAAGGATTGTTAAAGATAGCGTTTTCTTATTTCAAACACATGTGTTTAAGATTAGTAAGCTCTACTTTCCTTCATTGTGGTTAATTTAGACATGTAAAAATGGTTTTTCATAATGATTATAAATTATTATTCATTCAACTAAAACTCATCTTCAAAGTTATTTTGTAGAATGTGGTATGTTTTTCAGGTTTTTAAGTGTTTGGTCATCTTATTTGGAGATCGCTTGAATTCTTAAAACTCATTTGTTAAAAACAAACACCAATTTGACTTCTGTATTTATACTAATAACTTTGATTTTCCAAAACACTTTGTGAAAACATAGCTTTTAAGCTTATAAGATCAAAAGTTTTTAGAGAAAAAGAAAATACATCAAAAAAATTATTGGCCAAACTTTGATTTGTATTGATTGATAGATAATGTAAGATCCCACATCGGAAGCGAACGTCCAGAGCCGGGGCCTTATAAGTGCATGCTCACCTTGACTAGTAAGACGCGTTTTGAGGCCATGACAAACCCGTGAGAGGGACCTGGGTGGAAGCCCTGGACATGGATGGACTGGGAGGCCCAAAGCGGACAATATCTTGCTAGAGAGGTGGGGTGTTACATTTGGTATCAGAGCCGAGGACGGCTCGTCTTAAGGTGGGGGGATTGTAAGATCCCACATCGGAAGCGAGCGTTCAGAGCTAGGGCTTTATAAGTGCATGCTCACCTTGACTAGTAACACGCGTTTTGGGGCCATGTGTGGCTGCCAAGAACAAACCCATGAGGGGGACCTGGGTGAAAGCCCTGGACATGGGTGGACTAGGAGGCCTAAAGCGGACAATATCTTGCTAGTGAGGTGGGGTGTTATTGACAAAGTACATCATGTGTAGTACTTCTTTATAATATCAGAGTTTACAGGTTTTGGCAGATCACCCCCTTCCATCTCGGTTAAAATTAATGCTATTCTAGAAAATGTCTTCTTTACCACATGGTTCTTCGTAGTTCGATGCCCATTTACTCTAATCTTCTCTTGATGTTAGCAAGATTTTCTTCAATACTAGATCTCCCTAACATTCTTGGCCTGACCTTCTTGTTGTATGTTTTATCCATTCTACTTTGGTATAACTGATGATGAAAAATAATTGTCAACCTCTTTTCACTGATCAGATTCAACTACTCAAATTTCAGTTTTGCCCATTCCGATTCTTCTAGTTCTACATCCATTAGAACCCTTAATGATAGAATTTTCATTTTTAAAGGCATCACTGCTTCCATTCTATACACTAGAGAATAGGGGATTGCATCCATAAAAGTTCTGACCATGGTGCGGTATGCATGAAATACAAATGGAAGCATCACATTCCAATCTTTATAAGTGATCACCATTTTCTGGATGATCTTTTTAAGATTTTTATTGGCTGCCTTAATAGCACTATTCATCTTGGGTCTATAGGGAGAAGAATTAAGATGTTTAATCTTCCACTTAGTGCAGAGTTCAACAATCAATTTTCCATTGGAATTCTGAGCATTGTCAATTATTAATCTGGCTAGCATGCTATAGTGATAAATCAAATCTTTTTCAATGAACCTTTTGACTACTTTTTATTTTACATGTGTGTAAGAGTTGGACTCTACGCATTTGGTAAAGTAATTGATGGCTTCCAAGATGAATCTATGCTTATTGTTGGCTTTTAAATTGATTAGTCATATAATATTCAATCCCCATATATCAAAATGCCAAGGCGAGGTCATGTTGAACAACGATGTCAGAGGCATATTTATCCTATCTCCATGTATTTGACACTTATGGCATTTTCTGACATAGTTTACACAGTCCCTCTCAATAGTCAACAAGAAGTACCCAGATCTTTGCATTTGCACAGTCCCTCTCCATGGTCAACTAGAAGTGCCTAGATCTTTGTATTTGTCTTGCCATCGTATGTTCGTTAACATGAGTGACACAAATTCCCCCATGGATTTTCTATAATGCTTGCATAACCTCTTTCTCATTCAGACACCTGACTAAAGTCTCGTCAAACGATATCTTATACAGGACATCTCCATCCAATTAATAATCCATGGTTATTCTCCTTAAAGTCTTTTTCATATATTTTTGAGACTCTTGGAGTATACTCCTAGTATTGGATAAGCCTCTTAATGTCACTATACCATAGTTTTCCATCTGGTGACTCTTCTAGTAAACAACAATGAGCCTTGAGATTTTTGATTTTGATGCTTATTAGTTAGATCCTGCTCCCGATATTGATTTGTGTCATCGAAGTTACGATTGCCAAAACATCAACAAATTGATTCTTATCTCTACTTATGTGAGTGAATTTTATCTCTTCAAACTCATTAATTAACTTTGAGAGATAATCCTAATATGTCTTAAACTTCTCATTTTAATTTGCCATTCTCCCTTCATTTTGTTGTGGGGCGCGCAACGTCGATAACTTCTTAATATAAGATCAGAGGTCTTTTTGGTATATAAGGCACTATTAATGATAGGTTTTGAAAATACCTTTTGATCTTGTCAACAGCCTCTTGGCAATCACTGTCCCATACCCCATAATTTTTGTTTCTAAGTAAATGAAAAATCAACCCGCACATTACCATGAACTGGGCTATATAGTCTAAACGCCCAAGAAAACTTTTTACTTCTTTCTTTCTGTCTTAGGAACCGACATATCCTGGATTGTCTTTACTTTATCAGGATTAACTTATATTCCTTGACTGCTTACTATAAAACCCAACAGTTTTCCAGTCTTTACCTTGAACGAGCACTTTGCAGGATTCAATCTTAATTAGAATTTTCACAGCCTTTCGAACAATTTTTTCAATACTTGCTCGTGATCTTCTTCTTCTGTCTTTGATTTGTAAGTATATCGTCCATATAGACTTCCACTTCTCGGTACATCATGTCGTGGAACAAAGTGACCATTGCTCTTTGATACGTGATGCCATCAGTCCTCAATCCGAATGGCATCACTTTATAATAAAAAGGTTCTCTAAGGCGTGACAAAAGTAGTTTTCTCATTGTCTTCCTCTGCCATTCTTATCTGGTTATATCTCGAGAACCCATCTATGAACGATTACATTGCACTCTTCATAAAATCTTCGACTAAGACGTCTAGGTAAGGTAGAGAAAGTTGTCCTTCAAGCTTGCCTTAGTCAAATCTTTGTAATCCACACACACCATGATCATGCCATCCTTCTTAGGAACTACAACTACATTAGCCACCTATTAAGGATAGTGGACCACATCCAAAAAACATGCATCCCACTATTTTTGTATTTTTTTCTTTTGTTTTAAGTAGCATATTCGACAATCATCTAGTCTTCTGTTTAACCAAGTTACTCCCTTCCACCAAGAAAATTTTATGTACCACTATGTCAGTGTCTAAACCAGACATATCTATATAAGTCCAGGCAAAGACATCCATATATTCATGTAATAAAAATATTAGGTCATCTCTTTTCTCAGCTGTAATAAAGGTATCAATCTTCAATTCTTTCTTTTCTTTTAGCTTCTCACTAGCAGGGTTTCAGGTTTTCTCATAATTTTCCATCAACTTAATAAACTCTTTTATTTCCTCTTTTTCCCAGTCTTTATCACTCATTGCAATTTTATTATCAAAGCTTGGCCAGTTATTCTTAATGTAGTAGGTTATGAATTGATGGAACTTTTAGGGTTCTTGAAAGTGTAAGGTGTGCTCGTGTAAGTGTGTTATTTACATTAAAGATAAAAAAAAAAAAAAAACACAAAGACACATGTTGGACATAAGAAAATACATAACCTCATTAAAATAAAAAGAAAAGGATCATTTGATAAAGAAGGTCTTGTGTTATTATGAGCCAAATTACCATCAAGACTAAAAACAGATGAAAACAACAGAACACGATAAGACATTTGAAAAGAAGTAAAATGTTAAAATAAGATTAAAAAAAACAAAACTTCATTGAACACTATAGGAGCATGCTTCATCTCCCAATTCTAGTATATTTCTCCTTCAGCTAGCTTCTTCATAAAAGCTTTTATAAGGACGTCGTCGACGGTATATAGACACCTGTGACAACATCTCATCTTCTGTTTTGAACTTTAGCTCTTTAATTTGTTCCTCATCTTCACACTCTTAAGCATTGATATGAAGGTCTGCTATGTCAGATTTGATGACCTTGGCAAATCTTAGAAAGGTCATTCGAGTGGCAGGATAATGATCTCTTCTTCTTTTAGCTCTCGTCTTTCAATCCTTGTCATTTTAACCTCTTTTTTTTTATCCTAGAAACCCACTTGTAGTCATCTCTCTTAGACTTATACTCGAGATCAAATATCTAATTTGTACATTTTAGTGTCATCAAATTGACTCGCTCATGCATCCTAGTTTTAGGATCATAATGGAAAAGAATCCCATGCTTCAAAAAAAAAAAAAACTGGCAGTTATCCTTGCAGCTTCTGAAACTTTTAACTCTCTCAGCACTACACCCTCAAGAACCCATTTAGCATTCACTATTTCAAAAGCATGAATGTTTATGTCCTTATAATATTTCACTTTAATGAATGATAAAACCACATTCCTGATTATAGAAACTGTCTCCTTAGCCTTGATAATTATCAACATCTTATTCATAATGTATTTCAGGCATTGGAGTAATAAAAAGGCTACTACTCTGAATACATAGATCCATGGTCTTCTTAATAATATGTAGTAAAATGGATGGATATCTATCACCTGCAATGTTACGAGGAACATTTATAGCCCCACATATAATTCTACTTCCAGGGTCCCAATTATCTGCCTTGGTGAGCTGTCATATGCTCTCGCCATTATGGTACTAGGTCTTATGTGTGACTCGTCTACAAGCATTTCTTTAAACATGTGCCTTGGAAGCACATTTAATACAGAACCATTATAGACCAACACCTTCCCCTTCAGGACATCTCTACATCGCATTATAATGTATAGTGGATTGTTATGCTTAGTACCATCAGGATCCAAGTCATCTTCGGTAAAGTACAGATAATTTGAAGCATGGATCCTTCCTACTAAGTGTTCCATAGTTTCTTGGTTGATATCTTGAGGCATGTAAGCCTTATTCAACACCTTTTGCAAAGCCTTCCTATATGGTTTGGAGCTTAAAATCAATGACAACAATGATATTTTGGTCGGAGTCTGTTTAAGCTGCTCAAAAACATTATATTCGTTATGCTTCATCAACTTCATCAACTCATTATTCTTTTCTTCAATGATGAATTTGTTCACTTTGAAGGTCAGGTCAACTACTTCTTTCCTCTTTGCTTTCTTTTATTTCTATAACTCTTAGGGGGCAAAGCAACTTCCGTTACGAGTTAGGCTTTTAACTTCTACTTAGAAAATGAGCACTAGTTGTATGCTCTAGAAGGAGTACTTATAGTTGTGTGGTAAGACATTATAGTTTCCTTTATTTGTCTTCGTATTTGTTGATTATATGTCCTTCACCGTAATACTTATATAAATTCCTACTTATTGGTCTTTCTTCAAAAATATTTTTCTTGTACCAGACTTTTACCAGCATTTTATAAATCTTATCTAGAGAAACCTTTTAAACTGTTTGGGTTTTCCATCTCTAATGCATTTACAAATCCACTACCCAAGGTATGATCGGGTAGAGGATTTGTATTTATATTTGGGGCCTTCTTAAACATTATCCACTCAGCTTTAATTAACTACAAGAGCTTGTTCTTGAAGGTAGTGCATGTATGGATGTTGTTTCCTACGATGTCGGCACGGTACTCACAAATAAGTTCTGGCTTATACCAGTTAGGGTAGGGTGACTGTAGCAAAGTGAGCGGTATTGGATCTACCTGTTCAATGCTCAATAGTTTCTGGTACATCTCATTCAAGGGTAATTTTAGTGAAGGTAATTGTTCTTGGATTCTTTGATAATTTTTCCTTGGCAAACTTTTGGTTTGGTTTTTGACTCAGTTATCTTGAGTCTCAGGTTTTTTGGTAGGAAATAGAGAATTAAAGTTGACGTTGGCAATCTGGGATGAGAGGGATAGGGTGTTATAGTTTTGGAAATGGTTTTTCTTGCTTTTATAGCCACCTTTAATGTGAACAACATCCTTTTTCTCCCTTCTGAAACCTTTTTGCTCAGTGGGTATGGAAATTTTACCATTCATTATCCCTTACTCCATATGCTCAACTACAACTACATGTTGCGATGTCGCGGTCGTATAAATTAATTACCCTAGCTTCAAACACAACACACAATATAATATAGAGTAAGCAAGAGGTCGATCCTACGAGGAAGATTCAAGTCAGATTTTTACGCTAGATGATATGCAATTTGAGGGGGTTTGGACGTCATCTAGGCTAAAGCAAAAGAAAACAGAAAACCATCAAACAAAATTTAATAAAATCAGAAAATTATCAAGAGAACAAACCTTGGTTGCAAGCACACATCCACCTACAGAAATCAGAACTGATCATAGAAACGAAACATCAATTTATATTCTGAATATTTATCTCTTCTTAACATTGGTTAGTTAACGGATCCGCCATATAACTAACCCTAACCATCAAACAACCACAGTGTCTGCACTAGTAATTTAATTCAATGGTAGCCTTAAGAATTAGATAAGTTGATTAATCAAGAAAACATAATTATCCGCAGTCTATATTTGATTTGATTGAATGTTCTCACTAAGATTAATAATGTAGATCCACCACAATTATTAAACTCGGTTGCTTCACAAGTTCATATACCACAACTCTGGTTTTGATATCAAACTTAGTAATAGATTGTCTCCAATAATAACTTAGAGTCCGCTCTAGCAATTAAAATAAACAATCATAGGAAAAATAAGCATAGGAAAACAAACATATTCATCATATAGACTGAAAAGAAAAGGTAAAATAAATCTCACAGTTCTTGAAATCTGAAGGTTTTCGTGTCCTTACAACCAAGAAAAGTGTTTAGCCTTGCATGTTTGTTGAACAACTAATCAAAAAGAAGGAAGAATGCATAATTTCGAGTTTCTTAGAGGAGGGGGCGTTTTTCTCCTCTTGGTTGGCTGCCCCCTTCTCTTCTCTCATTCTTTTTATATTCTAGGAAACCCTAGTCTCTATTTTACAAAATAATCCTCTCTTAAATAGACTGTTTACATTTAAGTACTTCAATAACTATTTTTCTAAAAAAGGAGAAATAGCCTTGCATGAAATCTTCAATCTTTGACTTAGAGGAGCTAAATTACTGAAATAAAAACTTGGATATCAGTTTAGATGCTTCGAAACGTAATTTGGACTCGTTTCTTTACGAAACCTGTTTGCTGGCAAATTTAGTTGTCATTTTGGAAAATCATATCTCCCTCATATGACATCTTTTTTTGTTGAAATTTGGAGCGTTTATATAACTTTGAGTCAGGAATCCAACAAAATTTAGTTTGCATCAAGTGGACTTCTTTAGCTCCAGATATTCAAGTCGGAATGGCCGAAGGTCAACACTGGAAGATTGCAAGATTTGACTTTGAAGGCTGCGATTTCCATGCTCTTTCTTATTTTATTTTCTTGCCTTAGATGTCCAGAAAGGTATGGATGATAGCTTTTTAATGCCACTAGAATCACTTCATTTCAACCTCTAGAGCTCACGTTCTGCACAAAACATCAACTGAAGGTCAAGTCTGCCAATTATCTCCAATTTACTCATTTTTGCATTTTTCATCCAAAAGTGCCTTCAAAACATAAAATAAAGAATATCAAGGCATTTTATATATAAAAAATAGGCAAACCTCTAGTTAAATGTAGGTGAAACTATCGAATAATATGGTTGCATAAAAAACCCCCACACTTAACTCTTGCTCGTCCTCGAGAAAGGATAGGTAAAATCAAATTGAAGTTAAATTAAATTAAATCACTATGACTTCTGATTCCAACGTGTTTTACATCTTGGTCCTTGAATTTGGATATCTTCAATTTCGTTCTCAATTGAGCTTCAAACTTTTAATCTCTTCAATTTCACCCGTGTTTTCAATCGAATTTAGTCCCTGAATTCGCGCGCCTTTTGCGTAAAGATCTTTGATTTTGAATTTCTTTAATTTGTTTGTTAATTGACCTTTGAACTTTTAATTTTTTTAATTTTACCTCTGTTTTAAATCGAATTTGGTCCCTAAATTCACGTGTTTTTGCGAAAAGATTATTGGTCTTGAATATTTTTTATTTTGGCCCATAATTGACCCTTAAACTTTGATTTTTTATTCCTGATTTCACATAATTGAGCTTTTTAAAAAAATTAAATCTGGTCCTTTAAAATTTCAATCTTCTCAATTAAGTTCTGATTAAGCTTTCAAATTTAATTATTCACTTAATAAAATTAGTTTAACCTATTAAAAGTCTAATTAAGTCCTTGCACTTAATTAAATCTTTTAATTTGATCTAAATTAACTATTAAACTCAATTAAACCTTTAATTGGACCCATGATTAAATCAAATTAGTCTATTAAAAGTCTAATTAAGTCCTCAAACTTAACTTAAAAGTCTAGTCAAATTTAGTTTGACCTTGAATATACATTGTCTTTCAATCTTGGGTATAACAAGGTACAATTAGGCTTCCACTTCTGTCTAAAATCCCAGTTTAGTTCCACCATGTATCTGCAACCCTTCTTAGAATGTTCTTGCCAAGTTGCTAGTATTTTTCTAATTTTTTTTTGTTTTGAATTTTAAAAGAAAATGATAATTTTGAGGAAAAAACAAAAAATAGATTATAACAGTAATCATCTTAAAAAATATAATTCTTAAAATAAGATAATTTATCACTAAAAAGATAATATAATTGAATTATGATTTACTCAATTATTAAATTATTTCTCCTAATATATTTAATAATAAAATAACTAATTAAACAAACATGTCAAATAAAATATTGGCATTATTAGCACGAAGTTAAAATCTAACACAATTAAAAATGCAAGATAATAATTTTATCATAGATGCATTTTTTTTTATTATCATTCAACATTACTTCATCATTAAATTTAATTTCATTGAGAAAATGATCAATTTACATCTCTCAATATTATGTATGCTTTAGTTATCATATTAACTTTTTCATAATGATATTCATTTTCTTTCATAATTTAAAAAAACTTATTGGATAAAACATTTCTTATAATACTTTTAATAAAAATCACTCTTTGATTAATTAATTTACTCTAATTAATTCTTTCCTTTTTTAAATTGTTATAAATTATTAAATTTTATAAAATAATTTATTAATTATTT
>Ga0325410_1002085_pt1 | contig 22303 bp, 16 predicted proteins | sample PopdelMetagenome_16_FD_206182 | JGI IMG/M metagenome (GOLD analysis project Ga0325410, IMG submission 206182) | Populus deltoides microbial communities from Bellville, Georgia, United States - Xylem-PdIQD-R3 | ecosystem: Host-associated > Plants > Phyllosphere > Stem > Wood/Secondary xylem...
ACTCTAATTTTTTATAATAAAATCACTAACTAAAAGTCCCTAAAATCTTTCAAAAAAACTTTTCTACATGAAATTTAGCTCCTGTCACCTATCTCTAAAATCTTCAATTATAAAAAAATAAAAGATGAACATAAATTCATGATCATCCATAGTTCAAACACAATGAAAAATAACTTCCCTTGTAACATTTTGGATTTTGAATCATCGTAACGTAGCATATTTTATCCTATATCTTTCAGGTTCTTGAATGGCTAGCTAAGTACGGCGCGCGATCTTAAAAACTTACCAAATAAATTTGATGGCCGCTAACAAAGCCATATTAGCCGGAGCCATTGCGTCATTATGACCATCAAGATCCACCCCCTTATCCTCTCTTTCTTCTCCCTCAACTTTCCTCTATAAAGAACCCCAAACCACAATTTCATTGCAGGAAAAAACCCAAGAAAATAAAAACTTCCTCCTATATCTTCTCTCTGCGTTTCGCTCCCCTTCCCTCTCTCAGTAACAGTCGTACGTGTTGAGGTCCAACAAAACGAAAAAACAAAAATAAAAAATTGTTTTGATTTTAGGCCTCTTACGGTTGTTACACAAGAGAAAATCTGATTTCTCTTGTAATGGGATTTCTCCATAAGCTTTGGGACGAAACGCTTGCTGGACCCATGCCGGACACTGGGCTTGGCAAACTTCGAAAGTATAATTCATTCCCTGTACGATCATCACCTCCTGTTAATGCTTCTTCAGCTAATAGCAATGGGGAGATGAACGTAACTCGAAGCATTACTATTATTAGAACAAACAGTTCCAATTTGAGGAACCTTTCAGTGGATCCTGGTTCAGCTCCTGAGTCGCCTGCTCCACCTAGCACTCCTGGGACACCTCTAACACGTATGTTATACCATCTCTCTGCTTAATCAACATTTTACAAATATATATATTATGTATGTACGTACGTATGTTTCTTCTTCTTTCAGTGAGTTGTAATCTTGGCCGGTGTGTATTTATGCTAATTTGGGCCTTTGGTCATGTATGCATGCAGCTGGGACACCGCGCGGGGATTTCAGAAGAATGACAAGCAGAAAATCGTCAGTTTGAAGCATCAGAAAGCGCCGAGCCTAGAAGTCTGACTGTTCACGATTGGTTCTCTCTCAGTTTATACACTTGAAATAACTTATTCCCTTGTTTATGGATCGTCTCTAATGTTTGCCGATAAGTTTGTTTTGCAGAATAGTGAAAAATGCTTTGGATCGTTGACAGAGGAAGTGGCCATTTTGCTCGAGATCTATCGGCAACAATAAACCTTTGTGTGTGTATGTGTGTATGTGTGTGTATATGACCTGATCTGGTAATTATTATTAATAAGACGGTTGTTAATTCTCATAGAAGGAGCCGCCACTGCTTCTTGGAGTTTCCTGGAGAGGAGATGAGTCGATCGGAAAACAGGATATCTGATGATTTTGCCCATGTCGGAATTTTTTTTTTTTTTTAATGTAAATGTCGTCTTTTTCTTCCTTGGTCTTGTCCTGGTATAATGAAGGTTGTATATTGCCCTCTCATGATCAATGACTGAGACTTACTGAAGCACTGAAAAATAAATAAATGTCCCGTTTCAATCTTTAACTCACCAGATATACTCAAACCTTGCTTCGTTTACAGAAATATCAAATACACAACCACTAAATTAAGTCTGCTTGTGCTATATATATATATAATATCGTTTGGAAAAATAAAATAATTAATTCAGCCTTGATTGATACATAAATTGATTCAAAATACCTTTTATTACTGAATAAAAAAACAAATCTGCTGTTATTGTTTATTATTACTCATTGTGTTTCTTTTTTTTTTCTTCCTTTTTACATTAAAATTAAGAACCATCCACTACGTTTGTTCTTTCCATAGATTTGTTTTTTCATTTTTTGAACAGTGAACCCCTTCCTTTATTAGTTAAGCAGAAACCCGTTTAAGACGGGCTGATTATCGAAAGAGGGAGAAAAGAGATTCAGAACATGAGTATCGATTGAGATTTGGGTCGAAGAGGCCCAAAACCACGCTGTCCTTGCCATGGCAAGCTTTTACTGGAACCGAGATAGTGGAAAACAACCATGATACCGATTGCTCTATAATTGAGTTATTTTTCTTTGCAAATCTCTCTCTCTCTCTCTCTCTCGATCGGTCGATCGAGAGAGTTGACATACAGACCTCAAAGCGGAAAAAATGGTGATGTGGGTTTTTGGATACGAGTCTCTAACATGGAAAGCATGATCCATGTTTCAGTTCCTAGAATGATAAAAACATTAAGATACCATGATCTTCTCCCTTTTCTTTTTCTTGAATTTATTTATCAAGTTCAACATAATTATTAATTTAGAATTTATAGAATTAATCGAGGTACATGTAATCTAAACCAAATACTCATATTAATAAAAAAAATAAAAAAAAAATTGATGCTCCATTGAAGGTTGAGACCTCAAATATTTGTCCCTTCCATATATTTTCTTGTTCGGTTCCCAATTCAGATCATTCTGACTTCAATATTTGTCGCTCTAGCTTTGAGGGAACAACTGAAGAGAACAAAACAAAAGAGCTTGCACATATTCATGTATGGTTTCATGATTCTAGAAGTTGAATTTCCTTGCAACAAGCCAGCGTGGAGTTGCACCACTTAGCCACCATGGATTAGTTAATTGATAAATAAATTTTTGTTTTGGAATGGAGAATTGGTGCAAAGCTTTACTGTTTTTACTATGGAGAATTGGTGCAAAGCTTTACTGTTTTTACTTGAAATGTATATTTGAAATAGTGATTACGGTTGTTTTTTAAAGTGTTTTTTGTGTTGAAATGAATCAAAATGATTTAAAAAAAATTATTTTTAAAATCAATGCATCAAAATGATCTAAAACATTTTAAAAAATTAATTTTTAGCAAAAAATAAAATTAAATTTTTGTGGAATACTGTTTGCACCGAGTCCCCAAACGGTGTTAGTATGTAGTTTTTGTAACGTTAAACATACTCACCTCTTTGTTAGAAATCTATTTTAAAATATCATGAATAATAAATATATTTGAAGCTAAATTAAAAATGAAGTCCTAAGATGTTAAAGAAAAAAACTCGATTTATCTTAATATTTGCAATATTCAAGTATAAAAAAATTATTTTCAAATAATTGAAAGAATTAATATACCTCTAGATTTGATTTACTCAGATATTGATTATTTAAAATTTATGCAAGCTAGATATAAAAAAGGGTATAACATTTCTTTTATAAATAATTGCACAATATATTATTATATATATTTATTTAGAAGAGAAGATGAGGCTCTTGAAATGTTTAAATATCACAAGAATAAAGTTGAAAATCAACATGATAGAAAAATCAATGTGATAAGAAGTGGTAGAGGTGAGGCGAATGAAGCATGTAATGAATTTTATTTTCAAAATGGTATTATTCACCAAACTACAATTCCTTGTTTTTTTTAAATAAAATGACATTGTTGAGTAGAAGTACCAGACACAGAAAGAAATAATAAATGTCATGTTAATATGTTAAAAATAATTTTAAAAATAAAAAATATATTATTTCGATATATTTTCAACTAAAAAACATTTTAAAAAATAATCGCTACTACATTTCTAAATATTGTTTTTATTATATCTCTCTCAACTATGAAGTGAATGAAGAGCAATGTCACTTGTTAGTGGATAATTTCTAGTTATGAGAAAATTAACCCACTACCAGCTAAATGGCCAGCCCATCACTTGCTAATTAAATCAGTAATTAAAAAAAAAAAGAGTTTGATGGAAACATGAATGCATGAAGATCAAAGCATTAATGCTTGAGATTAACACATGTAAGGCTAATTAGTGAGTGGATGGGAACTGTTTCATTGATCATGGAGATGAACACATGAGATTTACAGGCATGAACATCAAGGAAAAGGTCAAGAACACAAGCTCCATTATGGCCCTACCTCCCATGTGAAGTAAATGAGGAATACGGCCTTTGTGGTCTTTCTTTTTGTCAAAGAATGGAGTCTTGTGATCATAGAATTCCGGTCATTTTATCATCAACTACCGGACAGTGAAAGAAAATTGAATGGCTCAGATCAGCTTGGAAATTTCATCCCCCCCTTTTTTTATATATATAAAATTCTATTTAAGTTGTAATTTAAAAGTGGAGGATAATATTTGCTTGCCATGGTGCTGCAAGACGACTGCAAACACATGAACTGCCATGTGTCCTATTTAATTTAAATATAGGAATGAAGAGACATATTTCTTTTTAAATGTAAATTTAAATTTTATAAAAGCTAAAATAATCTATTTTTCATTTATAAAAACATGTTATTTATTTATTTTGCATATAAAAATTTATCTCATAACAGTTTTAACCAAAAATATAATGTTTTAATTTTACTTTTCTAAAACCACAGCAACAAGTGTTTTCTTAGACTTATTTTTTATAAAATAACAATCGTAAAAATTATTATAATATCAAACACTTTTAGTATAATATTATTTGATTTTGATATTGTGGCTGAGAAGATCATTCTCTTATAGCATGTTTGAGAGTGTGATGGGAGTTATTTTTCAAAATATTTTTTTACTTGAAAATATATTAAAGTAATATTTTTTTCAATTGTTTTTTATATTTTTAACATCGGCGCACTCAAAATAATTAAAAAATGTTAAAAATATTAATTTAAAGTTTTTCTTTTAAAAAAATTAAAAATCATGAATCATAACACCAGACAACTCCTTAACATTAGCTGAGAGTTTCCAATACAAATCAAAATTTAAAATCGAACTTCAAAACCAACAAGAACATCCTCTCCCTTGAAAACGTATTTATACATTTAAGACCAAAAAAAAAAAAAAAGAAGGAAACGACAACACGGTAGAAAAATAATTCACATCCTTACCAAACGAACTTCTCTCTATATCCAACGAGTATTATTGGTACGACAGACACTCAATTTTATAATCGTGCTGACCGAAATGGGTATACGATAAGGTCGCTTTAATAAGTGGAGTAGAAGGCATGACAATATTTGGTGGGCTTTTGGGTGAGGGTAATTCTGGTAATATCATAGTAAAATATTCGTCAATTTATTTATTTATTTGTTTATTTTTGGAAAACTAGAAACACCGAAAAGGCTTAAAACTTGAAAAGCACGACATGCCCATCTTTCCCTTTCAAACTTTGTTTTTTTAAAGAGCCGTTAAGTTTTAGAATCTCTCTTAACGGAGGAATTTAGACGGTTGACCTTGCCCTGATTGTGCATTGGGAGTTACCAAAATGACCCCAATCCACACTGTGGTCCAGTTCATCAGGATACAGTACCTTATGGTCATGGACAACCATACCCTTGTTTCATGAAGACAAAAATGGAAGCTGATGAACCAAAGTTGAAGGGAGAAGAAACACAGGAAAGGGGAAGCATGGTTCTAACGAGGTGTTTGATATTGACATAAAAATTATATTTTAAAATATTTTTTATTTGAAAATATATTAAAATAATATATATTTTTATTTTTTAAATTTTATTTTTAATATTAGCACATCAAAATAATTTAAAAACATAAAAAAATTAATCTAAAGCAAAAAAAATCACAATTTTTGAAAACTTCAGTTGAAATGTTCTCAAACACCTCTTAAATAATGGTTTTGGTCGCACATATGGATGCAGGCTTAATGAAAATTATCAATCATGATTTTAGTTATTCCTTGGAAAAATTATATTTAATATCCTATAGTTTGGTGTGAATTATATTTTGCCTTCATAATATTACACTTTGTAACACTTTACATCATCTTAAAATAAAATTCAACAAAAGTTATTTAAATATTTACAAGATTACCACTATAGTTTAAATCATCTTCATTGAGACTGTTAGAACACCAAAATACGTAGAACCATTTTCTTCTCTTTTCAACAACAGCACTTCCAGTAACGTCTCATTATAGAGCATGCAAGAGAATTTGTGTTGTGATTACCCTTCTCGTTCTTGTGTATAGTTTGTTGATATTCGTTGAAAAGTTAACTGAATGAATAATTTGGATGAATTATTATTTCTCCGTGTAGACTCTTTTTGCTTACCTTTTATGTTACAAAACAAACAACACCTCTCACCCAGTCCTTAACATGCATAATGACACTATTACCTTGCTTATCAAAATATAAGATAAGGGGAATTTTATGGATTTTTCAAAACAATATTGATTTATAATATAAGGAGTAACACAAATATATAGTAAAGAATCAATGATAGTTGGTTTAAGTGATTCGACACTTGTTTACCTTAAAAAAAATCTTGAGTTTAAGCCTTGTAAATAAAGTACACCATCACTAGAAGAATTTACTTTTTAGTGAGTCAACCCAAGTTGACTAGATTAATAAGGGTCTAGCGGGTTTTCAGATACCGAGATTTAGACAAATATATATAGCAAAGAAGTTGTTGTTAAATACATCTTACTATTTTAGAACACTCTATCTTGAAAGTAAAGATATTTACAAATCTAGATTAGAATTAACTATTTCACACCAATCACTTTCATTTCCAAGCAAAAGGCATCACTTACCGCTTACTAATTTTATAATCAACTAACAATAAAACACCAACCCTACACCAAAAAAAAAATAAAAAGGTAATATAAAACATAAATCTATATTGTTTTTAAGGTGTTTTTATATTGAAATATATTAAATAATACGTATTTTTATTTTTTAAAATTAATTTTTAACAGCAGTATATTAAAAAATACAAAAACATAAAAAAAATTAATTTAAAAAGAAAAAAAGTTTGAGAATTCACCAAAGTGCGGTTAAACGCAATGCTATACAAGACATAAGGAAAAGAAGAACAGTTTGCTGGGCAGTACAGTAATTGAACTTCCACTACCCTCAAGTCCATTTTGGTAAATTCAAAATACTAACTCGCCTTTGAAAACTTTTTGTAGTTAATTTTTTTTCAAATTACAAACAAAAAGTTAATGTCTGAGAACATAACAAAAGACACGCACTCATAGACTAGTACTAGCTTTCTCCCTCTCCCTTCCTGTACTCCAGACTACAGAGAGAGAGAGAGAGAGAGATAAAGCAAGCAAAGCCAAAAGAAAAGAAAAGAAAAGAAAAGATTGGCATTTGAGAAATGAGTAAAGCAAAAACCATCTTGTCATTGTTAGGGTTTTCTTAGAACTGCAAAAGAAAATAAAAAATTATAAAATAAAGAAACCCAGAAAAGCTAAGCTCTTTAAAGAAAAAAATTCAAATATATATGAAAAAAAGAGTTGGTACCCAAATGCAGGCACCCAATTTGAAATATAGGATCCGATTCACCCATTTAAGATCTCACTGATTGGTCTTTCAGGTATGATTTAGCCCACATTTCTCATCATCTTTTTTTTCTTCTTCTTTTCTGGGTTTAAAAAGTTGGATTCTTTACGTGCAAAGTTAGTGCATTTTTGTGTTTGTATGAGTATTTGTCTTAATGGTTGCTTGGCTTTTGAATTTGGTTTCCTCTTGGGTCAGGCATTCGGGGTTGGATTTTGATGGAATCAGATCTGGGTTTTGTTTGATTATTCTATGTAAAGTAATAGTTTCTGTTTTTGAGTTATGGCTAATTTTAGGTAGCCTTTTTTTTTTGTACTGAGATCCGCGGTTCATTTTTTTTTGGCTTCGCAATTAATAAATTTTAAGTCTTAACCTTCGGATAGTAACTTTATGTTTTGTCCCATTTGGATTTGCAATGTGGGTACTAAATTATTGTTTTCCTCGTTTGATATGCATATGTGGAGTTTAAATCGGTTTTTAATCAGTTTAAACTGCAAAATTGGTAATCCATTTATTGGTTTTGTTTTTACTTTCAGAATTTGCATTGTGGGTTGGATTCCTTTTGGACTGAAGATCTGCTTGTTTCTGAGACTTGATTAATCAAGGCTTGACTACATCCATTTATATGAGGAGGTTGGAGCATACAGAACTAGTTTAAATATACTGGTGAGAAAATGAAATCCAATACACTTCTCGACTATGCTGTGTTTGAACTGTTGCCAAACCTGACACGGTGAGTTTTTATTCATAAATTTTTATGTGCTTGTTGTGTGTGTGTGTGTGTGTGTGTGTGTGTTTTGATACATTAACTCATCTTTCCCTTTTGGCAGATGTGACTTGTTTGTTTCAAGCAATGGAAACACAGAGAAGCTTGTGTCTGGACCAGTAAAGCCATTTATAACTCATTTGAAGGTTGCAGAAGAACAAGCTTCACAGGCAGTCCAGTCAATTAAACTAGAGGTTGACCGGCGTAGAAATGCTGAGACCTGGTTCACAAAAGGAACACTTGAGAGGTTTTATACAGTGCTATCTGAGACAATTTGTTTCTGTAGGAAGAAATGGTTCGTTCATCTTTTGACACGATTGCACTTCATGTTTTCAGGTTTGTGTGTTTTGTCAGTTCACCTGAGGTTTTAGAGATGGTCAATACATTTGATGCAGAGATGTCTCAGTTAGAAGCAGCCCGGAAAATATATTCTCAGGTAACGACTACCATTTTATCAAGTAGGGAATAATCATGATAATTATTGGAAAAGCAGTTCTCACTGAATTTGAGGTTCCTTTGATTCAGGGGTCTGGAGATCAACTTTCGGGTGCTTTAGGTGTGTATGTTTTCTCTCATTTTTTTTCCAGTTTCTTCTGAATACAGGAATGCTAAAAAGATAATATCTTCCATCTAAATACATACTAGATAACTGATTTTATTGCCATCAACTTGGGGAACTATAAAATATACCCTAGAATCCTAGTTCTCACACATCCTCACTGACGTCTATAACAATTCATGAATTTTCAATTGCTTGGAAATTGTTTAATGAACTTACTGGTTTTCTTGGAAAGAAAATGCACTCATTAATGTTTTTTAAGATAAAATAAGAATTTTATTTTAAAGAAAATGACGTAGTAGATAAATGAGGAGACAAAGATATCATGTCATGAAAGAAGTACTAGTAGAACAAAATAAAAACAGTAAAGCGCTCCTATCCCCCTGAATATCAGCTGGGGAATTACCTTGAAAAGCATCCAGCATTGCATCACAGGGTTGTTTGAAACACAATCCTGGTGAAAACAGTTTACTTGATGAGAAATGGTTTTCGAAAATTGTCACATGACTCTCCATCAAAATACACCAAATGCCCCTCTTTCAGAAATCTTGCACTTCTTCCTGCTTCCAAGACCACAAGGGAACCGGAAGCAAGTCTACCACCCTAATCAGAATCATGAAGGCTCAGCCCCAAAAGTGAATAAACACCAAGTATATAATGGCTCTGTCTCCCCTCTTTGGTGGCATGCATAAATTTTAGATAAGAGTAGATATTGTCTCATGGAAATTACAGATTTATAGTATATGTCCAAATTTACTGGTCAGAGGTACCTAAAATCAGATTCTTTAATGAAGATTTCCTTATAAAATGGTAGGAAACTGATACTGGCTACAGAGTCAAAATAATTTAGTTTGATAATCTATATTGTTGCGTGCATCTTCCTTGGTCTCTTCCTCTAGTTACACTAGTTTCAGAATTAGCAGTGAATCTATATTACTTTGGGTCCTCTTGATATCCTAGTGTCCTGGCTCTAAAATAATTTTTTCTAATTTTCTTTCTTTCATGATGTTTAGTGTAAATTACCTGCACATGTTATCACATATATAGTGTGTTGATTTCTAAAGTCTTGGTAATTAGCAAATGTTTATACTGTGACAAACATGTGGATTTGAAGATTCAAGGAACTCTTTTCACATGCATTGGTGGATAAACACATATAAGCTGTCTTGAAAAGATTTGTTTATTGGAGTATGCAGAAGTTGAAATAACTAGAAATGAAAACTTGCCCAACTGGAAGTTCAGAAATTTATTCATGATGTCTTGTCTTTTATATCTGGAATTCTTTAGCGAAGAGCTAGTATTTATTGTAGTAATTAAGGATATGACATAACATCTTATGCTTTCCAGTTTTAAAATTTAAATGTCACTTGCTTCTACTTTTAATGATTTTTTCATGGATAATGCCTTGAATTGAGACAAAGAATAAGGATGACATGTATTTATGGTTTATAATGGAATTAGCCAATAGTACTCTTTTACAATGTGAAATAGATATTGAGCAATGCTAGTTGTGTGCTTATTTCATTTGCAAAGCTGAACGAAGGCTTGATAGAGTTACATTACAATCAGTGACAGAATAGAACTTCTACTTGTTAATTGAACGTTTGGGTGTTGGTGGAGTAGCACAGTAGATAGCAAGTTGTCAGCTATAAGACGTTAAAGCTTCTGTAAAGGTTGACTTTGGTTAAGATAGTAAAAGTAAAAGCTGGTTTCTCAAGTGGGATGAAGTTTGCTTGCTGTTTCATCCCCATTGGGGTTGACAGGTGACCCCTATTTCTTGGTGAGAGCATTGGACAATATTTTTAAGTGATTGCATGCTCAGTGAGTTCATGTGGTATGGGAGCATTTCTCATGATAAACCGGGGTTCAATCTTGCTTTCATTTAAATGAAAAGGTTGCAGTCAAGCAATAGATAGGCAACAGAGGGATTCCATGTGAAATATGAAGAGATGGAAAAATATGTTTCAATTGGAAGTGCGAAGATTCCTGGATCTGTTTCTTGGAGTGGTTCATGTGGTGCTGACAGTGCATGGAAGGTGTTGGTTGTAGGATAGGGATGGTTCGCCCTTTGAACATTCACTTAATTTAATACTGGTCTTAAGCGGGTTTGAGCATGGTCTAAGAACATTGTGGTTCTTGGCATATTTAGCCAGTGAATATAGAAATATGTATGCTGGTTACCTAAATCATGGATCTGCTGTGTCATCTTCTGCTTAGTCCTGAAGAAGTTTGGTCAACATTTAAAAGAAGCAAACTTTGCATGAGTATTTATATGCCATATCCTGCATCGGTGTAGAAGGTTGGAGTTAATGAATATATTGATTGGCAAGTTCACAAGAAGCACACAATTGAATACTTTGCAGTTGGCCTTATTTCAAACACAATCAGTGTAGAAAATTATCATATGGCTTGTTCTTTCTTCTCTTAATATGTTTTAGTCTCTTGAAGAGATCTAAAGTAGTAAAAATGTGAAAAGGTACGTAAACGTAGAAATGGGAAGTGTGTTGTAACACCAAGTTGTCAGGTGATAAATGAACAGATTTCTTGAAGACTGGCATCGCAAAAATGTTGTTTATGCTGTTTTTTTATTACTACTGTGCTAACTGTATGACATTGCAGCTGTATTTGAAATGTAGTGAAGAAAATTCTGAAACCATCTGTTGGTCATCTCTGATTTATTTTGAATTCATTATCCTTTATTAATGAATATGTGAAATTTCATTCAATATCTAAACTAGATTATTCTTCCTAACCTAGATTTTATGTAACATAATTAATGCTCATATGCTGACTTATTGGGTGGGTGATTTTCTCCAGGCAAGGATGGAACAGGAACCACAGCAGGAGCTGATGCAACAAAGTAAGGACCTTTGGTTCCATTGTATTCTGGGTTTGCTTGCTTGGGTGGGGGGGCATCACTCTTTATGTGCTTTTGATTATGTTTGGTCAATACTTGAGAGTTTTCCGAATTTGTTGGAGCTTGTTATCTTCATCTTGTCTTCAAAATTTTTGAATTTATTAGATGATTAAGATGTTATCATTTAATAATGCATGAGCATAAGCCAGAGCATCTTCAGCTGCCTATTGAAGTAGTTGCAGTGCAATGTTAATCATTAAAGGTTTTTTTTTTTTTAAATGGACATGCTTTTACTGCAAGAAACGGTCTGATATTGTGCTTACATAGGTGCTTGCCATGCTTAAATCTCTATTAAAATTTCCTTTAATGCTGTTACTTGTTCTATTAAGCAGGAAGGAGCTTCTAACATAGGTGCTTGCCATGCTTAAATCTCTATTAAAATTTCCTTTAATGCTGTTACTTGTTCTATTAAGCAGGAAGGAGCTTCTAAGGGCGATTGATGTGAGGCTTGCTGCAGTTAGGGAGGATTTAGCCACAGCCTATGCTAATGCATCTGCTACTGGATTCAATGTTGACACTGTTCCAGACCTCCAGCATTTCGCAGATCGCTTTGGTGCCCATCGCTTGAAGTAAGCTGTTTGGGAACTCCATGCATAGTTGCTCTCTCTCCCTCCTGTTACTTTTGTTTGTTTGTGTGTGTTTCATGTGCGTTCAACTTAATCCTGTGTTTTCTAATCACTTAGTGCTTAGTGATGCCTTTTGATGTGGTTTTTTTTTTTTTTGGGGGGGGGGGTTTGGGGAAATGGAATAAATTATTATTCAGTTGGGTTGGGAGGCAAACACATGTGGTATCAGGAATGAAGAGGAAGAGGGAAATTTGACCAAAATAGAGTGAAATTTCAATTTAGGCTTAGCTGCAAGTTTTTTATGTTGTATGATGGCTTGTCTATGGGACTAGTGTTAAGTGTGGAATTGGAAAACCTCCAGGCCACTTCTCAGCACAGAGTAGAAGATGACATGGAAACATTGGTTCTAGCTTTCCTACCCAATCTTGAACACTTTTCACTGAACCTTGGTTCTATATAAATTGTTCTTTTCCTACCCAGTTCTACCTGGTGTGTGAATCCATCAAATGAACTTTTTATTGTGCTGTGACTCTAGAATTTTTAGAAAAATTTATTAACCTAAAAGGTGTGGCGAGGTTCACAACCCAGAGTTTAAATGCATGTCATATTCATCTTTCTGTTGTGTACTTGTGTTGATAGGCAATTCAAAATCGAAAAAATGACTTTTAGCCTTGGTCATTTAGGACATTAGAAATGCCTATATTAATCTTCCTTAAAAAGTAAATGAATTCTGCAATTGCAAGGTGTTGATCTGAATTTTTATTGATGTGGAACTTGAAATTGAAAGATGTCATTTCTAGGTGGTTCTTAGCTGCTCTTGTTGGGGCTCCTCTGCATAAGAAACAAATTTGACTTGTCAAAGCTGTTTTAGCTGTAGCACTAGCACTGCTGATATAGTGCAGCTAGTGTCCACTGTTGTGTCTAAAGTATCACAATATGGTGCATCATCTGACTGTTTAGCTATTTAGAAAATGAAGTATGACCATGGACTTTAAGAGTGTAAGTTTAATTTAAAATTTAGATGTATTGGCAAGTCAAAGACATGGCTTCTATTTATGACTTGGAAAATGGGGAAGTTTCAGGCAACTCCATGTGGTGTAAAGATGCTGTTGGCTAATGCTGCTCTGTAGTTTTTATTGATGCATAACAGTCATTGCATGCAAGTGATCATATTGTGCATGAAAAGGAACTACATGTTTTTGGATTGTTTGAAATGATAGTGTTTCTTTTCCCTATCTTTTTCACCGATGTAACATTGCACATCATCGAGTTGATTGATGTATGGCCTGCATGATGTCTTATTTAGGTAGGTCTCCTGGTGATTCATTGAGATTATGAAGGTGTATAGTTGCTTGAGTTTCTCTCTTAAGCTCAAATTGTGAGTTCTACAAATATATTGAGCTCATACCAGAATTAGGGAGTTATTTTTCTCTGTTGGCATTAGAATTCCTTGTGACTGACTTCTGATTTTTTTTTTAATCTTAGTGCTTTGGGGGATTCCTTCAAGTGGACCACATAGGTTACTGGTTTAAAGTACCAAGGACACTTGAGTAATTAAATGTTCATGATTGTGTTGAGTGTTGTCCTTGTTGAACTCTGGGACCGGTCATTATGAAAATTTTTTATTGGGCACTGTTTAGAATGTTTCAACTTGAGATATTCGCATAATTGGTTGTGGACCCTACATTGGCTTTTAATATGCCCTTCTGGTTCCACCATCTAGGACAAAGCAGGTGGTATTCTGGAGCAAAATTGGCAAGGAAAAGATCTTAAACTTCTCGGCATCTGGAATCTTATTATCAAAACAGAGAAAGTTGACATCCTATCGCAATTGATTTATTAAGTATTAAAAAAGGACAAACATTCCAATCTTCTTAATTTCACCTGTCACAATATGGCAGGTTTAGCTGTTACAGGGTTGTTTTCTGTTTTAAAAGTTCCAGCTTCCTTGTACTTCCCACCTTTTTTCTTAAGTCTTAATTACCTTTTCCCACAAACTCTAGTTAGCTAGATTTTTCTTCTTGTGACAATTTAATTAAGGTATTAAATATTTCATGCAGTGAGGCTTGTACCAAATTTATGTTACTGTGCCAGAGAAGACCAGACCTGACCAATCCATGGAAGCCAATTGTGGGGGATCAAGTGGTCCGGTCCTCGTGGGGATCTGACATGTCAATTGATGACCCCACTGAAGATGAAAGTGGTTCCTACCTGACCAGGCCCCACCAAAACCCATTCCAAAATAAACACCAACAGCAGCAAGCTAGCCAAGAACTACAACAAATAGAAACGACACAAACCCAATTCCACCTTAACCAATCCAAGTCCTCCACTTGTCAAGAACCCAATTCCTCTCTCGCTACCCAGCAACAGACTATTCAGAACGAGAACAAGGAAGAAGAAAAGAAGAAAGAGGAGGCTGTGACTAATTCATCAACAAGTCTACCAAGCCAACCTTCTAGGAGACTCAGTGTTCAGGACAGGATCAACCTATTTGAGAACAAGCAGAAGGAGAGCTCAGGTGGCAAACCTGGAGCTGTAGGTAAATCTGCAGAGCTGAGGAGACTATCATCTGATGTTTCACCTGCAACTGCAACTGCAACTGCAACTGCAACTGAAAAGGCTGTGTTGAGGAGATGGAGTGGTGCAAGTGATATGAGCATTGACTTGGGCAATGACAAGAAGGATGATAACAATATAGACAGCCCCTTGTGTACACCCTCTTCATCCTCTGTTTCTGGAACCAAAAGTAATGTGTTTCCTGTCTCATCAGATGATGATAAGGACCAGAAAGGGTTGAATGATACAGAAAGTGCAGCAAATTTAGTTAAGTTGGAGACTAAGAGCCTTTCTGGGTTGAAAGATCAGGGTGACTTGCAAACTCATGGTGGTGGGCCTGCGAGGAAGGACAAGGAGGTGAATTTGAAGGGGAAAGTGAACTTGAAAGATCAAGTAGGGTCTCTGGCCCAGTTGAGGTCATCTGCAGGTAGAGGGGAGGAGTCAGGGGTGGGTGATCAGGTGGTTTTGGAGAAGTTGAAGGGTACTTCAGGTGGGGAAGAGAGGACTGTTGGAGCGAAAGCTCAACTGAGTTTTCAGGAGAAGTCGAGAGGTTTTCCAGATAAGGTGGAGATTGTTGCAGTGAAAAACCAGGTTGATCTGCAGACCCAGATTGGAGGTTTTGTGGGCAGGGTTGGGAATGTGGCATCTGGGAATAGAATTGATGACATTAAAATAAGGGATCAGTCCTCGAGTCAGTCAAGGTCTGGGGTTTCTCAGACTCATACTAGATCTTTTTCAGGACAGTGTGAAGGTGGTTTTGGAGTGAAGGATAAGGAATTGCCAACTAAAGTGACTGACTTGGATCTGTCAGCTTCTCAGACACAGCAGAAATTGTTTAAGGGTGAAGTTGATCAGGCAAGGAAGGAGGACACTGAACAGATAACAGAGGATGATCTTGAAGTTTCAAAAATGAAGGTCCAGAAACAACCTTTTTTGGGTCCAGAGCAATTTAGGAAGCTGCAGGGTAGGAGGGATGAGAGTGGATCTATTCATGGAAGCAACAAGCCTAGCTTTCCCAGTAAAAAGTATTCTGAGAGTCAAGAGAGCATTGGTTCTCAGCAAGTACCATCAGCAGATCAGTTTCAAAGGGTGAGGCAGTCTAAGGGGAATCAAGAATTAAATGATGAGCTGAAGATAAAGGCAAATGAGCTTGAAAAGCTTTTTGCTGAACACAAACTTCGCATTCCTGGTGACCAATCCAGTTCTGCTCGGAGAGGCAAGCCTAGTGAAGTGCAATCTGAACAGGCAGCAAGTTTACAGTACAGAAAACCAGTAGCTGTAGAGATATCTCCTGTTCAGTTTCAGGAAAAGACGGTGCTTGAACCAACTGGGAGTTCTAGTGATACTGGAAGGTTTAGCACTCCACCAAGGAAGATAGTAGATCATCAGGACTGTGGCAGTTCTCTGAGGCAGAGTTTCTCTGAGATTAGTTTTTCAGATGATTCTAGAGGGAAATTTTATGAGAGGTACATGCAGAAAAGAGATGCAAAACTGAGGGAGGAGTGGGGTACAAAAAGATTGGAGAAGGAAGCCAAGTTGAAGGCCATGCAGGAAAGTCTTGAGCGGAGTAGAGCTGAGATGAAGGCAAAATTTTCTTGCTCTGCAGACAGACAAAATTCCTTGTCTGATACTCACAGATGTGCAGAAAAGCTCAGACTATTCAATTTTAATTCAAGTACGAAGAGAGAACAGGTATTTCATCTTTCAGTTTTCTATGGAAAATAAGTGCTGAAGCTAATAAGTTTCAGCATTAATTTTGTTATATTTTTTTTTCTTGCCTTTTGTATTGGAATTTCAAAGCTCCCTTTGTAAGGCTTTCTTTTTCCCTCAGCCAGTAGATTCCATTCATAGTGAAGAGGATGAAGATCTTTCCGAATTTCCAGAACAGATTTATTATGGAGAGGACAGATCATTCAATGAGGTGTCTTTAGGGGGCATTGCTTCTAGAAGCTCTCAAAACAAGAAGCTCTTGCTGAATAGAAATTCATCTTCATCCACCCCTCGCACCACAGTAGTGCCAGTTCCGCGGTCATCATCCAAAATTTCCAACCCAAGTTCCGGGAGGCGGAGAGTACAATCAGAAAATCCTCTTGCACAGTCTGTTCCAAACTTCTCCGATTTCAGAAAAGAGAACACAAAGCCCTTGTCTGGAGTTAGCAAAGCAGCAAATCGCTTGCAGGTGAGAACCTATGCTCGCAGCAAGAGTTCCAGTGAAGAGATACCTCTGGCCAAGGAAGAAAAGAACCAGCGGTCTCAATCCTTGCGCAAAAGCTCTGCTGGTCCTATTGAGTTCAAGGATTTGCCCCCATTAAACTCGGATGTTGTTTTGGCACCATTGAAATTTGATAAAGAGCAAACTGAGCAGATCCCATATGACAAATTCTCAAAGAATGTGGAGTCAAAGCCTTTCCTCAGGAAGGGCAATGGCATAGGTCCTGGTTCTGGAGCAACTGTTGCGAAACTGAAAGCTATGGTAGCGTCTGAGACTTTAAAAAATGAAGAATTTGAAGAATCAGCCTTTGAGGCAGAAGATTCAGTTGATGAGGCAAAGGAAGAAGAAGATGAGGGACTTGAAACAACCGAGATTGAAGATTGTGCTAATATGGATAATGGCAAACCAAGACTAAGCCTGGATTCAGACAAGATGGGTACATCTGGATCTGAGAATGATGAATCTCTGAGATCTATTTCTCAAATTGATCCTTCTTCAGTTGCTGAATTGCCTGCGTCTGTGCCATCAACATTCCATGCTGTAGGGTCTCTGCAGGACTCACCTGGGGAAAGCCCTGTGTCATGGAACTCACGCATGCAACATCCATTTTCCTACCCACATGAGACCTCAGATATTGATGCTTATGTGGACTCTCCAATTGGGAGTCCTGCATCATGGAATTCTCATTCTCTGACCCAAACAGAGTCTGATGTAGCTCGGATGAGGAAGAAGTGGGGAAGTGCGCAGAAACCTATTCTTGTTGCCAATTCATCCCATAATCAGTCTCGCAAGGATGTGACCAAAGGGTTCAAACGGTTGTTAAAGTTTGGAAGGAAAAGTCGTGGGGCAGAGGGTTTGGTTGATTGGATTTCTGCTACCACTTCTGAAGGAGATGATGATACAGAAGATGGGCGAGATCCTGCCAATCGGTCATCAGAAGATTTGAGGAAGTCAAGAATGGGATTCTCACAGGGTCACCCTTCAGATGATGGCTTTAATGAAAGTGAGTTGTTCAATGAGCAAGGTAAGCTATATTTGCTTTTCCTGATTGATTAACTATTATTCATCTCCTTGCTGAGAATCTTAATCTACTCATATTTAAACTTAGGAAGTGCTTGCAACTATTTCTTTCAATTGAAAATATCCCATGGTAGCAAGGTTTTAATTTACCTCAGTGTTTTAGCTATCACCGCTCTATGGGTTGACAATGATTTCTTGCTCCCTTAACTGTTGGTTCATGAAGGGAATTTATAGACAGATCTGAACCTCGATTCTATTTGAATGTCAAGGAGTTATAAAGGCAAAATGCTGCATGTAGTTTAAAGTAACCTCCTTTTATATTCATCCTGCACTAATTTTTCTGCTGTATTGTTTTTTTTTCAAGAGTTTCAATGACTCTTAAGACCTCTACCAGCGCTGGAGCTTTTGGCATAAAAAGCAGTGCCTGGTCTTTAATACATGGATCTCAATTTTTTCTCTGCTTACATGCTGATATTTAATTGGTAGTCAATGAGTTGACCTCCTTTGCTCATCCTAAGTGAATAAAAATGATTTAGAAATCATATACCAGAAATTGTTAAAAGTGGCATGATTTGGACATAATTGTCAATGAAGCGAGCATGACCTCTGCTCTAGATCTTGACATCTGAAACTTGTGTATTATTGAATAAATTGTCCTTTATGTAATACCTTAAGGTGAACAGAGATTTGGCTGGCTCTTTTACAAATTGCACATATTATGCCACCAAATGGTGGAGCTTTTCCTAGGTTTTCTTAATCGGGTTATGAGTTTTGATTGCAATGCTGAATTGTTGCATAGATGACTTGACCCTTGTCATTTTTTTTGCAGTTCAAGCATTACATAGCTCCATACCAGCACCTCCAGCAAACTTCAAATTGAGGGATGATCATTTGTCTGGAAGCTCTATTAAAGGTGAATGTTTTCTTCTTGTTAATATTCTAAATTACTCAATTCTTAAATTTCTTCACAATAAATTGCTTGGCATGTTAGGCCGTTGAATATTCTGTCAAGTCATGTTTAAAGGACTTCCCAGCTTTATCTGATGTTTTTCCAGAAAAGTTTTCATTGCACGTTGCTCAGAGTAGCTTCAAATTAGGTGCCTCTCTAATTTCTCCAAATTTGAACCTGAATCTGTTAGGGTAAAGTAAGATGCTTTTACTGAGATGAGCTGGTAAGCTGGCCCAAATACCTTGGTGTTTTGTGCTGTAGCTTGACTTGATATGAAGACAAGCCTGAGAACATCAATGCTCTGTTCATTGACTTTATAGTGAGTTAATAGAGCTGAGCTTGTGGTCATCACTTAAACTATTTCAATTGCATGCAAGCATTAAAATGCTATTGATTGGTTGATATGTTTCCATGATTATGGGGCCAACCAAGGGACTAGCTGCATGATAGGGGAGGCATTCGCCCTGTATGTGTTTCTTACTGATGTAGGATTCAGGAACATGAAACTTCCACTCAAGGTAATGCTTTCTTCAAAATCTTCTTACAGAACTGAACACCCCTTCGCAAGTGTTTGAGAGGTAGGTTTTGTTCGTGAGCATGGTTGCTTGGTCTAATGCATATACTCTCATGTTAAAGCTGGCATGTGATCCATGACCTATGCTCTGCATAAAAATCAATAAACGAGTTCTAGCATGTGTAAGTCAGCATGTTTGTACTGTTGCACCGATAAAATAAGAATCATGTACTGTGTCTTAGTGCTTGTTTGGGAGTGGTAAATGTTAGCGTTTCAAGTGCTTTTCGCTCAGAAATGCATCAAAATAATATATATTTTTTATTTTTTAAAATTCATTTTTGATATTAGAACATCAAAACAATTCAAAAACACAAACAAAAAATTAATTTTAAGCCAAAAAAAGTTCAAATTTTGGGCAAACAACATTTTGGCCGCAATGCCAAACACGCCCAGACTTGTTTGCATGGTTATTGTCATGCATGGCTAGTTTTCATGAAGTGTTTTTTAGCGTGTAATATATAAAACCTTGGACCAATAGGGGGAGGTTTTACAATCTTGCACTTAACTGGACCTGTATGAATGTGCATGTTTTCAATACATGCATTATGATACAATGGAAGGCATTCTATGGATATTTGCCTTGCATGACTCTAATCATTTAATATTGCACATGTACATGATTCTTATTTGATTGGTGCAGCATTACAAAAACACATGAAAATCAGGAATTTTGGATTTGTTTATAGCCTTTGAGATTTGACTCCTTTAGCTTAACAGTTTAAGAAAGAGGCTCATGTTTGATCTATTGAGCTAAATTAATTTTTGTCGAGTCTGACCATCTGAGTGGCGTACAAGTGGTTCAAGTCCTTTGCAGACCCATTGTTAACAAGTTTTCAAGACATTTTATGTTCAATCTAGCTACCTAACAGAAAACAAGGAAAAAAAAACTGTTGATTGTTTATGGAGTATTTAGGAAGAGTTTGAGTTCATTTACTTCATGTGAACAACAACGTTTTACATAAAGTTATCTGTTTTGGAGTTGGTTATGTATGATGATTTGCTTACACATTTAAGTTCAAATTTTACAGCACCACGGTCATTCTTCTCTCTGTCATCCTTCCGAAGCAAAGGTAGTGACTCAAAGCTTAGATAATCACTTAAGAGAGAAGCTTGGAGCTACTCCTGGAATCATCAATCAAGTGATAGTGTAAAGGGATTATATATAGGATACGAACGCATGTGCTCGAATATGTTGTATATTGTATTGAACAAAAATCGCCTACTGGCGTTCTTGGGATTTTGGTAGTCTAGGAGCATTCTTTTTTCTATTACTCAGTCTCCAGCCGTGTGTGATGTATAAGAGAAATCGAACTCTTGCTAGAATTAGAGTTGTTGACAACTCAAGGAGAGTGATGTGATTATATGCGGAGCAATAGCTTGTATACAATGCTTGTTATTTTACCATTCTTCTCCACTACATTAATATCATGTCATTGTTTCTTGTTAAAATTGCCAATACTTGTTAAGGAAGTCCTCTTGATGTCGATAGGCATCTTTTGCACACTGTAGTGTCATCAAGGAAAGCTGTGTTCCATTGATGTTGGCCCCTGGGCTCATAGGATTGTTGTGGATGGGGATGTTCTTCAAGTTCCGATTGCTGAAACCTACTCAGTTTTATGTCGCGTGTCCCCGTGGGCTGTTAGGCTGAAGGATTTACATCCCTCTCAATATTGTCACCTCAAAATAGATTGGTCGAAGCTATATAAAATTCGAATACAGAAATATAATATTATGTATTTATGTGATCGATAAAACAGCAGCTCGTTAAATTTTATGCTGACAAATGGAATAGAGTTGTGTGGTTGATGTCATGAACTTGTGATTGCATTACATGTGGACATGTAATTACGTAAGGACAGGTTGTTCTGTATATTTTTTAATTTATTCTCGCTGGTCAAGAAAAGAATCATAGAGGAGAAACACGAAGACAAAATCTCGTTAGGATTAATGATTGAACCATCGTAAAAGTTGATATCCCTTCATATTAAAACTCATCTCATTAGGTTTCCGTGCATAGACTCTATGGACATTCGAATGGCCGGCTTTGTTGGCGTAGCGTACTGTCCACTTGCCATCCCCTTTGGTGAGAGGCAAATCAAGCCAACCATTAGTTGCATTAGCGGCAATCTTTCTTATGTGCATATTCTGCTTTCACATTGTTGACATGGCTCATACCATCAGTTCTAGCAATAAAACTTGGTCAAATTAAGCTTTAAAGTTGATCTCAGCCTAGTCAAAACTAGCCAAATTGTGTCAACCACAAGGGGGCAGAGAGAACTAGCTAGAAAACAAGCTAAATTACAGCTTTGTTTCAGGCAATTTAGTGGCCAGAGAGGACAAGAAAGCAACAAAACTGAGGTGAAGAATCCAGTTTTTATGACTTTGTTTCCAATAAAGTATCTTGATTTTAGTACAAAAAACGGGCGGCATGATCGAAACTCATTAAATCAACCAGCTCGATACTCACAACTAGCCTCTACTCACGAAGTTTGTACAACCCTGTTGTTTTCTGCAATGGCATGTTTACTTCTCTTCTACAAATCCTAACCTTCTTTCTCTAACACTTTACTCACATCTCACACGCCATTGCCTGTACTCGAATCAATGGCTGATTCCTCCTTTGAAATTGATTACCACTCCACTGGCCGCTCACGAAACTATCATCAGCGTAGGCAACTCAGGCACCCCAGCACTCCTGTTAACTCACAGTATGATTCACGTTCATTTACACAATTCAGCTTTACAAATACTCCAAATAGGCTTCGCCAAACTCCTTCCACGCCTTTCGCCACGGACAATGATACGTCATGGCAAGATGAGCTTTCATGGCAGTTTCAGCCCACAGGGTG
>Ga0325410_1002086_pt1 | contig 22302 bp, 20 predicted proteins | sample PopdelMetagenome_16_FD_206182 | JGI IMG/M metagenome (GOLD analysis project Ga0325410, IMG submission 206182) | Populus deltoides microbial communities from Bellville, Georgia, United States - Xylem-PdIQD-R3 | ecosystem: Host-associated > Plants > Phyllosphere > Stem > Wood/Secondary xylem...
TGGTGGGAAAGAAGTTGCAGCTTGGTCTACTGTTTATTCCAACTGGGTTCTTGCTAAAATTGGACAGATAATTGACTTGTTATTAATTCCTCGAAGTTCAACTGGCTTTTCTGTATATACATGGTTTATTTAGTAAATGTGGAGGATTTATTATATGTTCCTGTTTTGGTTAATTTTTACTGTAGAATTAGATTGTTGCTATTTGCTGAAAGTGATTCTATACTTGAGTTATCGGTGGTTGAATTGTGATTGGAGATTCTTAATCGTAATGTTGAAAAGGTGTTGCTTGCAGAATGGAGTGATGCAGACTCATGATGAAGAAACTCGGAAGTTTTTCAAGCATTCTTCAGTGAATTGTGTGTTGTCACCTCGTTATGCTAGCAGTAAGCTCAGCATTTTCAGGCAGCAGGCATGCTTAGTTTTCCACTTACTGTACCATCATTTTCTTCATCAATTCTAACATGACTAATCACTAATACAGTGATTGTTTGATTATTAGAATTGCTTGCTTATCATATGAGCAGTGGTTTGCAGTTTTTTCTGGGCCTAGACAGGGCGATACTTCTGGCCACATCTTTGATCATGCTACCTTGTCCTGTTTCTTAAAAAGTTAATAAAGGATTGAGGAATTAGAAATAGAAGGAAAATAGGTTTATTAAAGATGAAGTCACACCTGTTTATTGTATTTTATCCTCAATCCAGAGTGAATTATTAACAAATCATCAAACTTAGACATGTGTGTCAAAATGTCCAAATTTGGTTTGATTATGAATGAAAGCCTGGTTCATTCTTTAGCCAGGTGATTCTTGAAAGAGATCTGTTGTCCATGTAATGTCTGTATCATTTTTAAATGAATTTGTTAGTGACTGTTATATAAACTATTAAATGGGAAAAGATGTTATCCTAACATTGTCTAATCAAGGATATGTTTCTTTGATGCTGGTGATATATATAAAATTCACTTGGAATGCCTCTATAAGTCTAACATCCATAGATTTCACTCTCATGTTTTCTGATTGAACAGCACCTTTGCTGACAGCTTTATTGTGATATCTATTTTCAGGTCATTGGGACCCTCTATACACACCATCAGAAATGTGTACTTGTGGATACACAGGCATCTGGAAACAACCGGAAGATAACTGCTTTTATAGGGGGTCTAGATCTTTGTGATGGCCGCTATGATACACCAGAACATCGCTTATTTCGGGATCTTGACACTGTATTTCGGGATGATTATCATAATCCAACTTTTCCAGTGAGTATTCAATTTCTCTGATGATACACTGTGATCAATCTTCATGTTCAGGATTTATATTTAGCATGCTCTTCCAGATCATTGACACTAGCATAGCGAACTATCCATTTACTTTGTACGTTCTTTTAATGGCAGGCAGGAACAAAGGGTCCAAGGCAACCATGGCATGATTTGCATTGCAGAATTGAAGGGCCTGCTGCATATGATGTGCTTACTAACTTTGAGCAGCGATGGAGGAAAGCCTCAAAATGGTCAGAGTTTGGACGAAGTTTCAAAAGGGCAACTCATTGGCGTGACGATGCATTAATAAAGTTAGAACGGATCTCATGGATACTTGGTCCTTCGCCATCAGTCCCTAATGATGATCCTACATTATGGGTGTCTGAGGAAGATGACCCTGAAAACTGGCATGTTCAGGTTCATTAGCATGCACTTTTCTATGCAAACCTTTTGGACTTCTTAAAGTCTTTGTAACATTAAATTTTCATTAGTTGCTCTTGTGAATTGACAGGTTTTCCGATCTATAGATTCAGGATCTTTGAAAGGATTTCCCAAAGATGTTTATCAAGCTGAAAAACAGGTTAATTTTTTTGTAGACTGGAAAAAAAAAAAAAAAGCGTGTGACCTTTCTGTTGATTTGGCATGACCATCACCGCATTTGAATTTTTACATTACCGTAATTGATCAATTCTATTTCATCTTTTTGTTGCAGAATCTCGTTTGTGCTAAAAATCTGGTTATTGACAAGAGCATTCAGACAGCATACATTCAGGCAATCAGATCTGCCCAACACTTCATATATATTGAGAATCAATATTTCCTTGGGTCATCATTTGCGTGGTCGGATTATAAAAATGCAGGTTATTTCACTGTCTTAAAAATATACTTAAACAGTAACCTCATCGATACTGCTAAAATAAACCTTTTCTAACAGAGCATATGTCTTCTGTCTTAAACTCATAATCCTGGATTTAAAAACATTTCAGCTATTAATTTAGGTCTAGGTCACAGTAATACCTATTGTTTACTTGACTTTCATATCTGCCTCAGAAATTCTCATAAAAGGCACTTTTCCTTTTATTTTAACCATTTTTTTTCTTTTTGGTATGATTAGGTGCTGAAAACTTAATTCCGATGGAGTTGGCATTGAAGATTGCAAGTAAAATAAGAGCAAAGGAGAGATTTGCTGTTTATGTAGTAATACCAATGTGGCCCGAGGGCGTTCCCACTTCCGCCTCTGTTCAAGAAATCCTCTTTTGGCAGGTGATTTTACATGCAATTTTTGTTATTTCTTAAGCGCGAAGTTGAGAACACTGCAAGGATGGAGAGGAAGATTCAATTTTTTATTTTTTTATTTTTAAAGTTTACCACATTTGCATCGCTTAAGAGTGAGACTATGTTCCAGATAAACCTTTTGTATCTTTTGTTGCATTTTTATAAAAAAATTTAATCTGCTTTCCTACCTTTATGCCATGCTTTCTGCTGGTAAAGGCAATTCTGTAAATCTCCATATTTTGCTGCTGTTAATTTCTTGAGCTATGGCAGTCATTTGTTTTCTTTGCAAGAGGGAAATTGTGTCCTACTTTATTTGCCATATGAATTTTATCCATGTGACTAATGTGTTTTTTTTCTGTTACAGGGACAGACAATGCAAATGATGTATGAAGTCATAGCAAATGAGTTGAAATCCATGAATCTTGAGAATTCACACCCACAAGACTACCTAAATTTCTACTGTCTTGGTAATAGGGAAGAGGTGCCAGGTTCAAACAATTCTGGTGATCAAACGGTAACAATACTGCACGGAACTTATCTTCCACTTATCCAATGATCACACATTCTTTTCCAAGATAAAAACTTCTGATAACTAAAAAGGATCGATTGACTTCCATTCATTCATTGAGTGGAAAACGGGGAAGAGGCAGAGTTATTATAGTTCCATTGATACACTAGCTAATTTCAAGCATTGCATCATATATGTTCCTTTTGTCTTGATAATTTGGTGGTGACCATTTTTCAGGTTTCAATGTCTCAAAAATTTCAACGGTTTATGATTTACGTACATGCAAAGGGAATGGTAGTCGATGATGAGTACGTAATACTGGGGTCTGCCAACATTAACCAACGATCTATGGCCGGTTCAAGGGATACCGAGATTGCGATGGGTGCATATCAACCCCATCATACATGGAACAATAAGAAGAGGCATCCACTAGGCCAGGTTTATACCTTCACCATTGTAGTTCAAACCTGAAACAATTGCGTCCTTCAGTTTTATTGCCTCCATTCTAGGATATCCCAGAGCCCAAGCCAATTTAATTGCTATAGAACATATTCTCATTGGATATGCCTTTGTAAGGATCCTAACCTCGGTTAGCTGATCAAGCTTATTGATGTGTCTTCTTCAGGTATACGGATATCGAATGTCTCTCTGGGCAGAACACTTGGGGTTGGTTGATAACTTGTTTAAAGAGCCTGAAAGTCTGGATTGTGTCAAGAGTGTGAACAAAATCGCTGAAGATAACTGGAAGAAGTTCACGGCGGAGAATTTTACACTATTGCAAGGACACCTTCTTAAATACCCTGTGCAGGTAGATGGAAATGGTAAAGTAAGCCCCTTGCCAGGACAAGAGACTTTTCCAGATGTTGGTGGTAAGGTGCTCGGAGTCCGTACAAACCTCCCTGATGCATTAACTACATAGGTTCCAGTTTTGTTTTCATTTACGAGAGACAACAACATACAGCTTATACTGATTCAATCAAGGTCTAGAGCCTTCTCAACTGTGCAGTTTACTTGTGGCTGCCAATGTACTATAATTCCAATTTGAATTTACTTAACGGAATGGTGAATAAAAAGATTAGTCTGATGAATTCTGTATCTAGATCTGGCCACAGAAAGAGCTTCGACAGTGCATTTTCCACTTATATTTTATAATTCTGCAGCTAGGGAAAAGGGGAAACTAGATCTGCAAGAATTATCTGGTAATTAATGTATAGGATACAAACGGCACACGAATGCTCAAAGATGAAACATGATGCATCACAAAAACTACAACGTTGATAAAAATTAAAGGGCATCATACAATCTCTGTCCATCCCTGACACTCTCATTACTGCTTTCCAAAAAATAAGAAGAGACACGTGAGATGATCCTTACAGATTCTTCATGTAATTAAACTTAATTAACGATCACTTTTCCCACCATGCCAGCTCCCTGGTGAGGAGAACAGTAGAAAGTGTATTCACCTTTGTCGCTCAAGGCAACTTCGAAAGTCTCTCCTTTGGCGTTGAGGAGATCCTCCTCGCTCATTGAGATTTTTGACACATCAACCCCACTTGGAACAGCGTCCTCGTCGAAGAGAACGTTATGTGGGAACCCGGCATTGTTCTTGAAGACAATCTTTTCACCAGCGGGTACAGAGAATTCGCTGGGAACAAAAGCCAATGATCCATCATCACCTCCAAGCAAGACGTCAACGGCCATAGCATTGCTAGCAATCATTGCGCTAGCAGCGGTGGCGACAACAGCAGCACCGACTTCTTTCAATGAAGCCTTGATGCTGAGCCTTGGAAGTGGAGAGGCTGAAACCTTGGCACTGGCACTGACTTTGGCATTGGAGGCACTGGCTGCCTTAAGACCGGTGAAAGATGGGATAGATACAGCAGCAGAGGTGACAGTGGCCATTCTTGAACTTTTTTGTCCTGGTTTTTGCTGGTCTTGTTTGTGTTGTGTGCTGAAGGCGATTAATCGGAAGGAGAAGGGAATCTAGCTGGTTTTAATGGCGATGGAGTGCAAATGTGAGGCTGAGAGGTTCTTTTTGTGTGGTTTATATTTTGCAGTTGAATGTGTGATTAGATAATGCGTGGCAAAGTGAATGGGCAGAGGAACTGGGTTATCTCTGAGGATTGCTCTCATTGGCTGGTTCGGATGTTCCTGACGTGGCATAAGTGTTTGAGCTGGACAAGAAACTGGTCCTTGATTTTTACCTTATCTTGAAATCTCAGGAGTAAATTATGCTCACCACTATTTGCCCTTTTGAGAGAAAATATTTTCTTCTTGACCAAAAGGGTGATGAGGAAGTTTAAACTCTTTGGAATTGATTAATACCGTGGTAGGATGGTTTAAGGTATTTTTTATTTTGAAATATATTAAAATAATTTTTTTAAAATTTTTTTTTTAATATTAATATATTAAAATAATTTAAAAATATAAAAATAATTTTATTTTAAATAAATAAAAATTAAAATTTTAAAAAATACAGTTTGCGCTTTATTTCTAAACAGATTCTCAATCTTACATGTGTTACCAATGAGATGGAGGGTATTTTTATAAGAATATATTTTTATATTTTTATTTTTAATATTTATATAAAAAATATATAAAAAAATTAATTTGATGTTTTTTAAGATAAAAATCAATTTAAAAAACAAGTTAAATCGTATAATCAGACAGATAATCCGTGGACACACTACGTCCATTCACTTTGCCATCCATTATCTAATCACACATTAACTTTGCGAGGCATTTCTGCTCAACAAAACGACTTCACTTCTTTAGTTTTGTTATCCTAGTTTGTTATTAAATGAAGCTAGAAATGGGATCGATCGACAATGAGCTACATGGCTGGCTTTCAAACTACAATTATCGAAGCAGATTCGTGCTGTTCTTTCCCACAGCTGCACACCATCTGTTTCAATCATGTCCTCCAAACAAAATATATGGTAAAGATGGCATCTCTGTAGCAGCAGATATTTTGGCTAATGACGACCCTTACGAGCCCATTTATTTTTATATTTTAAAAGTATTTTTTAAAAAATAATTTTTTATTTTTTATTTAATTTTTTAATATTTTTTATTTTGATACGTTGGTATTAAAAATAAATTTTAAAAAAATAAAAAAAAATATTATTTTAATATATTTTTAAACAAAAAAAATTATATTTTAAAAAAACAATTCCTGATACGATTCAGACATCCTTGAAAACCAGAGGAGTTTATTTTTTATTTATTTAAAAAGGAGGTTTGGTGACTTGGTGATAATCATTGATATCACCAGGGCAGTGCCAGTCCAAGATCACTTCACCATAAATAACAACAAATTTAACCACAAGATGCTGTCTAATTTAGACATTTCATTATGCACACATGAAGAGGGCAGTTGAATAATTGGATTAAATGCAACTAATAAGCACTGAAAAATACTATAAATTAGAAGATGCATGTGAATGCAGTCAAGAAAGTAGTCGTACGAGAGTGATCACACTTGAAATGCAAGGCGCTGGAACAATCGAAGGCTTGTTGGACCTTCAATTCAAATAGGCCCAAGAAATCCCTCTCATAGTTGAGAGGCAGAGCAGACTGTAACTACAAGAGTGAACCTCTTCCCTACTCCTTTCGGGCTCGCATTTGCAATGTACTAACGATGCACTGCCCATGTAAAGAAATTCTAAGCATCGTTCACTAGCGGATGGTCCTACTCCTACCCCAAAACAAACTATGCATGAAAGCTGTGTCAAGACCTCTTTCTTGCCCATCAAATAAGACCGTAGATTAATTAGAGAAGCTTGCACAGCACCATTAGCCATCACTTTACCAAGATGCATAGATCAATAGACCACTCGATATTGAAACGAATATTTACTGTTAGAAATTAAAAATTTACAAGGTCTCCCAACAAAACAAGGGCTCTGATATCAGGTCTATGCTTTGCTTCAACCATCCCCAATACCTCCAACTGCAGATGGCACAGTGTAGACTTTAAAGTTAAGAAACTTTGGCTTAATGCATCAGTTGCTAGCGCATCCTATTTGCAAGATGCTTAACAGCATATGATTACCCGGTAGTAATTCAGCCAAACTACAAGTAACTTATTACGATTCACATATTGCCACCTGAAGGACTGCAGATCCACTGCAATCTACAGATGGTTCATCCAAAAGCACACACATACTGTCTGATTTTGAAGTCACTAGCTACCAAGTTTTTTAAAAAATCAAAAGAAAATCCCAAAACATCATTTTCCACCATTTCCACCCTGGATCTAGTTTCTAAAAAAAAAAGCAAAAAGGAAAGAAAACAAAGAAGACAGGTTTAAAATCTCAGTTCTAACATAAACGCATGTCAAAACTAAAAATCCATTGGAAAAAAGAAGAGATGCTAAGCACTACAGATGGATACTGGAAAAATATGAACATCTCAATCTGCTTGTCTTTCATTCAGCAAAACCTGACCTACCCAACTGCTTGCTCACAGAATCTCATTCTTGAATATAAACAGCTAATTCACTTGGTTTCTTGCATAATATCACCAGAAATTTCTCCAATAACCGTTATTTGTTAAACAAAACTATTCATTGGTCTGACAAATATCATTCTCCAATCGCACATGTTAGAGTTACAATATTTTCTTTTTCCAATAATCAGGAAAAATGTCAGATAAGAAACAATAACTGCTATGATTAGTGACTACCAAACTAGCTTTATTGATATCCACTAATAGGTCTCCATAGAAAGTATAGCACAGGCTTAGGTACTCTGCATTCAAGCACATCAACCAAATAGAGCAGGGTTCCTAGATCCGCAGACTGACATCATATTTATCTTCTACCCTCTTAGGCTCTAATGATGAATTTCTCCTCAAGATATATGAATATCAACCACAAGACCATGTTGTGCCCACCAAAAGGGCCATTGAAAAGATTTTCATTTCTCTAACAGTAATTTGTAATATATATGAGGACAAAATGATTAAGAGCAATGCAAACAGGAGACCACGCATCCTCAAAACTTCGACTAGAATGCTTGTCAACTCACAAATTTCAAGAGATCAAAGCAGACCTATCACAACTTATGCATAATATCAAAATTCTAATCTCACAAGGTTACTGTTTAACAATACCAACACTTGATCTTCCAAATTCCATCGACAACATTGTACGCAATTCCAGATAACGTTTTTTCATTATAAATATTCACTCCTACATTATAACATTCTGTTCAGCTCAAAATGAAACCTCACTTGTTATTAATGACACTAACATTCCAACTAGAACTAATAACAACATGAAAGACCCCCATGTACAACCCCAATATACACCAGTTCCCAGTATAATAAACAGTATGTAAATCATAAGATCAATAATTTTCACCTCTTTAGATCGGAAACACATCGCTACCACCATCATCTCGATCATCATCCACATCAAACAACTTGAATCCACCATCCCATTTAGCGTCTCGATAATTAAAGCCCGGGTTCACGTAGCACTTCATCTCATGAAACAAGTTCAAATTATCCACTAGCTTATGAAACACATTGCAACCGCAACACTGCAAGAGAAATAAATAAATAAAATTTAACAACAAACCCTAACACTCCAAATCAAACAAATAACCAAATTGACCCGATAATTACCTGAACGAAGACAGTGCCATCAGTGTAAGCATGGGGATTGATAGCGCGAGTAGTTCTTTGACCACAAACATTACAAGTGAAGGCCACGCGCATTCGCCTACGTGGAGATTTCGTGAAGAGAGACCACGGGAGAGTCGAGACTTTCTCCGTATTGAATCCGTCCTCGGACACAGCTGTCACTGAAGGTCCTTCCATGCCTGACCCTGTAGTCCATCCTCTCACCGATGCCGCACTCAATACCAATCCCATCGCCGCATCCTAATTCCCGAAATTGCCCCGATATAATCATCAATTTACCAATTTGTCACAGTTAAAAAAAAATTGAAAGAAAAATTAATTTTTTTACCTTGGAGAAAGAGGGGTTGTTGAAGAGAGGGACGATGCTGAAATCGTGAGAGCTGGATTGGAGATCCGAATCTTTCTTATCCTCTGAAATTATAAAAATAAAATAAAAACGAATTGTAAAGGAGAGAAATGATAGAGAGAGTGTGGAGGGGACTTACTTTTCGAAGAAACGTGGAATCGGAGGGGTATGGGAGGGGTATTCAGTTCCTTTCGTTTTGGAGAAAAGGAGGAGAGGGAGGAGGAGATTGCGGCGGAGGAACTTAGAGCTTCCATGGCGGAGAAGAGACGCGAAAGTCTTTGCAATGGCAGCGCCAGTAATGCTCGTGTGGAGTTGGGTTTTAGTGTCAGCCGTTGCATAGTTTATGGGCTTCATCTCGAACCTATTATTAGCCCAAAATAACAGATGTGGGCTTTTTTCAATCTCTAGCCCAAGGTACGGAAATAAAGAGATATTATACTATTGACGTGTTTGCTATTTTTTTTTTTTGGTGCTTAACCAAATAGTATTTGACTATTTATAGGGTCCAATATTTCAACGTTTATTACTAAAAAACCATAGCTTGTACAAGAAATTGTATCCTTTTTTTGTTTGTAAACTATTTTCACGGAAATAAAGAAATTGTTGTACAACTTGAAAGAAGAAATCCAATATTAATTATCAAAATGTAGAATTCGGCTGAAAATATGTGGAATCTTTGAGAATATCTGAACTAAGAAACTTGAACCAAATTAATTCAATTAGTTAATATTTACTCATCTATTTTTTTTTATAATAAAGAGCATTCTCGGATTATTTTTTACATTAATCAAATCTTAAGAACATTTTCTTATTACCACAATGTATTCAATAATTTTAATAATTTTTTTAGATGTCGTAACAAAGATTTGAATCTTAAGAATTTATAAAAATATATCATCCAATTAATTTATTATAGTTAAATAGTTAGTTACTTCTTTGTTATACTAAATTCTAATCGAATATTTAACTCGACTTAGATTTAAAAAGGAGTGATATATTAAAAGATGGATATTTGCAGAATATAAAGAGGTTTTCTCGACTTCAAATACTTGAGATTGAAATAATCAAATAAATAAAAGTATAAAACTAGTATTCGATGCATGAATACAAAATCCATTATTGATAAAAAACAAGAAATATTATTGCATTTTTTTAGTTTAAGAATTTCTTGCTTTATTACAAAAGGGAGAGACAAAAGCAACCTTAGAACTCCCACCAACCAGCTAACGGCTAGCTCAAATTCGAGTAGGAAAGGTAAGTCAAAATAGCAGCTGTGTTAAACCCATTGAAACTTGACCCAGCAGCCGCTGTATAAGCACCCATATTAGGGAACACAAGCCAGTCATCAACCTGCAATTCCGGCAACTGATGACCCGTCAAAACCGTGTCAAGAGCATCACACGTCGGTCCGAAAACCGTCGAACTGTAGCTCCTTTCTCCTTTGCACGTGGGATTCGCACTGTTAGAATTGCAAGCTAGAGGTGTGCATGTGATAGTTGCATGATCATTTAAAATACAGTTCAGGGAGCCGTAAATACCGTCATTAATCCAATACTCTCTTAACTCTCCTCTAACACGTTTTCCTATAACGTTGGTGGCTAATGTGAAAGGCGACTCGGCAAAAAAACGGCCCGGCTCAGAAATGATGGTTAGGCCCGGTTCATTTGGGAAATAAGCTTGCAGGGCGGGTTTGATTGCTGTTGCCGCTTCGTCAAATAGGGATCCAGCGGTGAAGCCGCCGCCGATGTTCAGTATCGTCATTCTAGGCATGCCAAGACGAGCTGCGGCTTCAAATACAAATTTAGCTGAAGCTATGGCTCCTTCGTATGCTTGAGAATATGTGGCTCCGCTTCCTATATGGAACGAAACACCAACAACATTGAGCCTAGCTGTTTGAGCGGCTTCGAGAAGAGGCGTGACTTCTTCAGGAAGCGCGCCATATTTGGAACTCAATGGACACCTTGCTCTCCTATCATCAAGGGCTTTAATCCGAATAAGCAATGCACATTTCGGATGCCATTTTTGAATTTTATCGAGCTCTTCTTTCGAATCAAATGTAGTTAAATTGACACCCACGCTGGCTGCGTATTTGATGTGTGACCCTGGCTTGCATGGATTCGCATAAACGATTCGGTCCGGAGAGACTCCCAGAGATAAAACCAATTCTATCTCGGCCTGGCTAGCACAATCAAAGTTTGAGCCTAGAGCCGCCAATGAACCGAGGAGAGCTGGTTCAGGATTGCACTTGACGGCGTAAAAGGGACGTACCATGGGAAGGGTACGTGTCCACTTGTCAAAGAGGGCAGACACCACTCCTAAATCTAGTACGTAAAAGGGCTCTTTGGTTTCTTGTTCCCTAGAAATTATTGACCGCATAAAATCAGTCAAGCCGGTTTTTGGTAACGTCGTGACCCTCTTGCCTGTAACTCCTGGTGCACCCAATATAACACCTTGGAGGTTCCTGGGGATCGACCCCATGTGTAAAATTTAAGGGCTTGAAGAAAGGAAAATTACCAAGGAAGGAGAGGATTTGAGAGTATTGGAAGGGTTTATATTTGGAGGGTATTTATAGTGATAATTGAAAGAAACAGAAGTCAAGACACTTAGTGTTTGCACCACTATTTGGTGCAAAAAAAAGAAGGAAAAAAAAGGGTGAATTATTGAGTTACCTTTAGAGCTAAAAAGAATCAACAACATTTTTCCTTCTGAAGTGAATTACCTAGCTAGTTTGGTACAAGCCTGTTAAGGGGTTTAGTGTGTGAAGACAAGCTGTTGATTAATTTATGGATGATAAACGTGGGTGGTCGTTTGATGAAGAGTTTGAGGTTGATTAGAACTCTTGTGGGGCAGCTATAACATGGGATGTTCAAAATGATTCTCGTCGTGAAATTTGCGTGCAAGCGGTGAAGGGACGAGTCTGCGTGTAAAATGCGCGATTCTCTTTACTTTGTATTGAAGGACAACAACAGATGTTGAAGGACAGCAACAGATTCCTACTCCTCCTGTAGATCAGATTGCAGAGTTTAACCTCAACACAAATTGCACAACTTGCAGAGTTTCAGTTTAAGTCCAACACAAGTTGCAGAGCTTCCTTCTTACTGCAATGTTACGATTGCTCTGCATATATAGTATAGCAGTTAACAGACATAGACTTTGATATGACCATAACTTCCTCTGCTGTAACAGAAATCAAGTGTGTGTGTGTGTATACCTCTGCTGCTGTAACAGAATTGATATAAAATAATATTCTTCTTTTTCTTTGTTTCTTCACTTTGACACTCAAAACTTTTGGCAGTTGGGTTTGGATACAAGAGATACCAAGGGTGGATTTGAATTTCTATAGCTGCTTTGATCTGACGATTATGACCATTGGAACAGCGTAAAGCAGACTAATTTTCTTGAATCGATTCATCCCTTACATCATTCGAAGCTTTTTTCTTGGTACCTTGTTACTCTTTTGTTTTGAACATGGCATGTGGTTGAAGTTCTAGTAAAGCACTCCTTCTGTGACCAGTGACCATACCAACCCAGCTTAGATTTCTTTTCACTAAAGTCATTGGACTATCTCAGTTTGTCAAATTTCACGAATACCTCTGTTTTATAACAAGAAACATGTACATGCCCCATGATTTGCACGCAAAACTCCCTTTCTAAGTCCACTGGAAATGAATTAGCCAAATTGATGTGAGTGAGTAATTTTTTTAGGTGAAGGTTATGCTTTGGATCACGTGTTTCTTTTGGTTCAGTTCAGTGAAGGGCAAGTGAAGAAAAGGGAATGTCATATTGTGTTAGGATGGTTGCCATTAATGTGCACCAAGCATTAATGATGCATTAACAAATGCAACAACTCATCTGCAAACTATTAAATGTCAAAGTTTGACAGTTACCATAGTTGACAAAGGAGCAAGAAAAGATATTCTTGAAGCCTATAAATAGAGGCATCACTTGAAGAAACATGAGAGAAAATGCAGAGAAAGATGTAAGAAATATAGGAGAGAGTGAGCTGCCAAGGATAGCAAGCAGTGGCTACCATTGCAGCACTACAAAAAGAAAAAAAATGAGGTTAAGAGTTGCAAATAGTAGATGATTCCTCCACCTCTATAGTTGTAAATCTTGTTCTCTTTTTATATAATTAAATGGCTTCTCCCGTAAATATAGATGAATTACCTAATCATGTTAAATATTATATCAGTGTGCTTGGCCTCCAATAAACAACAATCATATCATCATCGGTTGGAATTCCTTACATATTGAAATTCCACGGTGCTGATGACTGATGAGTATGATATCAATCTGAAAAAGGGTACCTGTTTATTGAATAAATTTCTATCGCCAAATGTAAGCAAATAGTGCTAACATATTGTTGCGGTAGCTGGTGCTTTTTATGGTCCATTTTGATATATACCTAGTGCAGGCCACTGCTGCTTCTGGACTTCCCAGTTAGGAGAGACCGACAGAATGAAGATGGACCAAACTAACTGTATATATCCTGATCTCTATTGGATGTCCTGTTCATATCCGTTAGCACTATTGCTTTGCATTGAGATGCTGCTGGTACTGTCTCTCTCGGGATTCGTGTTTACTAGTAAAAGAAAAGAAACTGCACAGTTTCACTACTAATTATTTAACACCACGCTAGAATTCACACCCTTTGATCGTCTTGCTATTTTAACTAGATATGCTTCAAATTCAGAAAGAAGATGCAACATCATCAGAATTTCTCAAATGAGATCAAGTTCAGGGACTGATTGTTACCCAAACAGGTAGTGACAAAATGAACAAGGACCGGTTGTCTTTTAGGCCTCTCTCATAAAAGAAAATATATGGACCGCGCGGCTGTTTAATCTGATACGAGGGCGATCCTGGACGCTGGACATTTTTATCATGGAAGTCTCCCATAAAACTTCACAGCAGTTCCTGAGACAATCATCGGTAAAATAGATAGAGTTCCCTTTGCAGTTTGTGAAATCTAGAGCAGATATTGAATGTGAGCAATCCCAACCCAACAACAAGATTATATCCTCAAGCTATCTACCTCTGACCATTTTGGACCCCCCCTGCATCTAGCTTTTAAGCTACGAATTTACGAGTTTGGTATCGATAAGAACATTATATTTCCTGAACCGACCGGCTAATAATAAATGTTCATTTAAGCTTGCCATGGATCATTGCTTGTATCCCCATTGTGGTACTGGGACAGGAGGCGGATCTGCAACATGGATCAATGTTGGAGGGTTATCTGTTTTACAGGTTGAAATTCTTCCCATTTCATCAACTACGTAGAAATTTCCTGAAAGAAACATAATATCGATGGTTGGGGCTGTCTTTTTGGTAAGGAAGTAATAGCCATGGAAGCTGACAAAGAAGATCGTGAGGCTTCTAAGGTAAAGCTGGGTGCCATGATTTGCAAACAGCTCTAATGCAAATGCAATCCACGTAGTTGGTTTGTTTTCAGGCTGTGATTTTTAGCAATTCCGGTTGAATGTCTGACCACCTGGACACTGTTCTTGTTTTCGCCAATGTTTTCGGCCTTGAAATTATATAGAAGTCCAGGACGTTGGTCCTAGAGAAATTTCAAATGGTGTGTTGTTTCTATGTGAAATCTGCTTAAGTTTTGGCTATTATTCGTTCCGTTTTCTTTTCCCTGTTTTGCTACAATTCACTGCTTAGGCAACGATGATAAGTTTTGTAGCCGGACAGGTTGGAGTTATCATAGGCTTCAATCAACTAAAATAATTTTATTGGAGATAAAATAACTGATATCATAATCTACAAATTGACTTAGTCTTCTAGATCTTAAATCTAACCACATCTTTGCTAGGTGTTATTTCTATGTTTTTTTACAATTAAAATGGATTTAGATGGTTAATTCAATTTTTAATTGTCATCAGTGTATAACAAATAACTGATCTGATGATTTACAAGTTGATTTAGTGATTTAAATCTTAAATCTGACCAGATCTCTACTAGATGTTGCTTTTATTTTTTTTACAATTAAAATGAGTTTAGGTGGTTAATTCTTTTTTTAATTTTATTTTTAATTATCATCGGTATATAATAAATAAAGAAAAATAAATGTATATTTTCAATACCTATTATGTATCAAAAGAGTTTAAGATTTACATTCTAACTGCTGGTAGTCATAGACTTACTTGATTGTCTTGTTATTCAACTACATAAAGCTTCAAGTTGAAAAAGAAAATGCAAAATCAAATTCACAAATGACAGCCTAGTTCGGTGCTTCACGGACTGATCGTAACCCAGACAGGTGGTGGCAAAATGAACGAGGACCAATTTCGTTTTAGGCTTTCCTCGTAAAAGAAAATGCATGGACTGCGCGGTTGCTTAATCCGTTACAAGGGTAATCCTAGACGTTGGACATTTCCACCGCGGAAGTCAAAAACGTCATATGAAATCAGCACAGACCATAAGATTATCATCAGTAAAATAAATGCAATCACCTTTGCATTTGTTGAAATCCAGAGCTGATACAGAGTGTGAGCAATTCCAGCCCAAAAACAACATTTTATCCCCCAAACACTCTACGTCTGACCACTTTGATTCCTCTCTCTCTAGCTTGTAAGCCACAAAACTGAAAGTTTCGTATCCATAAACAGGAACATGATATTTCCTGATCCGACCTACCAATAAAAGACTTCCATTTAAGTTTGCCAAGTACCATTGCTTGTATCCCATTTTTGGTGGTACAGGCGGTGGATCTGCAACATGGATCAATGATGGAGGATTGTCTGCTGTACAGATTGAAACTCTTCCCACTTTATCAACTACAAAAAAAAATTCCTTCATGAAACATAATATCTTTATAATTCAATGGTGGTGAGGTTTCTCTGATGATAGTCCATGCCATGTCTCCTGATGCACAAAAGGCTAAATTTTCATGCTCAGTACCATATATGGCCATGACCATGAAGTTGGAAACCAAGGAAGGATCAGCAGACACTCTGACTTTTCTTATAAACCTGTCTCTTGGACGTTGTTTGGACGATCTAATGGAACTCGGATGCAGGTTCCGTGAATTTTTAAACACTACTTCAGTAGGGAAATTAGGGGAGGTGGATAGTGAAGGAAGATCGATTCTGGCTTTTTTTAATGGATTTAGGAGAAATATCGCGGGGGTTTCCTCGACCATAACCAGCCAACCATGTGAAGAACCACAGCACCGTTTTTCATAAGCTTCAGGCAATTCCAGGCGGTCTGTTTTTCCGTCTGCAAGGTTTTAGAAGCCTCGGTGGTTTGGGCTGTCGTTTGGGTAAGGAAGCAATAGCCATGGAAGCTGACAGAGAAGGTCATGAGGTTTCTTGGGTAAAGCTGATCTCCATGATTTGCAAACAGCTCTAACACAAAGGTAATCAACATAGTTGGTTTGCTTTTGGGTTATGAGTTGTAGCAACTCGGGTGGAAGATCTGACCACCTGGACATGATTTCTGGTGAGTTTGCCAAAAGTTAGCTTTCTGAAATATTAATGGAAGTCTTAATGTCCCTAGCTTCGCATCAGGAATCTCGACTTTGGAGAAATGTTAAAATGATGTGTTGTTTACTTGTTTCTATGTGCAATCATTTTGTGTTTCGGCGATCTCCTTGTGTTTTAGCTTTTCTTCTTGGCATTTTCTTCTTGTCCGTCAAATCTTTTTCTTTGATGATAAATCAAGTCTCGGCATTTGTACTAGTCCATATTTATTTTTGTTACATATGCAAGCACATGCCACAAGTTTTTGCATCCAGGAATACTCCTGGAGGATTAGAACCAGATGTTTGTTTCTTGTAATATCCCCGCATTGGTTTATATGTTTCTCAATCTAGTTTTAGAGGTTATCGATTGAGAATTCATTTGGAGATTGTCTGCGGCAATTATGAATTGCTACAATTGCACTAGATAAAGTGCATTGCTTAGGTGCTTAGGAACAAAGGTCATTGGTTCTGCGCAGCATTTTGTTCTACACTAACAGCTCTTAATCTGTTTCTGGTGTAAAGTTCCCTTCTCGGTTATTCGATTAAAGTTTTGCTTCTGAAGTAATAATTCATAAATAAGAAGAATCTGCTATGGGGAACTGGCCAGATCAAAGTAAAGAAGCTCTCATGTGATGATAGACAATTGTTTCGAAATTGAGATATCCAGGAGCGAATACTTTCTGAGAGGGCAAAGAGATAAAAAGAAAGGAAAATTTGCATCATTTCTCCTAAGACTATATATTTACACCTGATTCAAGGACTGATTGTAACCCAAACAGGAGGTGGTAAGATGTACAAAGACCTATCACGATATTTCGGCAATTAGATGCAGAAGTTCTGATGGAAGTTCCGACCACATGGACTCGTTTGATGTTTCTCAGCTTTTTTGTCTAGTGAGTGCTTTATTTGGTGAAAAGTCTCAGTTATCTGCCTTAAAGTTTCTGACCTTCGGTGCTTTAAATTAAGAATTTAAAACAATTTGTATCTGCCAAAGTAGTTCTTGTCCAGATTCATTTTTAGGTTTTTGTCTGTCTGGCTTGCTCAGAATTTTTTATCCCAAGTTGCTTACAGTGTATACTCCCATCTCATCATCACCTTGCCGGCAACGATAATATACGAAGACTATAGAGCTGCGTTCACACTATGCCGCACACCTAAAATGAACCAACGCAACCTTTACTTCACATCAAAACTTGAAATCTCTACATATAGACGTTTTATACTTGTATTTAAGGGAAATCCCAGATTACAAATCTGAAAAAAATGAAGAAAACTCAATTATCAGAATAGTCAAAGGAAACTGAAGAAACTCCCAGCCCTTTATCGATTTGTTAGTGCTAGTGATCTAGACTGCTTCCCTACTTCTCTGATTTCCCTCCACCAGGTAAACAAAGTTAATATGCTGTCTATTTCACTGGCTAAATGTTGCATATACTATTTATTGGTTACATCTACATGCTGGTACAGCATTAATATGGTACCAACTCTCAAGACAGGAGAGACGAAGCAGTGAAGTGAAGATGGAGATAACATATTCTTGTGTTTTCCTGTTTTGAAATAACAAAAATTATCCGACTTCGTTCCTCCAACCAAATGCATTTCTATCCTTTTTGTCCTAACCAGACGCAACAACGTCAAAGAAATATTATAATATATAATTAAAACAGAAAAATATTATTATATCTAGACCACAGATATATATTCATTTACATGTCTGCAATTTTCATGAAATGCCTGTAAAGAAAATGTACAGTATCTGTGTTGTTCCTGCAGGGGATGTGGAGCAAGGGGAAAATGGAATTGTGAAAGTAACAGTAGTAGTACAGGGCAGTAAATATATAGAAAGAGCATGCACGCTAGCTAGGAGTATGAATGGGGAATCTTTGTCTGACTGTGGAAGTGATGATAGCAGGCATCCTTTACTCTTCTTACTGAGGACCGCCCGACCTTCCATCTTCACACATTTACTCACCTCACCAAACTTTTCCCAGCAATAAAATAAAAAGAGAAAACATTGTCCTTCCTTTGCCACCGCCTCTGCAACGAAAATGTATTAGAAAAGACACTCTGTTTAAGGGATTCTACTCATTGATTTCGAACTCGACAAATCAAGAGGAGAAGAGAACTTCTCTAACCATCATGTATATCCCTTGGGATTAACCTCTAAGATCATCTTGGTGCTGCATAACTATGCTTATTTATTTCTCTCCATACAAACAAAATCGTTTAACTGTCCTCCAGACTGTATTATTATATGCGGTGCCTTGCAAGGAAAAGCGAAGAAATGTTAAATGAAAAGTGATGATAGAGACGGTGATGGGAAAAGTTGCCTCTCTTCAACGAATCAACCGATCCACTTGTCTTTTGCTTCATGTGATGTAATGCTGACTCTTTATGGTTACTCAAACCGAGAGGATTCAATTAATCAGGTGTTCTTGCTAGTGATGGCCCCATCTTGTTCATGATTACATCCTAACTTAATTTTCAAGGGGACGCGTATGATTAATGAGAACAACCAAAATAATCCGTAGAAATTAATATAAAATTAATTGAACTAAACAATTTTTTGAATTTGTTGGATAATTTTGGTTGCGAAATTTTTTTTAAAAAAAAGGGTTTAATTTAGTTTTGACTTCAAATTTTAAAAATTGAAAAAACTAACTAAACCGACAAGCTAAATAAAAAAACATTATAAACTAAAGGCCCGTAAAATAAAAACTTGTTAAAATAACCCAATTAAATGTTTATTAATTTAAATTGGATTATTTTATTTTAGCAAATATAAAATTGAACTCATTGTTTTCATCATTTTAATTATTTATTTGATTTAGTTCGATTTAATTTTTTTTTTTTAAAGCACGGTTGCATTTTCTATCCGAACCGAAATATTTGAATTGATGCCCATCCCTAATGCATTAATTTCTCTCCTACTTCAGCAGCAATAATGAAAATATGAGGCAACAAGAGTAGTAAATGACCGTCAAATACCATCCCTTCGATTTGCAACTAAAGTATGACTAAACCGACTCGTGATGCTTAAGCCTTAAAAGAAAGAAAATCCATCCCTTTTCTTTTCTTGGAAGATGAAGGTCCAAAATCTACGAGTCGATAACCTTTGAGATAAATTTTTCATTTTTTGTGTATAAAAAATTTTACATGAAATATCCGTTCGTGTTTTAAGACAATCAAATTGATGAACGAAAGAAGAAATAATTTAGCCATCATCTACCTATCGTATAGGAAGGAAAACAAGAGATGACTGAGGCGCGCGGGCTCTGAGATTATTGCCAAATTCCCAAAGATACACCACAGCTCTGGAAATATTACTCTACATGGCCCAAGCTACAGTCCTGAAGTGCTGAAAGGAAGATAGAAAATAAAAGTTTGGACTAAGAAGATCCGAAAAAACTAGCAGTGAAAGCTGTGTCACATATGCTAGTTCGGAGCCTGAAAATTCCTGAGCATTCTTGTTAATTATGTTTACTGATCATTAATTGTTAAGGTGAAGAAAACAGAAGCACAAACCTTCTGGCAGGCCTGTTTAGGCATGTAGACGAGAGATCATGGCTTGAAATAGAGAAATAAATGAAAGAGCACTAAGATATTGGCACGGCTCAATCAGAGACGACCGACCACCATTATTCTTTCAAGCTTTGATGATCTTCTTGAAAAAAAATGTTGTCTTTTCTCTGAGTGAACCGGGCCAACATCGCAATGACACTTTCAAGCACGCACAAACTGTCTTCCCAGCTTCAAGAAAGAGCTGCATTCTGTATTGCAAGAGAGAGAGAGAGAGAGCCAACAGACAAGGCTGAAGAGAAAGAGAATACAAGCATGAAACAAAATGAGGATATGCCCTATCAAATTTATGCAGATTGAGAAAGAGAGAGAAGGGCCTTTGCTGGTGTGTGCATTAAAAACCATGGACAACCTAAACCCGCATCAAGGACCAGAGCATTGAATGGTAACCCACGAACCACCACCTCCATAATATTCCCTGCAATAAATTTCCTCTCTGTCTCTCTGTATGATACAGGGCCTTGGCCCTCTCGTATTAATAATGGCAATGGCTCCATGATTCTGTACAAGCCTTTCTTTTGACCCTAGACGAACAAACCAGAGCAAACTGATCAGTGCTGAAACCGTTTTTAATAAGGGAATCGTCCCATAAGGCCATAACTCTCCAGTCTGAACTGCATCTTAATTGCTATTTGTGGAATCTCATCAGTTTTTGTCTCTTTATTACCCATTTTAACTGCCAGTGTTTACCAATTTTGAAATGAAAGCAAAAAAAAAAAAAAACAATTAAAGGTTAAAAAAATATCAAGAAGGTGACTAGGGGCAACAACAAGCCCTTTTTTCAACGAAGTGACTTGCATTATATTGGGGCTTGGGCTAGTTTATATCTCATTACAAAGGCATTTTTTAATTTTTTTTTAATCTAAAAAAATAGTAAATTACTTAACAAGCATTGAGATTTAATTAACTTGTATAGAAGACACTTCAATTTATTTTATCATTGCATATATATATATATATATATATATATATATATATATAATTCAAAGAAGATCTTAGGCTCTAAAAAATCTCAAAGGACAAATTGTCATAATCAACTGCACAAATGTCTTCTACAGTTATGATCAAGCAACGCATAGGGGCATTACCAAAGAAAACAATACCAAAGCGCGTATTTTAAAAGTCCTGCGAAGAAACCTCTTTTGATAGCAGCAGCTCCACAGCAACCTTAGAAACCATAATCATAAAATCCAAAACAGTTTTATTTCAATATTTAAAAAAAAAATTCTAAATATATCATTTTGAAAAAAAAAATTAAAACTTACCGTGTCCACTAATTTTAACCGAATCAATTTTCAGTCAATTTTGATAGAAAACTGATCAAAACTAGGACTCTAATCAGTGGGTCCGGGCTAGTATAAATTTTATAACCATGATAGGTATTATTTGAACCGTGTTTTATAAAAAATTAATTTTTTTATATTTTTGATCGTTTTGATGTGCTGATATTAAAAATAATTTTTAAAAATAAAAAAAATATATTATTTTAATATATTTTGACATAAAAATATTTTAAAAAATAACCATAACCACACTTCTAAACTTCTAAACGGATGTTTTTAACGTTTTATAAATTTATGGTGCTAAAGAGTTCCATGTGAATCATAACAATTTAATTGGCACCGCGGGCTCGATTTTGTCACTGGATCTATAATCCATTTGACTTGATTCATAGTACCTCGAATAAAAAGATTAGGCCCACCCTTCTCTAATTTTTTGTTCCCCTTTTCCCAACCTGAATTTGTCACCGAATCCGAATCTAATTTAATGTCCTCTTCGGCTCTTACTCTTCATTGGTAAGCAACCTAAAAGAAAGAAGATAAAAACTGAAATTCCTTCTTCCTGAAGTCATTATATAAGTGCATAACTCGCTGTTGCACGGACAACCCTCTCCTCTGGTTCCTATACTGTTTTCCTCAATTTTTTCTGTGTTTTAGGACAACGAAACATCGGTTTAAAGAGTTCAGTCTGTAGTTCTTTTGTTTTTCCAATGGTTTCGCTAGCACTGTCGTTGGATAAGCCAACGTGGAATGGCCAGGTAACCTTCTAAATCCCCCTTCTACTCGTTGCAAATTTTGCTGTCCTCTCTCCTTTCTTATCTTGTTTCCTTCTTGTTAAACCACCTTTTCTTTTCTTTCCGGGACAATTTAACTCTTCAATGTGCCGATAATAAAACCTTAACTCGACGATGAGCTACTACGGGTTGTGGGTTTTTT
>Ga0325410_1002087_pt1 | contig 22300 bp, 19 predicted proteins | sample PopdelMetagenome_16_FD_206182 | JGI IMG/M metagenome (GOLD analysis project Ga0325410, IMG submission 206182) | Populus deltoides microbial communities from Bellville, Georgia, United States - Xylem-PdIQD-R3 | ecosystem: Host-associated > Plants > Phyllosphere > Stem > Wood/Secondary xylem...
ATCTTGAAATTGCCAAGAAAAATAGATCTGATCTTGATAAGATTTTTTGTTTCAAGTTGATTTCAGGTTTAGAGATGCTTTTTTTGGATTTTTCGAGGTCATGAATGAGTTTATCATACTGTCTATGATGTTTTGTAGGTGTTGTGGATAAAATAATGGGTTGAAAATTTGTTTTTAGATCGAAAAAATCATTAGCCATGTTTTTCTGATCACTATAATGACCAGAAATACAGATGACGCTTTGTCTGAATCCAAAAAAATTAGAACGGATGACATGTCATTTATCCTGGCTGCAAAAACATATTAAAAGACCTAGCTGTTTGGGTCCTAACAAAATAGGTCAGGCAGGCTAGCATGATCTTTTTTTTATTTTTTTAAAAAATTAATGCTTTATTATATGTTTTTTTAGAATTATTTTTTATATTTAGATTAATACTCATTCTCTCTTTTATTTTACTTGGAGAACCTATTTTAAATTACATTTATTTATTGATTATTTTGTATGCATTTAATTTTTGAAGAGATTTTTTTTATTTATCTATAATTTTTTGTATAGATGAGCTTTATTTTTAAAATAAAAAAATATTTATTATCAGATAATATCTCTAATGTGTGCAGCCTTGTATAATTGATTTCTTCTTTTAATTTATCTAATCAATTTAATGTGTGTGCTTATTTCTATTATTATTTGATTGAATAAAAAAATTGTTTTAATAAAAAAAAATTTAGCACACACAATTGGGTAAATATCTTGTCTTGCAAGATTAAATATCTTGATTTATAACTTTCTCTCAATTTTTCTATTTTTATTTTTAATTGTCTTTTATGATTTGTTTATTTATTTATTTATTAACATATATAATTATTGATTTATTTGATTACTATATGCATAAACTTTATTATTTTTATTTAGAAATTTTTTAACTATAAAAGAGTATAAAAAAACCTAACTTATATATATATATATATATATATATTGAAAAAAAAGATCTAATATTATTCTCTAAGAAGTGCCAAAGGCTTCACTCTAGGGTGAGTAAAAAAACCAAAAATCAATTAAAACGAGAAAACTGAAAAAAAAATATCTGAAAAAATCGAATCGTAAAAAAACCAATTAAACCGATTAGAATTTTAAAAAACCGACCGGTTTAGTTCGGTTTCGTAAGTCTAAAACCGAAAAATCAAACCAAACCGAACCGAACCAAAACCGGAAAAAAACCAAGCAAAAAAAAACGAGTCAAACTGGAAAAAACCGGTTTTGTTCTAAAATAACTGAACCGAACTGAAACCGGTCAGTTTAACAAGGACTGCTCTCCATTGTTTGCCCATTAATCAGTCTTACTTGTGCATGAAGTAAATAAAATGCATAAAACAGCTTGCAAAATCTCAGTTAGAAACCAAACCCTAAATTAATCGAGTCATTTGACTTGTTCAGCTTGTTTGTCCCACCATTAATTGACTGGCTTCTCTCCTACATTCAAGCCATATCATCATGCTTGAAAATCCTATGAAAAAATAATAAGTAAAATGTTTGTGGAATTATCCCAAGTAGTAAAATGCTTCCAGATAAGCTTTAATGATTGATGAGATTTGATAGGTATAGAATCGGTGCAGGCAGAAAACCGAGCCGAGCCTCATGGACCTGGCCAGTCCCAAGCTCTAATGGGTCCAGCCAACTAGACAGCAAGCAATCAGATTGTCGAGATTTTTTCATCCTAGAATTTCCCAAAACTATTGTGTTGCAGTAATTAATAGAACAAGCGAACAGCTCGCAATCAACTCAGCAACTCTGAGGGAAAAAAGAAAGAAATCTGACCATACAACTACCAAAAGACAATAAATTTCTTTTAGAACAAGTTGCCTCTTGTTTAAATCCTGTCCTTTTCTGATAAAAAGACAGAACAGGAACGTTCTTCTCATCTAAACCAGCCACAGAAATTTCTGGTTTTAGAAGGTCCACACATTGCCACATATAATCATCATATATGGATGTTGTTTCTCCACCTCTAGATTCTTTCAAGCATGTGATTTCCTTATCTTCTTCTTCTTCTTCTTCTTCTTCTTCTTCTTCTTCAACGTTGTGTTTATATGCAAGCAATCTCAGTACTATCATAGGCCACCTGTTTTCACCAGTTTCTCCGGTCAGCTTTCTTTTTCTTTGAGTAATGGCAACAGATAGAAGGAATTCAAATACTCAGCTTTTGGAAGAGCTCGAAGAACTCAGCCAATCTCTTTACCAAACTCACACTTCCAGCGCCCGAAGAACTGCTTCCCTCGTACTTCCTCGAAATTCAGTCCCTTCTATAACATTAGCAGATGAGGTTACAACGGCCAAAATTGATGAAAAATCAAGCAGCAGGCCTCGGTCCAGGCGCATGTCATTGTCGCCTTGGCTTTCTAGGCCAAAACCTGACGAAGAAACCGAGCGCAAAACAACCAATATCAATCAACCAGGAATTAAGAAGCTGGATGATAGATCTTCTGCAACAGAGAGAAAAGGGATTTGGAATTGGAAGCCAATCCGTGCTATTTCTCATATTGGGATGCAGAAATTGAGCTGTTTGTTCTCTGTTGAAGTAGTTGCTGTGCAAGGCCTTCCAGCTTCGATGAATGGACTCCGGCTTTCTGTTTGTGTTAGGAAGAAGGAAACAAAAGATGGTGCAGTTAATACAATGCCCTCAAGGGTTTCACAAGGAGCTGGTGACTTTGAAGAGACCTTGTTTATCAAGTGTCATGTGTACTGCACTCCTGGCAATGGGAAGCAGCTTAAATTTGAGCAGCGTCCATTTATTATTTATGTGTTTGCAGTTGATGCTGAAGGGCTTGATTTTGGGAGAACTTCAGTGGATTTAAGTGAACTTATTCAGGAATCCATAGAGAAGAGCCAAGAAGGTACTCGAGTGCGGCAGTGGGACACAAGTTTCAGCCTGTCCGGGAAGGCAAAAGGAGGAGAGCTTGTTCTCAAATTGGGATTTCAGATTATGGAGAAAGAAGGAGGGATTGATATTTATAGTCAAGCTGAAGGATCGAAGACTACTAAATTAAAAAATTTCTCATCTTCTTTGGGACGCAAGCAGTCTAAATCGTCCTTCAGTGTCTCGAGTCCAAGGATGACATTACGATCCGAAACTTGGACTCCTTCACAGACAAAACCAGCTGCGGATATACAAGGAATGGATGACTTGAATCTTGATGAGACAGCTCCAGTTCCCTCACCACCCCCCTCAATTCAGAAATCAGAAGAACCAGAACAAAAGATAGAGGACCTTGATCTTCCAGATTTCGAAATTGTGGATAAAGGGGTGGAGATTCAAGACAAAGAAGATAGTGGCGTTGGAGAATCTGAAGAAAATGTGGAAGAAAAATCACAATCAAGTGAAGTTGTTAAGGAAATAGTGCATGATCAAGTACACCTGACAAGACTAACCGAACTCGATTCAATCGCTGAGCAGATAAAAGTTCTTGAGTCCATGATGGGAGAAGAAAAAACTGCTAAGACAGACGATGAAACTGAATCACAAAAATTAGATGCGGATGAAGAAACAGTAACGAAGGAATTTCTCCAGATGCTCGAAGATGAAGAAACTGATTCATTCAAATTCAATCAACCTGAAATCCCCACTCTGCATCTCGATGGAGGTGATGATAGTACAGGAGCTGAATCCAAGGTATATCTCTCAGAACTTGGGAAGGGTTTAGGCTGTGTAGTTCAAACAAGAGATGGAGGCTACCTAGCAGCTACGAACCCGCTAGACACCATTGTTTCAAGGAAAGATACTCCAAAACTAGCAATGCAGCTGTCGAAGCCACTCGTTCTTCAATCAGACAAATCCATGAACGGGTTTGAATTGTTTCAGAGAATGGCATCCATTGGTTTTGAGGAACTTTGTTCTCAAATCTTATCACTGATGCCCCTAGATGAACTGTTAGGGAAAACTGCAGAACAGATAGCTTTTGAAGGCATAGCTTCTGCAATCATCCAAGGGAGAAACAAAGAAGGCGCTAGTTCAAGTGCTGCTCGTACTATTGCTGCCGTTAAAACAATGGCGACGGCGATGAGTACAGGCAGGAAAGAGAGGATTTCAACAGGAATTTGGAACGTAAATGAAAACCCTTTGACAGCTGAGGAAGTTTTGGCATTCTCATTGCAGAAGATTGAGGTAATGGCAATTGAAGCCTTGAAAATTCAGGCAGAGATAGCAGAGGAAGATGCTCCTTTTGATGTTTCTCCACTCACTGGAAAGGCAAGCACAGACAGCGGGAAAGATCAAAACCACCCTCTTGCTTCAACCATTCCATTAGAAGATTGGATAAAGAAGTACGGCTTAGCTTCTCCAGGGGACCAAGCAAACCATTTCATCATGGCTGTGGTTGTCCAGCTACGGGATCCTATAAGGCGATACGAGGCAGTTGGAGGTCCTGTGGTTGCAGTAGTTCATGCAACACAAGCTGACATCGAAGAGAACAATTACAACGAGGAAAAGAAATTCAAAGTAACGAGTTTGCACATTGGAGGTATGAAGGGAAAGTCAGGAAGAAAGAGGAATCTGTGGGATTCGGAGAGGCAAAGGCTAACGGCAACGCAGTGGCTGGTGGCATATGGACTTGGAAAGGCAGGGAAAAAGGGAAAACATGTGCTGTCAAAAGGGAAAGATTTGTTATGGAGCATTTCCTCAAGAATTATGGCTGATATGTGGCTCAAACCTATGAGAAACCCTGATGTGAAGTTTACCAGGTAAGACAAGAATTGTCCAAGCCTTGAGTGGATTGGCTCTTGCAATTCATCTTAAAATCACCATGGGATGGCAAATAAGCAGGTAACCTTTTTGCCAAGTAGTAGATTGAATAAGATTGGATTGGATTTGATTTGATGCAGTTGTAATTAAGTACCTTTCCTGCAATCTCTTCATCCTGCCTTCATGGCATCATACCAAACTGTGAATTACGCTATAATAAATTGCTGGGCTCACTTGATAAGTTCCAATTTGAGCTGAATCATGGCCTATTAGCCTTGTGTAATTAGGCTTCAAGGCCCCTTGCTGTACTTTCTCAGCTACTTGGGCCATAAAATTAACTATCCAACAAGAAACCATTGGTGTTGTAGTAGAGCACGTGCTGTCTTTCGAGCCATGTATGTGAGTTTTTTAAGACTTTTCACAAGGAAGATTTTGTCCTCGGTCAAAGTTAATCTCTCATTTTTTCTTCTCTTGGCTTAACCACTAATATATATATATATCAGTCTGTCAAACTAAGAAAATGAAATCTTTGTCAAGACTTTCCAATAATGGTGGTTTCCATGTCCTCTCACCCTCTTCAGCTCCACGTTTCATTGAAATTAAAGAAATCTATTCGAAAATTTATATAAAATTGATAAAAATATGATCGGTTTTTAGTTAATTTTTATATATTTAAGAGTAAAAACAAATAAGATTTAAAATGTACTTGTACTGGGCTCTTTTCTTAACTTCTTAACTAAATTTAAGGGAGATGGGTTCATTTCTTGATTGAGTTAAAGTAAAGTTGGATTTTTAAAAGATTTTTTAAGTTTGTTAAATCTAGATTTATATAAAAAAATTAAAACATAATTTATCTTAAAAAGTAAATCTATCTAAAAATCATAAATTATGAATGGCATCCGACATGTCCCTCTTCTCCGTAGAACAAAACACATTAAGAGTAATCATGTATTAAGTAAGTGTTTGAAAATATAATTATAGTTACTTTTTAAAGTATTTTTCACTTGAAAATATATTAAAATTATATATTTTATTTTTTAAAAAATTAATTTTTATATTAATATATTAAAATATCTAAATACACACAAAAAAAATAATTTAAAACAAAAAATAAATATTTTTTTTCAAAAGCTTGAAATGCAAAAACAAATAACCCCAAAATAACAACAGTCCAAGTTTAAGGTATCATTAAGATGTCTCCAAGTCAACTGTTCAAGTCTCTTGATCAATTCGTAGTAAAAAGGACAAATAAAAAATCTAGATCTTGATCTCGAACATGTTCTCGTGCCTTGAAACTCTAAGGGCAATTCTTTCTGCCCCCTTGCTGACTAGTTTCCAGTTTGCTAAACGATCTGTAAAGGCCTAATCCCACCTTGAAGGAACAAACCTCCGTTGGCAAGAAATTAATAAAGATCAGCTGTCCTTCAGGAAATGTCTCAACAGATCGATGAAAATAATCACATGCATACATGAGATTCTCGAGAAACACTGGTTGCCTGTAACATATTTTCAGAAGCTACCATGTGATGATGTGATTCAACCATTAAAATATGAACCTGTTTCCTCTAAAAAAGTAAAATTGCTGCGATCGACTTCTCCAAATCTACCACCTTTGTATGCGTGGTCAAATCAACAGCCAACTGATTGCCACCAAGTCTATTAGCGACGAGCAAATGTTGGTTGATAGCGACGACAATCACCTTGCAATGACATGCGAGTGGCACATGGTGACTAGTGGCCTTCACTGCTTCCCTCACAACTCTTGCCTTGGATATGCAGGCACCATAAGCATATAATTCAAGAAATCTTTGTTTTAACAATACGATGATCAAGTTTTTTATATTATTATTGCAAATCTGATCTAACTGGTGTTGTGTTCAGCAAAAGTTAGTCTCTCTTGCCTCTCTTCTAACACACACACACACACGAATTACACGATTGCTTAGCATGATTTTACAAGTTGAAGATTACAAAGTAAATCTGGCAAACTTTCCCATCTTCCCATGTGGCTCCACCAACATTTCAGCTTAATGGTCTCCCGTTAGAAACTGCTGCTTCTAATCTTTGACCCGTTTCCTCCTCTTGACAGGTAGTTTTCCTGGACTTTTCTGCAGCTTAATTTCTCAAATAATATGTATTCTCGTGTTCCTTGCTTGAGCCAATTAGGAAACTTAATCATTGAATTTGTCATCCTACAAAATTTGAATTCATTAAATTTGTTGATGGTGAAGAAAACTGATGCAGAAACTAAGATTCTTGAAGGATGTTCAGAAATCCCACTTTGTAATTTGCATGAACTCTCGATATGCCAACAAGTAACGAAGGCTCGAGGGCACAGAACAAATAACTTAGTGTTCCTCGTAAAAGAATTTCTCACACAATACGGCCATTCCACAGTTAATTCCTTTTCTGAGTTGAATCTACTTTCTTTTGACTGGCCACAAAATCACGCAATGTTTCAGCAACTTTTGGGACTAGACAATGACCACAAAGATTCGAGAAATTATTAGGGAAAGAATTCATAAAAGGTAATCATCCACCTCCAAATGTAGAGAAAAAGTCGGTTGTAGAAAGGACAGGTGATGAATGGAAAGATGATGGGATCTCACTTTCATGTCTCCAAAAAGGGAAAGTTGGCATTTCTTGACAAACTCAATATAATTAAAACACAAATCATAAAAATTAGTAAAAAAGAAAAATATTTTGTCCATTCCCAATGGTAGAACTCCAATTCTTACAGGTATAGCACAGTACAGAGCTTGACCAAATTCAATTATTATTTATTAGAAATCAACAAATATTTAAGAAAAAACAAGAAGAAGAAGAAACATGAACACTTGATGGGTCCACACAGAGTATATACATTATGTTCCAGACTGACCCTTCTTTAGTTTTTACTCAGCTCACTGAAATTTTCTTTTTTTCACTCAATTTCTTGAATTCTAAAGTCTAAACACATTTTTTCTCCTCAAATATATCCCCGTTTAAAAAAATCAAAACCTTTTCTGGTGAAATCGGTATCTGGAGCAATGAGAGGAACTTTTAAAAAAAATTAACTCAATGAAGTGGGTGAGAGAATTTTTTAGAGGTATGGTGTAAGCGTTGAAGGGTTGTTGGGAGAAAAAGGGGTCTAATATCAGTGTCAGCTTAAAAGCTGGGTTCTTTGTTGTTCACTCCATCTGTCAAATTATGAGTATATAAGTCACTTCTCCTCATTTTTTGAACCTGTCTTCTTTTTTGTTTGTCATTTGTTGTATCTTAGTGGAAAAACTGCCAGTTCAGTTAACGTACTTTGCCTGATATTTTCGCTTCTTTTTACTATTACAATCCAAGATCATTCACTGGTATCAGGCTCTACTTTTAAGGATCACTGTTCTGTGTTCCTCTGTTTCTTTTAAACCAGCTTTTGTTCCTTGTTTACTTGTAAAACCCCGTATCTCAGTGTCAAGCTGAACCTCATCTTCAAGAGGTAAGCAATCTATAAAAATCTCATCTTTCTTGAATCTTTTATTTGCTGATGATTTTGGACGGTCATGTGTTTCTTTCTTAAATGAGTGAATGTGTGGTTTTTTCATTGCTTGTTTGAATTTATTAATTAGATACGGTATTGGATCTGTGGTGCTTGTTGTTTGATTGGTTTATCTGGGTTCTTGTCTTTTTACAGGTTACTTGGAAATTGAGGACTTGATTCATTGGTTAAAACATGAAGGGAGCAGCACTAGTGGCTATTGCTGCTTGCATTGGCAACTTCTTGCAAGGATGGGATAATGCTACCATTGCTGGTACTTCTCTTTAAATTTCTCATTTATTTAATCTTTTGATGTGGACCAAGAAATGTTGGATGGGAATGTTTAAAATTAAAAGCTTAAAATTGTAAATATTGAAACTATTGAGATTTGTTGTCAATGGCGGATGGTTCCAAGGCTTCCAGTTAGAACATTTTCTCTTATGAGTTGGCTGTTTCTATATTATTCTTATCTCGCACTTTTGGTGTTGAACTAGAGAATGGATGCAGTTCTGTAATCTTGTTTCTATGTTTTCAGGTGCTATCATTTACGTCAATAAAGACCTCAAGTTGCAAGCAAGTGTGGAAGGTCTTGTTGTGGCCATGTCACTTATTGGAGCAGCTGCTATCACAACATGCTCAGGACCTATATCGGATTGGCTCGGTCGGCGTCCAATGCTAATAATCTCATCCATTCTCTACTTTGTCAGTGGTTTGGTAATGTTTTGGTCGCCCAATGTTTACGTCCTGTGCATAGGAAGACTGTTAGATGGATTTGGCATTGGTTTAGCAGTTACTCTTGTTCCAGTCTATATATCTGAGACTGCCCCATCAGATATAAGGGGAATGTTAAATACTCTACCTCAGTTTGCTGGTTCAGGTGGCATGTTTCTGTCATACTGTATGATTTTTGGGATGTCATTGACAGCTTCACCTAGTTGGAGGTTGATGCTTGGAATACTTTCCATTCCTTCTTTACTATATTTTGCACTCACAGTGTTTTACTTGCCTGAATCTCCTCGATGGCTTGTGAGTAAAGGAAAGATGCTTGAGGCAAAGCGGGTTCTCCAGAGATTGCGTGGCAGGGAAGATGTTTCAGGTTCACGCATTATTCTTTCACTGCTGTTCTTTTTCTCTTTCTTTTTTCTTCTGAAAGAAGGTATAGAAATTTAGATTATGGGCTGAGACAATAGCCTGGTCTTTCTTGTTTTAGACAAGATACTGGATCTCGCTGACTCAAATGGTAGTTTGTTTGAATCATTAGCTTGAATGCATGTTGAATAATTTCCATGACTGATGACAGCATGTGTAATTCACTGGGAACAGATTTTTGAAGTACCCAACTTTACACATGCAGCTAACTTAAACATCTATGTTTTCATTGGTCAACTTGACTTCTTTGTTATACATGATAAATCTAGAAGCTTTTGATGCATGCTAATCTTGCCCTGCCCTGTAAGTTAACTTTGACGTGGATTTGAGGGAGTCATTCTGTTTTTCTCAGCAATGGTCTCTGTGGAATTGTGAAAACCATATTGTTGGAGGCCATTTTTTTTATTTTAATGGTAGAGTTCCAATCAATTTACATTCTTGTTTGGTATCCTTAAAACCTGACCAATTATTTTGGAGAGAAAGTTGAGGTATGTAGCTTTATCTGCCGATTATACTTTAAATTGCTGAGGAGCTTAACTTGATAGGAGGGAGTAAAACTATTTCACTGTTGAGAGGTCATTTCATTTCAGGATTCAGTGTCCATAAACTTGAGCATAATATGTAAATGTTTTTAATAGTGTTCAGATTTTTTGTTTGGTGAATTTGCAATGGTAGGAATTTAGGCTTCTCCTTTTGTATAAGTAGCTTATAAAACTCGCGTATGTAGCTGTTGCTAAAGCTTCTATGATGCACAGGCGAGATGGCTTTACTGGCTGAAGGTCTTGGTATCGGGGGTGAAACATCCATAGAAGAGTACATAATAGGCCCTGCTGATGAACTCGCTAATGGTCAAGAACCCACTGTTGATAAAGACAAAATCAAGTTATATGGACCTGAAGAAGGCCTTTCCTGGGTTGCTAAACCCGTTACTGGACAGAGTTCTCTTGCTCTTGCATCACGCCATGGAAGCATGGTGAGCCAAGGCGTGCCTCTTATGGACCCTCTTGTGACTCTTTTTGGTAGTGTTCATGAAAAGCTCCCTGAGACAGGAAGCATGCGAAGCATGCTTTTCCCTAATTTTGGCAGCATGTTTAGTACAGCAGAACCTCACTTTAGGACTGAGCAATGGGATGAAGAGAGTGTACAAAGAGAAGGTGAGGGCTACACATCAGAGGCTGGCGGTGGGGATTCCGATGACAATTTGCAGAGTCCACTAATCTCACGCCAGACAACAAGCATGGAAAAGGATATGGCCCACCCAACTTCCCATGGCAGTGTTCTGAGCATGAGACGGCATAGCAGTCTAATGCAAGGAGCTGGGGATGCAGTTGACGGTACTGGCATTGGTGGGGGTTGGCAGTTGGCATGGAAATGGTCTGAGAGGGAAGGTGAGGATGGAAAGAAGGAAAGGGGATTTAAAAGGATTTATCTGCACCAAGGAGGAGTTCCTGGATCCCGACGCGGGTCTCTTGTTTCGCTTCCTGGTGGTGATGTTCCTGAAGAAGGTGAGTACTTCCAGGCTGCTGCTCTGGTAAGCCAGCCTGCTCTTTATTCAAAGGAGCTTATGGACCAGCATCCAGTTGGACCCGCAATGGTTCACCCATCTCAAACAGCTACAAAAGCTCCAATTTGGACGGCTCTGCTTGAACCTGGAGTTAAGCATGCATTGTTTGTTGGGATTGGAATTCAATTACTTCAGCAGGTACTCCATGACTTCATTTGTTATCTTTTGCTCTCTCTCTCAGTTAATTGAATTAAATTTAAGTTCTCAATCCATTCTAATCCACATTTATGTGGGGTTTAATATCCTGGTTCTCTCATTTTGACCAAAATCATATTGTGATTTATGTTGTTAATAGCTGGGTTTTGTTTTTTTTTTCAAATTTGCATGTAGTTTGCTGGCATAAATGGGGTTCTATACTACACCCCTCAAATTCTTGAAAAGGCAGGTGTTTCGGTTCTTCTTGCAAACCTGGGCCTCAGCACTACCTCTGCGTCATTCCTTATAAGCGCATTTACAAACTTTCTTATGCTTCCATGCATAGGTGTAGCGATGAGGCTCATGGATATCGCGGGGAGAAGGTGATTTCCTTTCTTCATTCCATCTTTTGTTTTGGAACAGACTAACAAGAAAACTCTTCCTTCTACCAGTTGCCTAAAAGAGAAACTTGTCTGTTATCCCTTTTCATTCCGAAGGGATCAGTTTCAGTTTTGGGAGGTACCATCACCTGTTCAATGCATCATTGTTTCCCCTCACTCAAAGATTGAAGTGAGAGCTGTAATGTTCAAATTTTGGCGAATGAGAACATCCTTTTTTATTTTCATAAGAAGAATCGCACAATCTTTTTTTATACATATGGGGAGGGGGTGCCTGCTGTTATGTTGTGTCTATCAACGTTTAGATCTATTTGAGACTTGCATGTTTATTAATCTCTTCCTCTCCTTGTTTCAGGACGCTCCTACTTACCACAATTCCTGTGCTGATACTTTCCCTCATCGTCTTAATTATTTTTGAACTAGTGACTGTGAGCTCAGTCGCCAACGCTGCAATTTTAACTGCTTGTGTTATCATATTCATCTGCTGTTTTGTGTCTGCTTATGGACCAATTCCTAATATCCTCTGCTCAGAGATCTTCCCAACAAGAGTCCGAGGCCTCTGCATTGCCATTTGTGCCATGGTTTACTGGATTGGAGACATCATTGTCACCTACACACTGCCTGTGATGCTTAGCTCGATTGGCCTAGTCGGTATCTTTGGCATTTATGCTGTTGTGTGCACAATCTCTTGGATCTTTGTTTTCTTGAAGGTCCCTGAGACCAAAGGAATGCCTCTTGAAGTCATTACAGAGTTCTTTGCCGTTGGCGCCAAACAAGCTGCTGCCAAGAAGGAATGATTCAGGAAAACTTGAAGCATTTGCTGATTGTTTTTATTAGGATTTAATTAGTTTGCATTCATTTTTGAGGTTTAAAAAGGAAAGGCCCCCAGCTGTGCGATGTCTTGCATGAAGGAAATATTGAGATTGGAATGTTTAAATACTAGAACTTGCAAATGAATAATCCGGCATTTAAATTGATCAATGAGATCTTCTAATTGATGGCAAGCTACAAGCCAAAGACCACAACTACAACATTTACAGAGACCATCTGGCTTCCATGCATATGCACCACATCAATAAACATAAACATTCATTGCTGCTAGTGCCCAATTTTGGGAGCAGAGCTTCCAGGTAAGGACTGTGAGGTCAGCATTCTATGATGGGAATGTGTAAACAAAATAAAGTCGGATGCAGACCTACCGGTCTATTCACAGCCCAACCTCAAGTTTTTTACAACAAACTGGACTACAGTAAATTGACATCAAAATTTCGCTGGCAATTTCAAGCAAATATCCAGATCTGTATGGTAAGACTAAAAAAATCCATAGTATGTGGCAGAATAAACATATTTGACAAATGATATTAATATTGAGTAGTTTAGGGCTTCTGCATTTCCTCTGAGGATGAACTGCTGTTAAAAGGATTCGGGGCACGATCTGATTGCAAAGGCTTAGAATTGCCAGATTGACTATTAAAGGGGTTCTGTTCGACAAGCTCATTTGACTTCGGATTAAACCTGAATGGTCTCTCAAATTCTTTAGCATTTCCGGTGTCAATGACTAATTTATTGAGTTTTTGCTCCTGCAAACAAACAGTAAAATAAAGTTCAGAGGGAACTGCAGCATGCAGCACAGAGGGGAAATACAGCAACGAAATCAGAAACATTAAGCTATAGAGTAGTGCAGGACCATACAGAAATGGGATATATGCATGGATCTGCTAAGTTAATTTCCTGCTAGCTTCATATAATGGCACATGTACAATTGCTGTCAAAAGCAAAAGGGCAACATGGCAAAAACCTGGTGCTTTGGGGTCCTCAGAATTTTCCAAAATTAGGAATAGGCCAAGCAGCATGTTTTCTTAAATAGTTGTTTTGGGGGATGCACTTCTCATTGCAGAGAATACGTTCTTCCCTTTCTATTTGTAAATTATCAAGGCATTAAATGCACAAATCTTTGAAGTGCTTACATTTTGTAGTGCTTCTAGTTTTCTTTGTAGTGCCTCATGCTCAGCTTTTATACGGAATGGAACACCATGCTTTTGATATACATTGTTTTGAGCCAAGTCTTCGTCAATGTCACTAGCAGTAGTTGCAAAAGGATGATTTGTAGGAATCCATCTGACTGTGTCAGGGTCAACATCTGGAGGTACTGGATCCCCTTCTTTAAGGAAAATGGTTGGTCTTTTCCACTGGTATGCTCGCGATCTCCTTCTCTGATGGATGGCTTGTTGCTCTTCCGTTAGAGTAACTGGGGCTAAGTGATAAACCTTTCCAAATATCTCAATGGTTGAATTGCTCTTGCCAACTTTAACCAATGGATTATTGAATGGATCCTCATATTTGAGAGGACTTGATCTGTGTATAAGAGATTTCACATTAAAACCACATTATTATCATTCAATCAGCACATGATAACTAAAGATTAGCATGAAATGTGATTCTTACACCTAATTGAGAAAAAAGACGGGAGGGGAGATGAAGCAAATTAGTTTCTTCAAATAAAGACCATGCAATGGCAATCCTTCTCCAGGAATAGAAAGTAACATTCAAACCACAGTAAAATAATCGTTCAACAATGTGCACAGAAACAATGCAGAGGACAATAGGAGAAAGCATTGGGGATTGAAATCATACATGCCTCTTCTATCCGATCTCAGCTGGCCACGTCTAACAAGATCAGCTACAGAGCCAGGACGGCTTGGCCTTGACTTCCTAACGATGTATACTCTCACAGAAACAACCAAAAATGCAGTAGCAATACATAGCCATATTACAAAATTGCTTCCAGCACCTCTTTTCATCTGATAAAATCAAGAATCCTCTATTAATAAAAAGCAAGAGTAGAATAATCTATATTTAGAATGCCAAAATACCCCTTATGATCACATGATCTTTTCATCAAAGACAGACTAACAACCTATCCTCAAAAAATCACAGCAGCAAACAAGAATTACCACTGGATTGATCAAGTTTAGAAGTACACCGTACCCATTCTCGCTTCCACTTACAAATTATAACTACTTGCAGATAATCAAAGACTCAAAGTAGCAAATAACCTGAAAATGCTAACCTAGTCAACAAATCCAAACAGAAGTTTTGGTTTCACATATTAACTGTTACAAGGTAGATATCGTGTTAATGCCTGCTGAGTTCATTCAAGATGCCTACCCAGTTCCTATTACTCTGCAAGAAACAGTAAAAAATCCACATTTTTCCAGAACATACAAGCGTTTCCAAGACTATAAAAACACACAACACAATCATGCTTACATGGAGAGCAATTCGTATTCGTTGAGGATTCAATAAATAAAGAGAACTCACCACAAAACAAATTCCAAATTTTGCCAAAACATAAAAGCATTTCCATTGAGAGCAATCCGTATTTGTCAACGATTCAATAAATACAGAAAACTTTCCACAAAAACAAATATTTCAAATTTTGCAAAAACATATAAGCATTTCCAGGACTACAAAAAAACACAGCACATTCATGCTTCCAATGAGAGCAATTCGAATTCGTAGATGATTCAATAAAACTAGAAAACTCACCACGAAAACAAAATTTCCACATTTTTCCAATACATATAAGCATTTCCAAGACTATAAAAACACACGTTCATGCTTCCCAATAGAGCAATTCGATGATTCAAACAAACTAGAAAACTCACCACAAAAACAAAAGGAGGGAGAGTGGTAATCATTCCCTGAAATTTGGAAATTGGGTCTTTTTTCCAATCCTGTAGTGCAGAGGTCCCACTCTCACTCTCACTCTTGTTGACCACTGCTTTTCCCGTGTCTTGAATACATTGCCCCTCCTCCTCCTCGACCTCTTCGTCTTCGGGATTCGCCGAATTATCATTATCAATATTAATTGCAGCTCTAAATCGAAACTTTGGATTAATTAACAAAACTCGATTGCAATGGGGTAGTGAAAAAGACAAGACAAAACCCCTCCTGAGTTTCACTACATTCGGAGAAAACCGGTGTTTTGATGCCCATAACGATGACGGCGGCTACATAACATCATCAGATAATCAAACACCATCAAAGTACACTACACTATATGTTATAGATGGGGAAAATTTAGCACTAAGATTGAATAATAATAATAATAATCAGTAATAATTACCTGGGTAGAGAAAGAGTGAAATTGCGGAGTCGAAACTGATGATGTTGGTGTCATTTTCAAAAGGGTTTTAGGAGCATCAACAATTTCAATTTCATAATCAACTCAGCTTCGATTGATTATACCCTAACTCAGCACTAAATCCCAAACTCCCTTTTGGTTTTGTTTTCTTCTAAACAAGTGCCTGCCCCCTCGCTTAACACGGCCGCTTTACGTTTCAGTTCTAGAGATTGTTTTAGTATTTTTTATCCCTAAAGCACACAACAAGTGGATCCGTGGCGCAATGGTAGCGCGTCTGACTCCAGATCAGAAGGTTGCGTGTTCGATTCACGTCGGGTTCAATTCCCAGCCTTTTGTTTTTCTTTATTTCTTGGCTCTTCATTTTTATTTAACGATGGCAGCAAGTGGATTCCATTAATTTTCTACGGAAAACTCAGATTAGCCTCTGATATTTTACTCAATTCTTAATAGAATCCCAGAAAATATATTAAAATACACATGACAATTCATAAAATTAAAATCAATTTATAAGGAAAAACTCATATTAGCCTCAAATTCCTTCCAGTGGATGATTGTAACTTTTGAATAAAAAACAATCCAATCATTTTTTTATTATATCAAATCATCCATATACATGAATAAGAACTAGTTTTTATAATATATAGAGATATATTTTTGTTATATAGAGATATATTTATTTGAGCCGGATGATTAAAAAAACAAATTATGCGAGGTTCCTTCAAATAATGGATTTTTAAGAATTTATTTATTCCAATAAAAATAATAATAATAATAATATATTGACTTAAATAATCCTATATTAAGAGTTAAATTGGCCAAGTAATGGGTCATAATTACTATGAAGAACCCACATGGCCATATGATCTTTTATATATTTTGTTCGGTAGTAATTTTAGGTATTGTTGCATGTAATGCAGGATCAGTGGTTCTATAACCATCAATTATTGATAAACCTGCAAAAAAATATTAAAATATATATTATGATTCATAAAATTAAAATTAATTTACAAGGAGAAACACAAATTAGCCTCTAATGTTTTACTCGATTCTCAAATCCCATAAAAATATTAAAATATTCACGATAGTTTATAAAATTAAAAGATACATTCATTGAATCCAATAAATTGACATGAAGTTAATACTTTTATACATGACTGCACGGCTCATAGTCACAAGAAAATAAAGATGGTTGGATGATTGGTAGTGTAATGTGAAGTGTTTTTTATTTAAAAATATATTTTTTACATTAATACATTAAAAGCATTGAAAATGCTATATTAATTTAATATTTTTTCAAGTAATTAAAATATATTTTGAAAACATATAAAAAAAAACAAAAGATACCATACTTGAAAGACTTGATACCACTTTTGTGGTTTATGGAGTGGAGGTTTATTTTATTGAACGGCTCCAAGTAAAAGGGAATAAACGGTTCATTTCATGGAATATATATATATATATATATATAAGAAATATTGCCATTAATTAATTACCATATTGTGGACTAGCACCATCTTTATTAGGTAAAGACAGGAAAGAGGATGATCGCATATTTCTATATAAATGAGGTTCTTTACGTGAACATTTATTTAATTAGTGAATATTTAATCATATCTTAAGGAGATTATTTTATTGGCCATTAGGTTTTTGTTCATAGGTTAGTTAGTGGGTTAGTTTGTTGACTCTATCGTTACCATGGCCGCAAACAATAAGAAATTAATACATCCTTCGCCCCTTTTTTTTAATTACTCGTATTTTTTAATGAGATTGCATAGTCAATAAATTTTTATTTTTATTAATAATTATGATAAAAATAGATTAAATTAATTTTAAGTAGAAATATACTTGATAAAGCCCACCCGAAGCAGTTTTTTTTTGTTTTTTTAAATACAGTATGAGTTACAACATACAAGTTAAGAGTTGAATCTTTTTAATTTTTAAATAAATCAGAATTTTTACACAATTTGATGCGAAAGAAATAATTTAAATTAAGGATTATTTGTATTCAAGTATAATCATGACCTTTCTTTAAACAAAAAAAAAAAACAACCCAATCAAATTATTAAAATCGTGGCACGAGCAACCAAAGTTTTCAATATTTATGGCCTGACGTAGTACGAGCACTTGCAATCTCTCTCATCCTCCAACACAATGGCTCCTCCTCCTTCGTCCGATGACAAGACAGCTCTCTACTTATCTTGTACGAGCCTTGGGACACATGTGTTGCTGCACTTAATTTCGCGGTTGCCACTTTCTGACGCCGTTGTCGATCCAAGGAATATCATCATATTTATTAACCCATTAATGTTTGCTCTCAATCTTATAGCCTTGTCAACGAAGGCGATGGATGATATATAAAATTAAACATTCCACTTCAGAATTGGGACACAGTAATATGATTTACTTCTTGATTTTTTCACGGCTCCTGCTTCTACTAAAATTCTGTTTTTTTAAAGTATTTTTAGTTTTAAAAAATGTTTTTAAATAATATATTTCTTAATGTTTTATGATTATTTTGATGGGTTTATGTCAATAATATAAAAAATACAAAAAAAATATTAACTTAACAGGATATTTCAAGTTTTTTTAAAAAAATTGGATCAAGATATGAGAGGGTTGATCGGGTAACTAGTTAAACGCCCAAGTAAATTGAGTTTGATCGGGTTGTCTCCTAATTTAAAATACAATGAATGTCGGATGCTTAATCAATGGAGCATCGGATTCACCTCTAAAATCGAGTCGGATTTCATACCGCCCGTTTTAACAATTGCTGTTTAACTGCTGTACTGCTACTCCGGATCTTTGAAAGCAAGCAAGCAAGCATCTCGTCAACGCAGGCCACAACTCAAGTGGTGGATATTTGATGGCTAATGTTTGACAGGTGCCCCTCGCCTACTGGATTCCTCTCCTTCAAACAACTTCTAGCTTGTCTTTTGTTATTTATTTTTTTATTTCTTAATTCTATTTTCCACCTCTTTCAAGTCTGGTCCGATTTAAGATTGAGTTTTGGATTTTAATTAAATTAATTAGGTTAATTTTTTAAAATTAAAACAACATTGTTTACTAAAAACAATAAAAATTAACAAATTATAACTAGTTTTTTAACCAGATCTTACCAGATCAACTGAATTATATCAATTTTTTTTTTTTTTTTTTTTCAATCTAGTCCAGTTTCAATCCCAAATCAACCCATAAACATACTAGCTTCCAAACTACGGCTTGGAGTCTTCCCTCGATTTAACAAGTTGGAATTATATCATATTTAATTAATTACCAAACAGCCACTATCCTAATATAAATAACATTAGCTTACAATCCTGAATTGATTAATATCATATTTAATTAGTAACAAGATTAAATTGCTAGCTATAATTTATATATATATATATATATATTTTAAATAAGCTAACTAAGCTACGGCAAGAACCTATTTGCATCATCTTCACACTCCTTCAGTCCAGCCTCAGTTTCAGCCCCACCACCGCCACTAATAGAACTCGAACCTGAAGGCAAACCCCCGCACTTCTGACACCTGGCAACCATCAAAATCTGACGGCAAGAAGGGCACGAACAGTGAGACCCCAACCACGTGTCAATACAAGCCACGTGAAACCCATGTCCACACTGAGGCAACACACGGATTTCATCTCCAACTGAGAATTCCGCTAAACAGATTGCACAGTCGGAGAATTTTCCGGCGGAATCTTCAGAGAAGGTTTGTTTGGGGAGGGAGCGGAGGGCTTTCTTTTTCAACCCCTTGTTGGCGACGGAAGGAGGAGGGAGAGGAGCTGGTGGCGCTGGAGTATGGGATGATAAGCGGCGGAGCCAAGCGCAGCGAGCTACAGCGATCAGGCCAAGAACACAAATTAGAGCGCAGAGAAGTGCTGCTAGTATGACCATGAAGTCTGGGTCCACCGTGGCTGGTGGTTGTGGGGGCGACCCAGTGGTAGTCGCCGAAGAGTTCGTGTCAGCGTTTAAGAGCCTGAAAGGCCGAGTCATGTTAGCGAGATGGATAGAGAGTAGCTCTGTTTCGTTTCTTTTCTTTTTCGAGACGGAGAGAAAGAGACAGGGAGAGTGTTGTGTTCTTTCATGTCAGGAGGGTTTGGGTGCTTTTATAGGTAAGGAATAAAGATTTTAAGTAATAAAATTTATTTTTTGATTTTTTATTATAAAATTTGGAACATGTTGATTTACTTCGTTCTTGTGTAAAATATTTTTTTTAATCTTGTTAAAGGTTTAAATTAGATTTTGGCGTGTGTTAAAACTATTTTTTTTTGTCAATCAAATTCTAAATTGATCGTCCATGTTATAAGTTTATACCAAAATTTCTTCCAAATTAAATATATATATATATATATATATATCGTCAATTAAATATGTTTTTTGTTTTTGTTTTAAAATGATAATTAAATACAAGTTTGACTAATTTAACGCAACTTATTTGATGATTGTTTTGAATTAAAAAAAAATATATTAAAAATTCTCTCCTTCGACCAATTTTTTTTATAATATAAATAGTTTGACTAATTTAACGCAACTTATGATTTTCAACCAATTTTTTTTATAATATTTTCATTATATTAAATGGTAGATGATGCGTTGTTCCTCCTTTATTAATTTTTAAAAGATAGATTTGGAAAATAACTAGGACGACGTCATTAATTACAAAAGGTTAATTACTAAAAGGTCCCATGATATTATCCATTTTATTGGGTAAGTAATCAGCATCCCGGCACGATGCTTATCAGACACGTCCTTTCTTCCCTGGTCCAGATTTCTTGTTTTTTCAAAGCAATTACCACCCATCATCCATCACGGGATTGCTCAGTCAGTGCCCGCATTACTCAGAACAAATATTTATTTATATTAACGATTATATTGCAGTTATAATACTTTGCAGTTATAATACTTTGGGATTAAAGAATTTATTATTTTTGTAATTTCAGTTTTAAATTATATAATTGTTAATACGATGGTTACCGAAGGTTTAAATGGTCGTTAATTTTATAACCCGTAAAATTAATCGAGGTATATACAAGCTAACCCGGATACCCGCTTAATAATATATATATATATATATATATATATATATATATATATATATATATATATATATATATATATATATATATTGAACTCCACACATGAGCAAGGCGGGGTGGGAGCAGAAAATGAAGTCAAATTCCGCGTTCATGTGACCGCAGACCGAAAGTATATGCTGGTAAGCAATACTGATGAAGTAGAATTAAGTAGCCATAAAAAAACCTTAATGCTTCCTTTGACTAGCAAGAACGGACCATTTCCTCTCTTGTACTAGAGAGTAGCATTATTCCGTGGATTGTCCCATTTTCGTAGAAAGCAGTAATCGCAGAAGAGATTCGAATGCTATTCATAAATACATTAATAAATAAATGAGATTCCAATGTAATAATTGATTTGAAAAAAGAAATCGCTTGCAAGTAACTTGTAAATTATTTGGTTAATTTTTTATTATTAAAACAATATTTTGTTTTTATTTTTTATATTGATCCCATGGATAGAGTGTAATTAAGTTAACCAAATCATTAGAAACTTAATAGGGTTAATCAAATCAATATCTTTTATATTTAACTAAAAGCTTGAATTATATTTTGAATTATAAATTTCTTACATCAATCCACGAACTAATTTTAATGAAAATTTTTTTATTTTGCAATTTAGACCATCTTCAGGTCATGATCCGAATCCATTGTATATTTAAGAGTGTGAAAGCTTCTGTTTTTTAGTGGGTTAACTTGAAAAACATTGAAATAATATTTTTAATGTTTATTTAATAATTTTAATGTATTGATATAAAAAATAAAAAAATCTATAAAGATATTTTCAAAAAAAAAAATATTATGCACCACAATATCTAACACATAGTTAACAAATAGAACATCAAAATGATCAAAAAACATAAAATAAATTAATTTAAAAAATTCAACTTTTTGATAAACATGCCACCTCAGGTATGCACTGGTTGCATCGTCTCTTTTATTGGGCATGCACTCCTGGCCTTACCTGACAAGGTCGTACCTCCGATACTGTTATTTTGAAGAAATCAGAATGCTCAAAACAAGCTAACGCTTTGAATACATTAACGTGAGATACACATCATATGATCTTGATTCTACTGTGTTGGCCATCAAGATTAGAGTAATGATTAACAGGAATAGTCGTGAACCAATGTGGATCGCAATGGCAGCCTAAGCCCAAACCTTTAAAACGCTCATAAAGATACCATTATCATAATCGTGGACCGCAACACACGTCATCACGACATGCCTCAACACATGCACGCTTTGAGCATTGGCATGTGAGCTCCTCTTTTTTTTCATGTCTTTTTAGGACCGTTTGAAAACGCGGTTTAACCCGTGTTTTTAAAAATATCAATTCTTTTTGTTAAAAATTATATTTTTTATATTTTTAAATCGTTTTAATGTGTTAATTTTAAAAATAATTTTTTAAAAATAAAAAATATTTTAAACTGTAAACGCAAATTCAATTCCAAACAAGCTCGAAACATGTAGTTGCCAAACGCTGTTTTCAGTTCAAGTGTGTTACATGAACTAAACACGTGCCACGTGGAAAACAAGGCGCGAAAATTTCGAACCCATAGCATATGTTGGGTAATTAGATAAA
>Ga0325410_1002088_pt1 | contig 22294 bp, 14 predicted proteins | sample PopdelMetagenome_16_FD_206182 | JGI IMG/M metagenome (GOLD analysis project Ga0325410, IMG submission 206182) | Populus deltoides microbial communities from Bellville, Georgia, United States - Xylem-PdIQD-R3 | ecosystem: Host-associated > Plants > Phyllosphere > Stem > Wood/Secondary xylem...
CTAGCCACCGACCCTAAAACTGAAACCTCACTAGATTCGTGAGGGAAACCAATACAACCAGCTAACTAACAAATTAAGAATCTATGGTATTCACCCTCCAAGCTCGTTGGATCCTTTTGTTTTCATGTTTTCCCACCTTCTTAAGTCTGTCACACGCATTCCCCATCAAATTCATTCTTTCCATCATCTTCGTCATGGCATGCATTTGAATTTAAGTTCTACATCGGGAGGGGGTGGTGTGTTGGTTTTAGTTTCGCAAGAACCACAAGAAGGTGAGATGAGAGGTGTGAGTGTGTGAGGATATTAAGAGTGTTTAAGCGAAACATGAGCGACATGAGGATAATTTTTGTTTTTACCACTAACCAATTTTTGCAAGTACTATCATGTCAGATCAAAACAACACACCACTCCCTCACGATGTAGAACTTAAATTCCAAATATAAGCCAAGAAAAATATGATGGAAAGAATGAATTTCATGATGGGGAACGTGTGTGACAGACTTGAGAAGGTGGGAAAACATGGTAACATGGCTGGAACATGTACCCAAGACATGAGAAAGGTTGGGGCTGAACCGAAAACAAACAATGGCAGTGAGGCTGAAAGGCCAAGGTGGGGTGATTATGCGAATTTTGAGGAGGACGTTGATGATATTCATTATGATGGTTTTAAGGATTAGACCATAGGCCATCGGGAAGGTTTTCAGCAGCCTAGAAACTGAACGGATTTCATGTATTTTGATGAGGTGTTATGGCAAAAGAAAATGCAGATTCAAAAGGAGAGGTGGTTTCAAAGGGAGAGAAATATAAAGATTGGTGTTCTTAAAAAAAGAATCCAAGAGTCTATCCCGTATTCTAGGGGAGATGAAGCAAGAACTTGATGTGTTAACAGAAGCAATCAATGCCCAGTAAGCTTCAAAAAGATAGGAGAAAAAAATGCTGCAATGATGATACACAAAATAGAATGCCTGTTATTTTCATCCAAAATTGTTGGCAGCGATAGTTGGCAAGAAAACAACTCCAAAGGCTTCAAAAAAAGGCTAAGGAATTGTCTATTCAACTTGTTGGTGATTCATAATGTCTTTGTGTATGGGTTGCGTGATCACATGATCACGAGGTTCGCATCACTTTGGATCAATTGTAAGTGGGTCTCATATAAGTCCACCTAAGGGGGGTCCATTAAGGTTTATTTAAGTCTAGAGTTAGTATAAATAAAGGTCAAACTAGACATGTAAGTTAGAACAATTCAAATTAATAAAATTTCTTGTTTGCCGCACTTTCTGTGCTTGGTAAGATACTCTCTCTTCCTTGGTTCTATAAAGAACTGAAAAATAATTTATCGAAGAACAACTGACTTCGTGGCGTCATCCTTATACTTCTCGTTTGCGAATCAATATTCATTGGGTGGGGGTTTTCGTTTCGAATAGTGTTGGTGCTTAGGTACAAGTTATCTTTGTGTCACATTCCTATCAAACTTGATTTACTTGGCTTTCCGAGAATTATTGTCTTTGCGTGTGGGTTGCGTGACCACATGATCACGAGGTTTGCATCACACCACCTAGTATTATGGTTATTAGAAACCTTAATTGGTCTTTTAGAGATATGCAAGTGAATGATTACGTAAAAGGAAGGTATTAGTACCCCTAGTACACCTTACCTGAGATAAGCTGCATTGTTTTTTTCTCTTTGTTTATTATAGTCTAATTATGTTTCTATTTCTATCTGCCTACTATGACATGTTTGCTACAATAAACAAACTCTGATCTCTTAGGTCAAGAAGTTGGTTTGAATGATGAAATCTTCTCAACTATCATTGAGGCTTCTTTCGGGGCGGACCTGAAATTTTTGGCTATTATGTCATTTCAGATAAAATTTCTTGCAGTTTGTTTATATCTTTATATTATGAGTGAATGAATTGTATTATTCCCAATAATATTTAGGACATTAACCTTATATATGTTTTTTTATTCTTATATTAAAATGAGTAATAATAAATTCATATCCTTAATAATATTTTGAAAATTAACTCCTTTTAGGTTTTTTTATCCTTGTATTAAAAGTAAATAATATTTTCTTGCCAAAAATAAATTTGTAATATTTTTGAAATATAGGGTCAATCCTTAAGAATTCTACAAACTTGTTGTAAAATCAAAGCAATATTTTTTTTTTTTTGAAACATGCCAAAGTATTTTAGATTTTTCTTTTAAGAAAATGCTCAAATACTTTTAAGAAATTTTGGCTATATGCAAGAAAAAAATAGTATTTTTTTAATTTTTTATTGTTTTTTAAACTTTATTTGGCAAAAACTTATTTTTCTTTGTAATAGAATTGTCAAAACAGGCCTAAGAGGGTGTTTGTTAAACACACCTTTAAGCCAAAAAAACCCTTTAGCAAAAAAATTACAAGCCAGACAAGGTTAACCTGAAATCTCTGGTCCAATCATAAACTGAACCAAAGACCCTGGTTTAACCCGAAAACAACCCGAAATAAAACCAAAGTGAAAAAAAATTAAACATAAAAAAACACGAAAAAAATATTGAACGAATTGGATCAAAATGCAAAAAAGATGAAGAACACGAAGAACATTCACCATAAACCAACCAATATAGGCTCCAAATCAGACCTTATACGGTCAAAATAAAGGCATAAACATGTTTGAAATCATGAAATGATCACTGATCTAACATCCATTTACTTTGATTATTAAAGAATCAACACAATTTTGTCAAAATAGATTTCAGTTCAAAACTGAAACCTTGAGATTAAAACCCCTAGAAACTTGTTATTGATGCAAATAAACCCTAGATTATTGACTAATCTAGTTGCCCGAATAATTTAGTGTAAAGAATTGGACCAAAACTGGTTCAAATCAAAGGCCTAGAGCAATGTTCTTCCTAAAAACTCGAAGAACACTGCCCAGAAAACCTAGAATTGAATAACAAGCTGCCAAACCTAGAAAATGACCTTTTAGGTCTTTAAACCTACTACTTTTAGCGCACACAAATCACATTGCCATACATGTTTAAACCAAAACAAACAACAGAAAACAACAAATCATAGAAAACATGCATGAGGTTTTAATCTTCAAAACTATCAAAGCTAAACAACAAGCATATTCAACATTATGGAATTCAAAATTGAATGCTTGACACTCAAAAGAACTTAACCAAAACCTAGGAACCTATATCATACATCAACAAGCCCTAAAAAAACTTCAAACACCTACTGTCATGTTGGCAGAATACAAGAACTATTTTATTTTATAAAAATCAGTCACAAAGATATTGTCTTGGCGTCCAGTAGCATCAACAACAACTCCAAGCAAGATTTAAACAATAATAATGACATTTTACATACTAATTGAAGCCAAAACGATGATCAATGCAATACAAAAAACAATTCTTGGAAACATCATTAAAAGTACATGAACAAGCTAGAGAAGTGCCTCATAGACATTATCTACTAGACTAAGTGAAGAGTTTATACCCTCCGAGCTCTAACAATGGGTATTGCCCTTTCTTTTCCATGATTGCAACTTTTTTTGAAGTTGAGGAGACCTGGTTCTAGGTACTTAAACCTTTACACTTAGGGTTCCATTATCAGTATTTTCCTCCCTTTTTTGTTCCTCATTCTTACCTTTCCTTTTTTTTCTCCCCCTTCCCTAATTTTCCAAGGGATATTTATAGGATTTCAAGCTAGGATTTTTATGGATTTGAACAAAAATTGATCTCATTCATCAAAGCTTGGCCCTCTATTCAAAATGAGAGAGTTTTTGGTATGTTTTGCAGCTGTGAGCTCTTTACATTCAATGGTTTCAAGATGATGGTTTTGTAACGAACTCGAGAATAGTTTTTTTTATATATATATCAAACTTGGAGGGCACGGTGAGTTGTTTTTTGCCCTCTTATCTTGAGAGAAATCTTCTAAGCCTTCGATAAGAGACCTTAAGGAGATTCTTAAGTGTGATCACACAAAAAAACCTGAGTGGTTTTTTATGCAGATCAGCCCAACACCAAGTGTATTCATGCCAACGAGCCATTGGAGGTGCCAATTAGGCCAATCACAAGAGCCAGGGCAAAGAAGCTTAAAGAAGCATTGAATGGGCTTGTTTAAAACATATGGAGCAAAATGGACCTAGAGTTTTGGACATTTAAGGAGCATGAAGGACAGCCTTTAATTCATCTAGTTCAGGTCTAAGAAGAGCTCAATTCGTGTGGAACAAGGGGTTAATATATCCGGCCCAATACCAGCCTTGTTAGGCTTGTTCTTTTCCTAATGGTACAAGGATAAAAAGCCAGCAATTTATTTTTCTAATTAAGTAAGAAAGTTGGCCTTATTTTATTCCTAAAGAGGGGAGTACTATTTAATGCTTTTCCTAACTTAGAAAGGAAAGTAATTAAATCAGCGAGGAAATTTGTTTTCTTATTTGTCCAAGTTAAATAAGGAAATCCAAGCTAATCAAGGATATCAAATGGGGGCAGCAACACAAATTTTCCAAATCAGATTTTTTCCTAGTTTATTCGGGACTTCTTAAGGGTGACAAATCTGATTCTAGCATATTTAGGATGATAATTTTTGGATTTTTATTATTTTCTTCTTAGTTTTTGGGTTATTATTACTTATTTGGATCAATTGTAAATGAGCTTCATATAAGTCCACCCAAAAGAGGGTCCATTAAGGTTTCTTTAAGTCTAGAGTCAGTATAAATAAAAGCATAACCAAACATGTAAGGTTACGCAATTTTCATATCAATAAACTTCTTTGCCGCACTTGTTGTGTGTTGGTGGGATAATCTCCCTTTCTTAGTTCTCTAAAGGACTGAAAATGACTTATCGAAGAACAACTATCTTCGTGATGTCATTCTTATACTTCTCGTTCGCGAATCAATATTCGTTGGGTGGGGGTCTCCGTTTCCAATAGTGCTGGTGCCTAGGTACAAGTTATCTTTGTGTCACCCTCCTATCAAACCTAATTTCCTTGGCTTTCCGGGAATTACTGTCTTTGTGTGTGGGTTACGTGACCATGTGATCACGAGGTTTGCATAATTTGGTATCAGAGCTTGGCTCCATTAATTAGGTTATATATCGTTTTGAAATTTTAGTTTCTTGTTGTTTCCGCAAAAAAATTCCTTAGTGTCCAATTTCTTCTTCTCTTTGATTTTACAGCATATTAAAAAAAAATTAGTTATTTCATTTGGTTACTGTCCAAAATATATCAGTAGCATAAAAAAACAAAAAGAAAAAAGAAAAGAAAAAAAATCTTTCAAAGAGATGTTTATTGGTTTCTGCTGCAGAAAACTAAACAAGGGAAAATTAGACCAAATCAAACTCGTAATTAGCTCAAATTTGATACATTTATTACCGGGGCCCTAATCGCATCACATATTAAGTTTGGGCTCAATTAGATATTGTTTGCTTTGGTTTTCAATTTCGGGTCTAATTAGGTCTCATTCATATTGTTTTTGCGTCAGTATATCAAACCTTATCATAATTTGCTCAAACTTCAAATTCTGTCTATTTGGGTTGATATCGCATTATATCTAAAATGTTAGCTTAATTGGACATCATTTAATTTAGGTTCTAGATTCAGATTTAACTCGTCGTAAATGAGTATGTTCTGCGTTAACTTTTGAAATTCGCTTTCTTTCTATTATTTTCATTTCTTGCAGTATATTTTCAACATATTCAGCATATTTGGGTGTTGTTTCATCATTTTTTGCCTATTTCGTTTCTGTTTTTATTCGAGTCTTCAGTTTCGTTCGTATTTCGGATAGATTCGCTTGCTACTCGCGAGACTATCATCGCAGTTTTGTTTTTGCTTGTTTTCTATTTTTTATTGCTTCTTGAGTCATATATACATATTTGGATTGCGTTACTAAGATTGGTTCTATTTGGTGTTGGTTTCAGTTCTGTAAGAACCACAATAAGGTGAGAGGAGAGGTGTGAGGATATTAAGAGTGTTTGAGTTACACGAGCGACGTGAGGATAATTGTTTTTTTACCACTAACCAGTTTTTGCATGTATTATCATGTCAGATCGAAACAACACACCACCCCATCCTGAGGGAGAACTTAAGTTCCAAATGTAAGCCATGATGCAGATGATGGAGAGGATGAATTTTGTGATGGGGAATGTATGTGACAGACTTGATAGGGTGGAGAAACATGGTAACGTGGTTGGAACGTGTACCCAAGACGTGAGAAAGGTTGGGGCTGAACCAAAATCAAAAGTGGCACAAGGGTCGAAAGGCCAAGGTGAGCTGATTACGAGGATTTTGAGGAGGCCGTTGATGATATTGGTGATGGTTGTTTTGAGGATGAGGCCATAGGCCATCGGGAAGGTTTTTGGCAGCCTAGAAACTGAAGGGATTTTGGGAATAGAACTAGGGGCTAATTTGGCCAAAGGGAAAATTTTCATAGTGTTGGGAGACATGTTGATTTAGATGATGATTTGGATGCTATCAAACTGAAAATACCTTCTTTTCAAGGTAAGAATGATCCCGAGACATATTTGGAGTGGGAGAAAAAGGTAGATTGGATTTTTGATTGCCATAACTATTCAAAGGCGAAGAAAGTGAAATTGGTAGTCATCGAATTCATGGATTATGCACTGATTTGGTGGGATCAGAATGTGATTAGTAAAAGGAGGAGTGGAGATAGGCCGGTAGCATCGTGGGAGGAGATGAAAGTGTTAATGAGAAGGCGATTTGTCTAACCACTATTATAGAGATTTGTATCTGAAATTGCGGAGTTTGAATCAGGGTTCTAGATCCTTGGATGAGTATTTCGAGGAGATGGAGATCGCCATGATTCGGGCCAATGTGATTTAGGATCGAGAAGCTACTATGGCTAGATTTCTAAATGGGCTGAATAGGGACATTGCGAATGTTGTAGAATTACAACATTGTGTGGAATTGGAGGACATGGTCCATATGGCAACAAAGGTGGAGAGGCAAATAAAGAGAAGGGGCAGTACACGTTTTCAGACCAATTCGACTTCATCTTCCTCAACATGAAGGCCAAATTTGAAGAGAGAGGGGGTTGTCCAACCAAAGCCTTATGTAAAGGCCGACCCATCTAAGGCCAAAAAGGATACTCTTATGGATGGGAAAGGTAAATCTAAATTTCAACCTACTCGTGATAGAGATATTAAATGCTTTAAGTGTTTAGGGAAGGGGCACATTACATCTCAGTGTCCAAACTGAAGAGTTATGCTTACAAGAGACAATGGGGAGGTTGAATCTGAAAGTGACAAATCTGAAAGTGAAAAGATGCCACCTTTGGTGGATTATAGTGATGAGGAGATTGCATATCCTGTTGAGGGGGAGGCCTTGGTTATAAGGTGTGCACTGAAATGCAAATCAAAGAAGATGATGTAAATCAACAACGAGAAAATATATTTCACACTCGATGTCACATCCATAACAAGGTATGTAGCATGATAATCGATGGAGGGAGTTGTGCTAATGTAGCTAGTGATACTCTTGTGAAGAAATTGAATCTGAGTTGTCTTAAGCATCCTAGGTCTTATAGATTGCAATGGTTGACTGAATGTGGTTACTAAGCAGGTATTGATTGCGTTTGCTATTAGGAAGTATTCTAATCAGATTTTGTGTGATGTAGTCCCAATGCATGCTAGTCACTTACTTTTAGGGCGTCCATGACAGTTTGATCGGAAAGCGATTCATGATGGGTTTAGAAATAAGTTCACTATTGTAAAGGATGGTAAAACCATTACTCTTGTACCTCTTTCTCCAAAACAAGTATATGCTGATCAAATAAAATTAAAAAAGAAATGTGAGGATAGGAAGAGTGGAAATTCACGCGAGGACAATGGTGAGAGAAAACTATCAGATTCGGCTAAAAATAAATCATTAATTAAACCTGTTGAGAGCGAAGGTAAAACCCGAGGAGTCAAGAAAGTAAGCTTGTGTGATGATAATAGTGTGGAAAAATTACAGAAACAACCTAATTTTTATGCGAAGGGATCTCAAATAAGATCTGTATATTTCACTAATAAGCTGATGATCTTACTTGTGTATAAGGAGGCTTATTTTAACACTAACGATCTTAATTCTGCTATTCCTAGTGTGGCTCTTTCTTTGATGCAAGAGTTTGATGATGTATTCCTTGAAGACATCCCTAGTGAATTACCACCATTAAGGGGAATTAAACATCAAATTGATCTCGTGCCCAGAGCTTCAATTCCTAATTGTCCAGCCTACAGAAACAACCCCGAGGAGACGAAGGAGCTTCAAAGGCAAGTACATGAGTTGATGATGAAGGGGTACATTCGTGAGAGTATGAGTCCTTGTGCTGTGCCAGTGCTCCTTGTGCCTAAAAAGGATGGAACATGGAGGATGTGTGTCGATTGTCGTGTCGTCAATAGCATAATGGTAAAGTATCAACATCCTATTCCTAGGCTTGATGACATGCTAGATGAGTTACATGGATCATCTATTTTCTCTAAAAAGTGGGTACCATCAAATTAGGATGAAAGAGGATGATGAGTGGAAAACTGCATTTAAGACTAGGCATGGTTTGTATGAATGGTTAGTCATGCCGTTTGGAAATACAAATGCGCCTAACATGTTTATGCGTTTAATGAATCATATGTTGTGTGTGTTTATTGGTAAGTTTGTTGTTGTGTATTTTGATGACATTTTGATCTATAGTAAGAACTTAAATGAGCATCTTAATCATTTACATAATGTACTTAGTGTATTGCGTAGTGAGCAATTGTATGCTAATCTTAAGAAGTGTACTTTTTGCACGGAGAAAATTGTGTTTCTTGGCTATGTCTTCACTGCGCAGGGTATCGAGATGGACGAGGAGAAAGTTAAGGCCATCTGGGATTGGCCTACACCAAAATCGGTAAGTGAGGTAAGGAGTTTTCATGGACTTACTAGTTTTTATTGAAGGTTTGTGAAGGATTTTAGTACTATTGCTGCACCTTTAACTGAAATTGTGAAAAAGTCTGTTGGATTCAAATGGAATGATGAACAGAATAAGGCTTTTAATTTGTTGAAAGATAAACTATGTTCAGCGCCTGTTTTAGCTTTGTCAGACTTTAGGAGAGCTTTTGAAGTTGAATGTGATGCGTCAGGTATTGGTATAGGAGCTGTGTTAATGCAGGATAAGAGGCCCATTGCGTATTTCAGCAAAAAACTTAATGGGACAACTTTGAATTACCTTACATATGACAAGGAGCTCTATGCCTTGGTAAGAACTCTAGAGATGTGGCAGCATTACCTGTGGCCCAAGGAGTTTGTGATACACTCTGATCATAAATCATTGAAGCACTTGAAAGGGTAAGGTAAGTTGAGTAGGAAACATGCCAAATGGGTTGAATTTATTGAAACCTTTCCGTATGTGATCAAGTATAAGGAAGGAAAAGAAAACATTGTGGTTGATGCACTTTCACGCAGGTATGTTCTTTTATCTACTTTGGATACTAGATTTTTAGGATTTGAACACATAAAAGAATTGTACAAGGATGATACTGATTTCACTAATGTTTACAATGCTTTCAAAAGTTCAGCCAGCTTTTGGAAAGTTCTATAAACTTGATGGATATTTGTTTAAAGAGAGTTGTTTGTGTGTTCCATTAAGTTCTATGCGTGAATTGCTTGTACGTGAAGCACATGGAGGCAGGTTGATGGGGCATTTTGGTTTTACTAAGACTTTGGATGTGTTGCATGAGCATTTTTATAGGCCTAAAATGAAAAAAGATGTGCGACGCATATGTGATAAATGCATAACTTGTAAGAAAGCAAAGTTTAGGACTCAACCATATGGCTTGTATATCCCTTTGCCTGTAAATAAGGAACCATGGGTAGACATTTCGATGTATTACATCTTAGGTTTACCTAGGTCAAAACAGGGTAGGGATTCAATTTTTGTAGTTGTTGATAGGTTTTCAAAGATGGCACACTTTATTCCATGTCATAAAATCGATGATGCCACTAATATTGCTGATTTGTTCTTTAGGGAGATAGCACGCCTTCACGGGGTCCCTAAGAGCATTGTTTCTGATTAGAGATGTTAAGTTCCTTATCTATTTTTGGAAGGCGTTATAGGGAAAATTGGGTACTAAACTGTGGTTTTTAACTACTTGTCACCCCCAAACATATGGACAAACCGAAGTAGTTAATAGGACCTTAACACAACTTATGCGTGTTGTCATTCAAAAGAGCTTAAAGAATTGGGAATATTGTATGTCATTTATAGAGTTTGCATATAATCATAGTGTGCACTCTACTACTGAATTTTCACCATTTAAAAATTGTTTATGGATTTAACCCTTTGACTCCAATGGTTTTGATTCATTTTCCTGTTGATGAAAGGGTTAGTTTGGATGGTAATCGTAAAGCACAGGTGGTGAAGACACTAAATAAGAGTGTGCGACAACAGATTGAAAAGAGGAATCGTGTGTATACGACCAAAGCCAAAAGGGGGTGCAAACATGTTGTCTTTCAGCCCGGTGATTGGGTTTGGGTGCATATGCGCAAAGAGAGATTTCTGGCCCATAGGAAATCAAAGCTACAACCTCGAGGAGATGGGTCATTTCAGATTATTGAGAGGATCAATGACAATGCTTATAAAGTTAATTTGCCAGGTGAGTATGGTGTTAGTGCTACCTTTAATATTTCTAATCTTACTCTGATGTGAACCTCGTGATCACGTGGTCACGCAACCCACAATTAAGATTGAGATCTGATCTTGAAAAGCTGAAATAGATCTGATAGGAGTGTGATACAATGGAAACCTGCCCCAAGGCACCAACACTAGTGGATTGAGTAGAATGACGCCACGAAGGCAGTTAATCTTTGATAAGTCAGATTCAGTTTGTTCAAGAACTGAAGAATGCAAGAATCACTCTCACACGTTAAAACTAAAAAATTCAGAAGTAATTATCATCAAAGCTCCCGAAATTTTGGCTTACATGAGTTTAAATAGTTCTTGAAAAATTAACCCTAATGGACCTTTTATGTGGACTTATATGAGGTCCACTCAAAAATGACCCAACACCCTAAACTGAAAAGCCCATAACTTAATCCAAACAAGCCTTGGATCCTAACTGAAAACAAAGTATTAAGTAAGCCCAAACAAGCCTTGTGCTGTAGCTAACAAAATAAAATAATAAAAATAACCAATTTGTAATTAAATACCACTAGCCCTTTTTTCCTTGTGTAGCTAGGATGAATAAGGAATCCTTATAAGAAAAAGATTCTGAAACATTAATGAATTCTTGCCACACTTGGAGATTGTATTTCAGCTCATTAAAGATCCTTGTGCAACTAGGAAATTCCCATAACCAGCTGCCATATCCTTGTAGGAAAAGAATCCTAACCAAATAAGAAGTCCACAAGTCAAATGGAATTAAATAACAAAATTCGTACAGCCTCTTTTGACCAGTATTGTGGTGCTTTTCCAAACTCTAATTGACCTGAAATCTTAACCCATAGTAGGACAACATGTCTGGAGAGTCCACATAAACTTTTAGCTCGATCCAATGGTCGGATTGAGCAATATAATTGTTGTCGTAAACTTGGATTGTTGCGCTTTTTACGCTAAAATCCGAATCTGACCTTAATTGGGTCGTATCACAAGGTTGAACCGTATCATACTCTGTTTGATGTAGGTGATGATTCGAGGCCAAATCCTTTTGAAGAGAGAGGGGATGATGTGGATCAGCCCAACACCAAGCGCAATCATGCCAACGACCCATTGGAGGTGCGAATTGGGCCAATCACAAGAGCTAGGGCAAGTAAGCATTGAATGGGCTTGTTCAAAATATATGGAGCAAAATGGACCTAGAGAGGCTTGGGACATTAAAGGAGCATGAAGGACAACCTTTAATTCATCTAGTTTAGGTCGGAAAAGAGCCCAATTCGTGTAGAACAAGGGGTTGATCTGTCCGGCCCAATACCAACCTTGTTAGGCTTGTTTTTTTTTTTTCCTAATGCTATAAGGATAAAAAACCAGCAATTTATTCTCCTAATTAAGTAAGGAAGTTGGCCATATCTTATTCCTAAAGAGGGGAGGACTATTTAATGCTTTTTCTAACTTATGAAGGAAAGTAATTAAATCAGCAGCAAAGGAGGAAATTTGTTTTCTTATTTGTCCAAGTTAAACAAGGAAATCCAAGCTAATCAAGGAGGTGGGCAGCAACACAAATTTTTCAAATCAGATTTTTTCCTAGTTTATTCTAAACTTCTTAAGGGTGACAAATCTGATTTTAGGATATTTAGGATGGTAATTTTTGGATTTTTATTATTTTCTTTTTAGTTTTTGGGTTATTTTTACTTATTTGGGTCAATTGTAAGTGTGGGCTTCATATAAGTCCACCCAAGGGGGGTCCATTAGGGTTTCTTTAAGTCTAGAGTCAGTATAAATAAAGGCATAACCAAACATGTAAGGTTACATCATTTTCAGATTAATAAACTTCTTTGCCGCACTTGTTGTGTGTTGGTGGGATAATCTCCCTTCCTTGGTTCTCTAAAGGGACTGAAAACGACTTATCGAAGAACAATTATCTTCGTGGCGTTATCCTTATACTTCTTGTTCGCGAATCAATAAAGGCTTTAATGGTCATTGGAGACCACTTGAGCATGATAGAAGAAAAGCATACGTTTCGTTTGGATCCATCATTTTCTCAATCTTGATTATGGGTTGTGTGACCACGTAATCACAAGATTCACATCAATAAGCTTAAGTGCTATGGTGTTATTCAGACTATCCGATGCCATTTATGTAGAGGTGATACAGAAGATGTTAATCACTTATTCTTTGATTGACCATTCTCCCATTGCATTTGGTTTGATTTATGCTCCAGATGTTTCATTCCCTTTCACCACTATTTTTGAGTTAACACTATCTCTTGGCTTTCTAATTTGAGTGGAGATCGCTCTCTTAATTATATGCTTACGAGATTGATATTAGTTTCTGTCATTTATTATTTGAAGGGAGAGGAATGCACATACTAGTTTGATGGTTTTTAGAGACATTGTTAGTTGTATTGTTTCAAAAGTTAATTACTATTTGTAATATGGCTTCTTCTATTACTAATAGAAGACTTCATATTGCATGGGGATTTTTAATGATATTTTTTATCCTATTTGATTTGTATATTGGTCTTTAGGTTTTGAGGACATTTCCTTCTAGTTGGTCCCGGGATTTACCCCGATTATGCATGTTGTTTTTGCTTTTGTTTAGGGTAAGTGAGTTTGTCCAATGGTACCCCTTGTAGGGTTTTTACCCCTTTTTGTATTTTCCTATTTATTGGTTTATACACTTAATTTATTCACAAAAACTATCATGGTTTTTCACTCTAATAAGCTCGCTACACCTTTTACCTCACAACTTGCTTTCTTTTGGTTCTTTAGGAACTTAAATCAACAAATCAAAGTCAATAGCCTTTGTAGTGCAATCCAACTATAATTCTAAGAATCAAGGATCAATAAATATACTGAAAACAAGGCAAAATGAAACCATGATTATGATTTCGCGAATAGTAAAGCAAATTCATACAAAATATGGATGACACAAATTAAAACAGAATCGAAAATTAGCAAAAACAATTGATTGACTTGTAAATAACCCAATTATAATAAAAACAAAAGGAATTGGATGAAAACAAATAGTAAAGAGTATGTTTTGGAACTTGACATAAATCTGACTTGGTACACAATTTTTACATAACAGAATTGAAACCTAAACCAAACGATATTCGAATGACCTCAAATTCAATATTTATTATTTTGATACTAAACAAACAATAACCCTTAGTTTATAGATCGTTCTCTTATGTTTAGGTATCCAAACTTGTGGGATCAGTTTGCGGCATAGTTGAATCTCAAATTTAAAACCTCAAGCAAACGATATCAAGTAAACCTAAATTTAATATATGGTGTGATCTCACCTCCAATAGACAGAATATGAAGTTTCAATTGATTTTGAGGTAGTTTGCATATGATTCACTAAGAGTTTTATTTTTACGGCAGAATTGAACCTAAAATTAAAACCTCAAGGAAATGATATCAAAATAAGCCAAATGTTAATATATTGTGTGATATCACCGCCATTAGACAAGATATCAAGTTTCAATTAAGGTGGTTTGCTTATGATTTATTAAGAGTGGTGTTTTTGCAGCAGTATTGAATAATCCTGCAAATTTCTTCTATTTTCTCTCTCTTTTATATATATATATATATGCTGCTAATATGATTAGAGACAATAACAAGATGAAATAACTTTTGTTTTGCTTAGATGCCGCAGACACAAAGAACAAGAAGATGAACGACAAAAACACTGAAAAACTTAAAGGAATACTAAAAAAATAAAAATAACAAAAGGATATGGCCTTGATTCTGATACTACCTTATGTGAACCTCGTGATCATGTAGTTATGCAACCCGCAATCGAGATTGAGATCTGATCTTATAAGGATTCCTTATTCATCCTACCTATACAGAATTAGCCTAGGATGAGGAAAGGGAGCCACATCTTCAATACACATTATTATGTACAAAGCAAGGTGTGTAGTTTAATTATAGATAGTGGAAATTGTGTTAATGTTTGTAGTACCACCCTTGTTAATTAACTAAATTTGTGTACTGTTAAGCATGCTAAAACTATATAGATTGCAATACAAAACTAACCCAAAAACCCTAAACTAAAAAGCCCTAACCTGAACCAAACAAGCCTTGGATCCTATCTCAAAATAAAGTATTAATTAAGCCCAAACATAAAAGAAAATAATAAAAATAACTAATTTATCATTAAATACCACTAGCTCTTCTTTCCTTGTGTAGCTAGGCAATAAGGAATCCTTATAAGAAAAAGATCTTGAAACATTAATGAATCCTTACCACACTTAGAGATTATATTGTAGCTCATTAAAGATTCTTGTGAAACTAGAAAATTCTCAAAACTAGCTGCCACATCCTTGTAGGAAAAGAATCTTAACCAAATAGGAATTTTACGCCAAAATCCAAATCTGACCTTACTTGGGTCATATTACAATGCTAAATCGTATCATTCCCTCCCTCTTCAAGAATATTAGCCCTCGAATCTTGAATAGGATTAGTAGCGACTTAAATAGCCTCTTGTTTAAGCCTTAAGAATTCCCTTATTGCTAATACCCTTTCTCCAACAACACTGTATAGAAGTTGTGACTAACACGAATTTCAAATAAGCACTCCGTACTAACCACTTGCGTACATATTTTTGAATGATAACCATAGTGGCTCTCTGATACGATCCAGGAAAGGTCAAATTCAGATTTTGACATAAAATGTGCACTTATCCAGTTTTACAGCAAAAATCATAATTCTCAATCCGACTGTTGGATCGAGCTGACATTTTACGTGGACTCTCCTGACATTGTTTCCTACCTTGGTTTAAAATTTCAGGTCAATCGGACTTTGGAAAGGCATCGAAACACGGGTCAACAGATGCTGTACGAATTTTGTTATTTACTTCCTTTTAACTTGTGGACTTCCTATTTGGCTAGGATTCTTTTTCTAAAAGGATGTGGCAGCTTATTTTGGGAATCTCATAATTCTACAAAGATCTTTAATGGGCTGCAACATAGTTTACAAGTGTGGCAAGGATTCATAAATGTTTTAGAATCCTTTTTCTTACAAGGATTCCTTATTCATCCTAACTACAAAAAGGAAAGAAGACTTCAGAATAAATTCTACCTTCATATCAGATTTCCTAGTCTATTTGGGACTTCTTCATGGTGACAAATCTGATTCTAGCATATTTAGGATGGTAATTTTTGGATTTGTATTAATTTTATTATTTTCTTATTAGTCTTTGGGTTATTGTTACTTATTTGGGTCAATTGTAAGTGCACCTAAAGGGGGGTCCATTAGGGTTTATTTAAGTCTAGAGTTAGTATAGATAAAGGCATAACCAGACATGTAAGTTAGACAGTTCAGATTAATAAAACTTCTTATTTGCCGCACTTGGTGTGTGTGTGTTGGTGAGATAATCTTCCTTCCATGATTCTCTAAAAAAACTGAAAAACAACTTATCAAAGAACAACTGTCTTCGTGGCGTCATCCTTATACTTCATGTTCACGAATCAATATTTGTTGGGTGGGGGTCTTCGTTTTCAATAGTGCTGGTGCCTAGGTACAAGTTATCTTTTTGTCACACTCCTATTAAACCTGATTTACTTGGCTTTCCAGGAATTGATGTCTTTGCGTGTGGGTTACATGAACACGTGATCATGAGGTTCGCATCACTCTCCTTTGTCTTTCATTCTTTGGCGTTGTCCCTTTTCTACATCTTCTCATTTCAAACCCCCAAACCATTGCTTAGTTTTTCGCATCGTTGATCTACAATCCTCCTTTGTTTCCTCTCCCTTGGTGAATACATGACACAAATAGTTGGGGGGGGGGGGACAAGAAGAAGAAGAAGACAAGAATAGAGTTTATAACTGGAAGAACACTAATTTAGACTCGAGATTACGAATCTGACTTTTATTTGAACTAGAATTTATCGAAAAACAAACAAATGCAAAAGTGATGAAAATGAATCAAACAACAGCCAAATATCAAAAAATGATGATAGTATAATGGCAAGAACGAAATCAACAGAAACAAAAACAAGTTTTGAAAGATAACACCAAACAGACCCGTTACGACAAAATAAGACCCAATTCAGGAACCTAAAGAAACTGATATCAAGATGACCTCGAATTGAATATAGTATTCTGATACCAAAAAAACAACAAATCAAACTTTATAGGGTGTTATATTATGTCTAGGTACCAAAACCCTTTGTATGATCAGTTTGCGGCAAAATTGAACCTCCAATTAAAACCTCCAGAAGCTGATATTAAAATAAGCCCAAATTTAATATATGGTGCGATATCATCTCCAATATATAGAATATGAAGTTTTAATTAATTCTAAGGTGGTTTGCTTATGGTTCACTAAGAATAGTGTTTTTGCGGCAAAATCGAACCTTGAATTAAAACCTCAAGCAAACTATATCAAAATAAGCTCAATAAATGTTGCTATCTCACCACCAATAAACAGAATATCAGATGATATCAGAATTAAAAAAGTTGATTGTCTTATAGTTCACTAAATGTTGTGTTTCTACGGCAAAACTGCACCTTGAATTAAAAACTTAAGCAAACGATATCAGAATAAGCTCATATTTGACATACAATGTGATCTCATACCCAGTAGAAATATTATGAAGTTTCAATTGATTCTAAGATGGTTTGCTTATGGTTCACTAAGAGTAGTGTTTCTACGTCAGAATTGAATCTCAAATTAAAACCTCAAGCAAATTATATCAAAATAAGCCCAAATTTTACATAAATTGCGATCTCACCACCAATAGACAGAATATGAACTTGAATTGAATCACAGGTGATTTTCTTATAGTTCACTAAAAGTTGTGTTTCTACGGTAAAATTGAACCTTGAATTAAGACCTCAAGCAAAAGATATTAGAATAAGCTCAAATTTGACATATAATGCAATCTCACCCCTAGTAGATAGATTATGAAGTTGCAATTGATTCTAAGATGATTTGATTATGGTTCACCTATAATTGTGTTTCTGCCGAAAAAATTGAATCAACCTTCAAATTTCAACTAATCCCCCCCCTCTCTCTCTTATTTTTAATATATTAATATAATTAGAGACAGTAACAAGATGAAATATAACTATTTTTTTGTTTTTTTATCTGAAGGTAAAATTAATTCTGAAGATTTCTTTCCTGTTGTAGCTAGGATGAATAAGGAATTCTTGTAATAAAAGGATTCTGAAACATTTATGAATCCTTGCCACACTTGGAATCTTTGTTGCAGCCCATTAAAAATCTTTGTAGAATAGGAGATTCCTAGAACAAGCTGCCACATCCTTTTAGGAAAAGAATCCTAGCCAAATAGAAAGTTCACAAGTCAAAAGGAAGTAAATAACAAAATTCATACAACCTTTGTTAACCAGTATTACAATGCCTTCTTGAACTCCGATTGACCAAAAATTTAACCCATGGTAAGAAATCATGTCAGGGGACTCCATGTGAAATTTCATCCCGATCAGCGATCGGATTGGGAATTATGACTTTTGCTGTAAAACTGGACAGTTGTGCATTTTACATCAGAATCCAAATTTAAATGTTTTTTAATTGCCTGTATCGTATTATTCCCTCTCTCTTCAAGAGAATTCATCCTCAAATCACCAATAGGTTTGATGGACAATTCCTTAGCCTCTTGTTGTAGCCGTTGGACTTCTTTTTTTGCACACAAATTGCCTGTAAAAACTTTGCATAGATGTAGTAGCTGATAATAATTTTAAATAAACATGTCTTGCCATCCACTTACGTGTATATTTTTGAATGATAACCACTGCCACTCTCTTTCATTTTTTATCCCTTTGACATTGAACTGAAGATCTCCATTCTTCACGATCTTTATTTGTTTCTTTATAATCCTTTGCAAGTTGTTCAGCTTTGCGCTCTTTATCCAACATCATAAAAACATTATCAGCATAAATATTTGAAATTCAAAACCTCGGTTTCTCCTCTTTACTCATAGTAAATCTCCTCCTATCAGCCCCACTAATCTGTTACCTCATTGAATCTATATCATCTTCCATCTTCTTTGCCTCTCAATAGCTATCATCATGTCCCTTAACACTATGCAAAGTTCCTCTTTGGTCGAATTGACCCCTAGTTTTTATACCCAAAATCCCTTTGGTTTCTAGGCTGCCGAAAACCTTTCCAATGGTCTATGGTCTCATCCCAAAACCACCATCACCAACATCATCAACGTCCTCCTTAAAATCCTTATAATCAAACCACTTTGGCCTTTCGGCTCTACTGCCACTGTTTGTTTTCGATTCAGCCCTAAGCTTCCTCACGTCTTAGGTCTTTGTACTAGCCTCGTTACCATATTTCTCCACCCCTATGAAATCTATCACATGTTCCCATAACAAAATTCATCCTCTCCATCATTTGTGTCATGGCCTGATTTTGAACTTAAGTTCTATATCGAGAGGGGGGGTGTTGTTTTGATTTGACATGATAATACATGCAAAAATTGGTTAGTGGTAAAAAAAATCCTCACATCGCTCGTGTTTTGTTCAAATACTCTTAATATCTTCACACGCTCACACGTCTCGTCTCACTTTCTTGCGGTTCTTGCAGAACTTAAACCAACACCAAATAGAACCAACTTGGCAACGCAATCCAAATATGTATATATGACTCAAGAAGCAATAAAAACTAGAAAAACAAGCAAAACAAAACTGCGATTGATACGGTTCAGCCTTGTGATACGACCCAAGTAAGGTCAAATTCGGATTTTGGCGTAAAAAGCGCAACAATCCAGGTTTACGGCAATAATTATAATTCTCAATCCGACCGTTGAGCTAAAATTTTACGTGGACTCTCCAGACATGTTGTCCTGCTATGGGTTAAGATTTCAGGTCATTCAGAGTTTTGGAAGGCACCACAATACTAGTCAAAAGAGGCTGTACAAATTTTATTATTTACTTCCATTTGACTTGTGGACTTCCTGTTTAGTTAGGATTCTTTTCCTACAAGGATGTGGCAGCTGGTTATGGGAATTTCCTAGTTCCACAAGGATCTTTAATGAGCTGCAATATAATCTCCAAGTATGGCAAGGATTCATTAATGTTTCAGAATCCTTTTCTTATAAGGATTCCTTATTCATCCTAACTACACAATGAAAGAAGGGCTGGTGATATTTAATGTCAAATTAGTTATTTTTATTATTTTATTTTGTTAGCTACAGCCCAAAGCTTGTTTGGGCTTACTTAATACATTGTTTTCAGTTAGGATCCAAGGCTTATTTGGATTAAGTTATGAGCTTTTCAGTTTAGGGTTTTGGGTCAGTTTTGAGTGGACCTCATATAAGTCCACATAAGGGGTTCAATAGGGTTAATTTTTCAAGAACTATTTAAACTCATGTAACCCAAAATTTCAGCAGCTTTGATGATAATTACTTCTGAATTTTTCAGTTTTAAAGTGAGAGTGATTCTTGCATTTCAGTTCTTGAACGAACTGAATCTGACTTATCAAAGATTAACTGGCTTCGTGGCGTCATTCTACTCAATCCAATAGTGTTGGTGCCTTGGGGAAGGTTTCCATTGTGTCACACTCCTATCAGACCTATTTTAGCTTTTCGGGATCAGATATAATCTTGATTGTGGGTTGCATGACCACGTGATCACGAGGTTCGCATCAGCGATGATAGTCTGACGAGTAGCAAGCGAATCTATCCGAAATATGAACGAAACTGAAGACTCGAATAAAAACAGAAATGAAATATAAAAAACGATGAAACAACACCCAAATATGTTGGATGTGTTGAAAATATACTGCAAGAAATAAAAACAACGAAAAGAAAGCAATTTTCAAAAGTTACGCAAAACAGACCTGTTTACGACGAGTTATGTCTGAATCTGGAATCTAAAATAAATGATATCCAATTGAGCTAAAATTTCAGAAAAAGTGCGATTTCAACCCAAATAGGCAGAATATATACTTTGAGCAATTTACAATAAGGTTTGATATGCTGACGCAAAAACGTTATGAATCAGACCTAATTAGACCCAAAATTAGAAAACAAAGAAAACGATATCCAAATGACTAAAAACTTTAAATATGGTGCGATTATGAACAAAGGGGTTATATCATTTCATGGTGGATTAGTGAATTATTGGGCCGAGCTGGATTTGAACCACCGTAGGCATATTGCCAACGAATTTACAGTCCGTCCCCATTAACCGCTCGGGCATCGACCCAGGAAGAAAAAATTCCAGACTTCTTAAGAATCCCCCATCAACTTCCTTTCGTAATACCCTACCCCCAGGGGAAGTCGAATCCCCGCTGCCTCCTTGAAAGAGAGATGTCCTGACCCCATTAATCAGATTATAAAATTTGAGCTAATTCCGAGGTGATTTGATCCAATTTTCCTTTGTTTAGTTTTCTTGCTGCAGAAACTAATAAACGTCTTTTTGAACAATTTTTTTCTTTTTTATTTTTTTAAGCTACCGATATATTTTGAACAGTAACAGAATGAAATAACAGTTTTTCTTTTTTATTTTTTTATGCTACTGATATATTTTGAATAGTAATAGAGTGCAATAACAGTTTTTTAATCTTTTTTATATGCTGCAAAATCAAGGAGAAGAAGAAATTGGACACTAAGGAATTTTTGCGAAAACAACAAGAAATGAAAATTTCAGAAGGATATAACCTGATTAATGGAGTCAAGCTCTGATACTAAATGATACGAACCTTGTGATCATGTGGTCACGCAACCCACACACAAACACAACTCTTGGTGAACCATAAGCACACCACCTCAGAATCAATTGAAACTTCATATTCAGTTTATTGGGGTTTAGATCGCATCCTTTATCAAATGTGGGCTTATTCTCATATATTTTGCTTCAGGTTTTAATAGGAGGTTCAATTTTGCCGCAGAAACACAACTTTTAGTGAACTATGAGTAAATAACTTCAGAATCATTTGCAACTTCATATTCTGTCTATTGGTGGTGATGTGAACCTCATGATCACGTGGTCATGCAACCGACACGCAAAGACATCAATTCCCAAATAGCCAAGTAAATCAGGTTTGATAGGAGTGTGACACAAAGATAACTTGCACCTAGGCACCACACTATTGAAAACGAAAAATCCTCACCCAACGAAGCCACGAAGCTAACTGTTCTTCGATAAGTTATTTTCAGTTCTTTAAAGAACCATGGAATGGAGATTATCTCACCAACACACTCAAATAAAGTGTGGCAAACAAGAAGTTAATTTAATCTGAATTGCCTTTATTTATACTAATTCTAGACTTAAATAAACCCTAATGGACCCCCTTAGGTGGAATTATATGAAGCTCACTTATAATTGACCCAAATAAGTAATAATAACCCAAAGACTAAGAAGAAAATAATAAAAATAATAAAAATCCAAAAATTACCATCCTAAATATGCTAAAATCAGATTTACTACCATTAAGAAGTTCCAAATAGACTAGGAAATCAAATCTGAAGGTAGAATTAATTCTGAAGTTTTCTTTCCTGTTGTAGTTAGGATGAATAAGGAATCCTTGTAAGAAAAGGATTCTGAAACATTTATGAATCATTGCCACACTTGAAAATTATGTTGCAGCCCATTAAGGATCTTTGTAGAACTAGGAGATTCCCAAAACAAGTTACCATATCCTTTTAAAAAAAGAATCCTAGCCAAATAGAAAGTCCACAAGTCAAAAGAAAATAAATAAC
>Ga0325410_1002090_pt1 | contig 22275 bp, 15 predicted proteins | sample PopdelMetagenome_16_FD_206182 | JGI IMG/M metagenome (GOLD analysis project Ga0325410, IMG submission 206182) | Populus deltoides microbial communities from Bellville, Georgia, United States - Xylem-PdIQD-R3 | ecosystem: Host-associated > Plants > Phyllosphere > Stem > Wood/Secondary xylem...
TTTAAAAAAATTAAAAAATATTATTCTAATATATTTCTAAATAAAAAAAACTACACAATAAAAAAAACCAGTAAAGTAAATAGATTGGTCTGATGATTTCCGATACTGCAAACGCTAGGTGAGGTCTGATGTGCATGCACCAGTGGCATCAAATCAATCAAAATCACCGAGAACAAGCTGTGAAGTGACAGTCACCACCCACAGTGGAGATTCCTTTTACTGTAACATAAGTTGGCAGTTTTCCATTTGTAGCTAATGTCCAAAAAGCCTAGAAAACCTTGTAAAGGTGACAGATTAAGGCGTAGGCTACCAGACTTTCACAGACCACTTGCAACAGCACGTATATATTATAATTAAAAGTTGTTGTTTTTCTCCCTGTTCTTTTACTTTTCTCTTTCTGGGCAAGAAATTGCAGATATTTTTAAGATCAGACACCGACCAACATTTAGTTCTGCTTTTAGGGCACAGGTGTTGAGCATTTTTCTCTTTAATCTGCTCGACATTTAACCAGACCATCAAACCATGTTGGGACAGTCGGCAGAATATGTGCGTGCAACATTGACTTCAAAAAATCAAACACCGGCAATGTGCACACGAAGAGGTGGGGAAATTTACAACTAAGAGCCAAACGAATTAAGACAGGCCTTATAATGACTGTTCTTCCTTAACCAACATCGACCATTGTCTTTGTGTTTTATTTATTCATTTGTCATCATTATTGGTTAAGTTTTCTTTGAAGGTGATGGTGGAAATGTTGGTAAAAGTTAAATCATGTTTGAAGCATACGATAGCACGTCAACGTGCCTTCCATCATATTTATTCTCTTGCCAAACATTAAAAACTAATTATTAGACGTTATCACATTAATTCTACTTACTTTTTCTTGTTTTAAAGCAGAAATTACACTAGCTGGATTTTTTATTTTTATTAATTTTTTTTAAATTCAGGTATCTAGAAATTTACTAGACCCTACCTAATTCAGTCGAGCCGGGACAATCCACTAACAAATAAAGCTCTTTCAACGATGATATACTTTATTTACAAGACTTGAATTCAAGATTTTATTTTAAAAAAACAAGCATCAGATCACTTAAATAAACAATCATCATACACTGGCTTAGTTTTAGCTTGCTTGCTTTGATTAGCAAAATTAATTATGTGGCTAGACAAGAAAATTTATGTGGTCTTGATGATTTACAAATACAGTGGAGAGCCCTGTTATACATATTGACTGTTGATAGAGCTATTATATTCAAAACGGAAAATTAATAATATTCATAATACTTCAAGGAAAATGAAACTGTAATAAATTTAGTTTAAATCACAAAAAAAAAACTTATGTTTTATTTACGGTGTCGACCCAATCAATAAAATTATACAAGTATATACAGGCACTAAATTTTTTATACCTCGTGTTTTTTTTACGGTGTCGACCCAATCAATAATCAAGTAACAGTTGGAGGACAAATTTATGCTTCTTCCTAATTCTTTAATTCAACTATCCTTCGCTCTAATTCTTTAATTCAAGACCACTATTTGAAATAATAATCCTCTCTTTTCCTAAGGCACTTGATTAGTTTAATATTTTCTTGCAGTTCACTTCACATACTAAACTTCATAGAAACTGACTCATAAATGGTAACATACTACAAATCCAAAGAATAATAGCACATGGATCACTACCAGAATTCTTATATTTACCAAAAGAATTTTTTATCGATATTTGTACTATTATTCTGTTATTCTATCAGCAATTAATTTACCAACAAGATTACAGATAGAAATGCTTTATCGATAAAACTCTTGTTGGTAAAACTATCAATATTTACTCTACCACTCAGTCGATACATATTTTACCGATTGATTCATGGACAGAAACCGTCAGTCAGAAAACCACTCGTCGGTAATTTATTTTTGGTCGAAATTTTCATCGTTAAAAAAAAACCTGATGATTTTACAAATGGACAATGCACGCAAAAAAAAATTACCCGCTGGAATATACTAAAAAAATTATTCCGTCGGTGATTGGTAGTGGCATTTGGAGTAATTTTATTCCAACCCTCTGTAAAATACTGATGAAATAATTTTATCGGTGATGTAACAGTTAAAGTGGCATATGCAATAAATGTTTTTTCAACTCTCTGGAATATATTGACAGATTGAGACTGTCGGTAATTTCGTCCGTAATAATTATGAAATATATATTTTTTTAAAATCTATTGAACAGAAAATGAAAATAATTAAAAAAATAAAATTGTATAAAATTCAAGTATGTAAAAATAAATTATCTTAATATAAAATTCAAATATTTATTACAAATTTATATGTTCAAATAAAATGAAAATAGAACAAAGACAGCGTTGGAGGAGGAGGAGGAGGCTGGTCATTCCTAGGACCATATGGCAAAAAAGAGTGCACATGTACCACCCATCTGTGATATAATATTCATGATCATTCGGTGGAGTTCTTCATATTCCGCAAAGAGTCGTTCATGTTTTTCATTTAGATAGGCCATAAATTCTTGCACTCCTTGCTGTAACATGATTGTGAACTCCGGAGACTGGGTTCTCGGTATTAATTGCGAACTCCCAACGGTTGAAACACTATGAGCTGTCTACAAGTTTTCAGTTGTAGTGTTAGAGAGTCGATACACTCAATTTCTATCGGGTCCAATAGACGATCCTGCCTCCATTCATAAATCAGGATCGAAATCCAGGTGGGTCGAAGGATCATCTGCATATCTCTCCCTCAACCGATTGTTATATGTCTCCTGAAAATAAAAACTAAAATCATCAAATTCAATTTAAGAAAATAATAACTTACGAAAGAAAATGGTTGAACGAACATACCACAAAGTGTTAATCGCGGTAGTTGACGAACTGTTGCACCTCTTTTTGACGGTCTACACTCCGCATGCGTGTCTCTACAAAAAGCATCATTGGACTTGTCTCACGTCCATGAGCTGTAGCCTGAAAAAAAATGTTGTCAATTAAATATGTTTATAAATAACAACAAATTAATTAAAAGATAGATGTTCTTACCATTAGCTTCGCATACAAAACGAACGGAACGAATTTGTCGGTGTGTGTGGTAACCGAATCATGAATTTGCCAGCTCTGGTTCCCCGCATTGGACAATGAGCGTTGTGTGAAATTTTTGGACATCACGTGCTGAATGTATTCCACCCATATATTTTCTAGTATGTATGGCGGCTTGAAATCCTTTCACACCGCCATGTCATTCCAGCCTGGTAGAGTGTTTTCTCTGGCATATTTTTTAGATTTTTTTTTGCATCTCATACTAAAAATCACAAAGTCTAAATGATACAAACATATTCTATATGAGTTAATAACAAATTAAATTTAAATATTTAAAATTAAAAAAAAATCATCGTATTGTTTTCGATGTTACATAGTTGCAACTTAATTCTTTCAAACCCTTCTCGCAACAATATCATTTGCTCCATCCAACTCAAATTTAGCATTTCATTAAGAATTTATAAAAAAATAATTCAATAATTTCAATAAAGTAAAGGAATTAACATAAAAAATTTATATACCATATGTCTCTAAACATGTCATAGTTGTTGTTTTTGTAGTTTGTATGGTATATAAATATAGCTAGTAGAATTTATCTTATTAATTGCATCATAAGTAGACAACATGTATTATTATTTATTTATTCTACCTGTTGTTTAACTATTTTGTAGTTTGTATGGTATTTTTCAAATTGATTGAAATTTAATTTGACCGATGACCAAGATAAAAATAAATAAAGTAATATTTTTGCTTTAACTGTAAATTGATTTGTTTTCAAGTGTGCATTTATTGAAAAAACTAATTATTTCCTTTTCTACTTCCTCGCATAACATTTAAAAGTTCTTTCTTCGCATAACATACCTTCTTAAATTAAATAAATTAATTACTTTATAAATTTGTCTCTAACATTTTTCGAGACATCTCATTCTTTTTTTAAAAAAGAATATCTATATAATGAGGTGTTTATGATTATACAGAATGAATTATGAAAAAGAATGTTAATTCATCATGCATTTATAGTCGGTTACATTTTAGTTACTTGCCACTAGTTTTGGGATTTTTTTTCTAATTTTCACTTTAATGTTTGTGATTGATGGTTACATAACATAAACCATCTTTTTTTCGCTTCAAACATCTGTGTATCTCTCTTTTTGACTCAATATCAATCAATCCCCAATTCGTATGAAGCTTTAACTTTGAATCCAACTTCATCCATACTTTGCCTTTGAACCTCCTTCCCTCCCTCTCTTTCTTTTTCTATATTTAATTAAGTTTAGAGAGAGAATCAGTATAATATAAATGAATCAGGTCTCTCTCACACATTTTATTTTATGTGATCCTTACTTTATATATATATATATATATATATATATATATATATTAGGTAAGGTCGCAAAATATAGTTTACATTATTCTCTAACAAAATATATGATATACTCTTAGTGTAAGTGATAAACAACAATACATTAGGCTAACTATGAGAGGCCTTCTTAAGCTTTATCTTTTTCTTTTTTGGATAATCATCTAAAGTATATTTAAAAGGCCATAAAGTCAATAACAAAATCAATATACATGGATAGGATAAAAAAAAAAAAGAACAAACTTATAGAAATTGAGGAGGAGAATACATAAAAAAGAAAAAGAAATCAGTGTTGGTATGCTACAAAGAAACAAAGAGACCATAAAGAAGAAGAGAAACCAAAAATGATTAACTAAGATTTCTTATTACACCATAATTTTATGTCATCAATAGATCTTAAGAGGTCATTTCCTATATAAGTGATGCTTGAATCTAGAGCAAGCAACCAAATAACAACCCGATGACAGATGGTAGAGAAATAATCAAACAAGCTTATTATTCCCTCCTAAAAAAATAATATTGTTCCTTAACAACCAAATACCCCAAATGGTACTGCTGGAGATTAGTCTCTAAGCTATCCTATGAAACTTGGCTTGTACAATTCCAGACCACTACAATAGCAGCGAGTCAGTGTGCTCGGTAAACAGCATTGGATACCCCACCAACCCAATACTTTCATCTAAACACTCCTAGAAAAGTTACAGTGTGTAAAAATGAGCTCTGAAGTTTCCGAATATGAGCTTCAAAAGACACATGAAGCTTGAGTGGCGGCCAACAAATTCCGGTAATGGAGAAAAGCTCTTGTACCATTTTTTCCTGGATTGCCAACCAAAGGAATACCTGAACTTTTAAAGGGCCCCTTTTAATCCAAACATTAACTTTGAAAACTCTATCATTAATAGAAGAGTACTATTAATTAGGGAGCAACAAAATATAACCGAGAAGCTTCCATCAGAATTACACAACCATATGATTTTGTTATCTTTTTCATTTACACTTAGTTTAGTTTTATATGTAGACTTCAAACTCTTGCTCTCTTTACAAATCTATTGTCCTAATACTTATGACCCTATCATCAATATCCAAGGGCAAGCCTATAACAAACAATGATGTCACTGTCACCCACGTCTTGTTGCCATCAATCATCAAAGTCTGACTTAAATTTTTAATTTTTTATTGTTTCGGTATATCCTTCTCTCTTGTTTTTCACTTTATTTTTTTCTCCGAACTTTTTTATTATAATTAATTAATTTGATTATGATTATCTTTAAACAATATTTGTTTGTATTTCATTTTTTTCCATAATTGAATCTTAGACATTTGGATGAACATGTGAAAAAAAGTTTATCAGGCTTTTACAGTAAAGAGAAAAAGGCAAGAAATTGAATCCTTGGGTATATTTCATCCATGATTTTGGTAGGTTTCTTTTGATTATTTTATGTAACATAAATGGTAATAAGGTTTGCCTCCATTTATTTGTCTTAGTTGTCTGGGTTATTTTATTATTTGGGTTTTAAATTTTCTATAAACTTTGTTAATTTAATTTAAAAAATTAGAGAAAAAACACCTCAATTTTTAAATATGACCACAAGATCGATCATAAATTTTGCAACCAATTTATAAAGTCACAAAGTTAGACATAAATCATGTTTATGACTTATTACAAGTGGTAATAAAACATGTGCATTTTTGAAATAATGATGTTGTTTTCCATGGTTATGTTTTTATGTTTAGTATGATTTTATATAAATTGAGGTAAGAAATGTAGAAGACTTAACACTAATGATACACGCATATATGCTACTTATGCATACCAATAATAAAACAAAGCTAAATCCTTTATGCATGCTTTAGCAATCATTTCCTTTATAAACATGTTAAAATAATACTACAAGTCAAGTAGCTCAACAACATACTTCTTTATAAAATAGTTCTACTATTCAAAATTTGAATTGTCATTAGTGAGATAACTCCATTAGAGGTGTATAGTTTCAAAATTCATTATTATTTATCAATTTATTTTATTATAGTTTTTACTAAAACCATTAATTTCTAACATTACATTCACATAAATATTAAAAGAAAGACAAAAAAAAAGTTATATTATAGAAAAAAAAACATATATTAGATCATTAAGCTATTATTCAAAGAAAGAAACACAAAAAAAGAAAAAAAAAACCTTCTTACAACACTCATCCAAAAACATATTGAATGTATTTTTACTGCTATAAAATATAATTGTAAATTTTTTTCAATAACTTACTTCAAGATCTGATGGGATGAGATTTAACAAATATGATGTTAGTTTAAGGCATGCATAGAGTTCACCAAAAATTATGATTTTCTTAAAACACTATCTTACCCTAATTCTAATTTTCTAATGGAAAACATACAATTTCTATCATTTATTTCATGAAGACAACAATCATGATGTCATGTAAAAGAATAGAATTACCAATGTCAAGTGTATGACTTGTGGTAAACAAAATGGTGGTATCAACATAGATGAAAAGAGCGATAGATATATGAGTACCTCCAAAACAATAGAGATATATACATGTGAAAAAATAGACTACAAATAGAACAGGGGCCCCAACAACGATAAAATCATTATTTAATTATATCAAGATGACAATAAATGAGCTACGAAACTTGAATCCACATCACATTATTAAACATACAAAACACCAAGGCCATTGAGCTTGATGCTATAAAAATATGGATCTTTAACATGTACATAAACATTTCTTGGAAATGAATCTTCTTCTTGTTATTTTTTTTCTTATCGCTCTCCCTCCCTTTCTACAAAAACATTTCCTAAAATGGAAAAAGAAGTCAAGAAATTAGAAGATACCAAAAGTAATTTTGATATTTGTTAATTTATTAAGAAAAATAAGTATTATATATCACATTATCTATTAACATTTTATCTTATATTATGGAACAATTATGACAACTACATCATCTCATGTTCACAACAAGTTTTTAATGGAATTTTTGAGTTTTTATTGTTAAGTGTGATTTTTTAAAAAATAATTCTATGAGTAAATAAATATCAAGAACTAGATGTGATTCAAAAGAAAAAAGATATGGACTGGGAGAAGAACCAATTTAATTTCAATTCTTTTTACTTAAAAACAATTGTGCCTTGATTAGTACTCAAAAGTGCATTTTCATTAAGGTTTTATATCATCATATTGCACTTAAAGTATCATTAAACTCCCTAACTTGAGCCTGTTTTATAATAACAAGTCTGATAACATAAGATATCTTTAATTTATAGTACATGTCCATTTTGAATGCAGCAATATCTCATAATTTAAAGAATTGATTGATGTGTTTAAGTATTGAAATTAAGAAGACAAAGAGAGAGCTAAGCTTAAAGAAGAGATGCTGGTTCAATTCAAACTGGAACGTCATTCGATTATTGGATCATAACTGGAGCTGCAGAACATGGATTTAGGTATGGTGTATATGGATGGAAAGCTAAGACATAGGCCTAATAGTTTCATGAAAAGTCCAAGATTCAAAATGGTTGTTTTTAAATTCAAATTGTAGTAACAAAAAAGAAGTCAGAATCTGTCCTGCAGCCCAAACATTGTTCAGTATTCAGCCCATATCTCGAGTTCTAGAAGTTCAAATGAGCTCATTCTTGTTTTATTGGAAAGCTGAGACAAATGCCCAGAACTTTCATGAAGAATATCTGTTCAAATTTTGACATTAGCAATGATGTTTTGTTCAGACAAGAAGATAATGTTTGTCAACAAGTCAAGAGGTGGCCACCCACTCAATAATTAGTCATCAAATCAATAGTTTCAAATTTCATCCTATAAAAGGAAGCATTTTTCATATATTTAGACATCTTGGTGTTCAGATCAAGATCACTCTCTTTCTGTGTATTTAACTAAAAAAGACCTTGTTTGCTAGCTTTTAAGCTAGATGGGAGGCCTATCCCTGACCCATAGAGGGCGTTTAAGTCGTTCTTGGGCGTAAAACCAAGGGAAGATGTGAGTCATAATCACAACTACTTGTACATACACATGTTCTGAAATAAAAAGAAAAAAAAAGGAAGAGAAAGAGAGAGTGAGACTCCAGCTGACCTACATATAGGTGGTATGATTGCATTTTTAAATTCTCATCTATAAAATCTTCTCTTCCTTCCCTTCATTTTTACTCAACCCATACATTCAATAGATATAGAAGTGTGTAGACATGGCAGGTTCCTCAAGTCATCAAGTATGAAATATTTGTGTTTTTGGTGGATCCAGTCCTAGGAAAGAAAAGTAGTTCTTAGAATCAGCAAATCATCTTGGTTAGGTACTAGCTGAGAGAAAGATTCATTTAGTGTATAGGGGAGGCAACCTTGGGTTAATGGGGGATATGTCAATAGCTGTATTTTTAGGAGGCAGTCAAGTTTTGGGAGTCGTCCCCAAAGCTTTAGCAAAACGGGACATCATTAGAAAAATAATTGGAGAGAAACTACAGGTCTTCACAATGTCTGATTGAATGAATGCAATGTTTACGCATGTTGGCGCCTTCATTGCCTTACCATGTGGTCTGGGTACATTGAAAGAGATCTTTCATATTTTCTCTTGGGCCCAACTTCACATTCACCGTAAACCTATAGGCTTTTTAAATGTTAATGGTTTTTGTGATAATTTGTTGTCTTTTCTTGATCAAGTTGTGGAACAGAAATTTCTAACATCTTCGGCAGGACAAATCATAATCTCTGCTGCTACTGTTGAACAACTGCCTGATCAATTACAGTCTTTCATCCCTATAATTGATCCCTCCATAAGTCGCATAAATTGATTAACTATGGAAAGCCGTAAAACTTTTATATTAGAATTGAGCCTTCGTTTTTGAAACCTTGTGTCTTTTGATTTTATTAATATCATATTATTTTGTTTTGTTATTTCTTATATTTATTTAAGTGTGTTTCAAGTTTGTCAGTGTTCGCTGTTCCAGGTGATGTCTTTTATACTCTATCTTTCTACCTTAGAACATTGATGACAATGTCTCGTTTTGGTTGGGGGGAAAGGGTAGTAGTTGACATTAAAAAAAAACTAACTTACTAACTGTTTTTTGCTATTTTTAAAACCATTTGACAAAACTGTTATTAGAATAACAGAGTAAGGATGAATTTTATTGACTTTTGAAACGCATCTTAGTAAATATTCTTATCAAGATCTATCATAACACTTCTTGAAATATTCAGTTTTACAAACTCTCGCATTGTTATCACTTGATTTTACTCATATACTCATTTAACAAGTATTATTAAACCTTCATTTTCACACACACACTTTAATATATGATTGTGGGTTGCACATTGGATTATTATATTATTTATGTTCTTTTATTAAAGGTAACAACTAAGGAAAATGGATAGTATATAATTTGCAAAAAAAAAAGCAAAAACAAAAACAAAACATAAACATAAACATAAACATAAACATAAACAAATTAATAATATTGATAATAATAAAAACGTAGATAAGTTTGGTTTCGTAGCCTCCCTAACCTAAGAAATTAAGCCTGAAAGGGTGTTTTAACACCTAATACCCTAAAATCAACTGACTTGGGAGCTTTTGGCCCATTGCTTGTTACATGGGTTAAAGAGAAAAGCTTAAGGGAATCAAACATTACACTATCTACGTATCAGTATCTGCAACCCGAGTTATTAAGCTCGTAGAGGTGTCTCAACACCTAATGCCCTAAAACTAACTGGTCTAAGAGTCATTAACCGAAAGCTCGTTACATGGGTTAAAGATGCATTGTGTTTTAAGTTATATGTATATATATATATTAAAAAAAAGATAATATTAGAAAAACATTAGAACAAAATTGTGTTTTCATTCAAACAAAGCCCCATAACTATCTGTTGATATATTGAGCATAAAATGAAGGTTTATTAATATTTTATTTAAGAAGTATGTAGCAGATATATAAATTTAATGAGAGTTTGTTTATTTGGATAGATTAATGGAAGTTGAATGATGAATGCCTTGCTTTTGAATGTCGCAAATTATTTTAATGCTTTGATTACTAGGGACTAGTAATAAGCTGATTGGGGGGGTGATTAGTACTCAAAAGTGCATTTTCATTAAGGTTTTATATCATCATATTGCACTTAAGGTATCATTAAATTCCCTAAATTGAGCATGTTTTATAATAATAAGTTTGATAACATAAGATATCTTTAATTTATGGTAAATGTTCATTTTGAATGCATGCATATCTTATAATTTAAAAAATTGATTGATGTGTTTAATTATTGAAATTGAGAAGACAAAGAGAGAGCTAAGCTTAAAGAAGAGATGCTGGTTCAATTCAAACTGGAACATCATTTGGTTATTGAATCATAACTGGAGCTGGAGAACATGGATTTAGGTGTGGTGTATATGGATGGAAAGCTAAGACATAGGCCTAAAACATTCATGAAAAGTTCAAGATTCAAAATGGCCATTTTTAAGTTCAAATTGTAGCAACAAAATAGAAGTCGGAATCTATCCTGCATCCCAGACATTATTCAGTATTTAGCTTATATCTCGAGTTCTAGAAGTTCAAATGAGCTCATTCTTATTTTGTTGGAAAGCTGAGACAAATGCCCAGAACTTTCATGAAGACTATTTGTTCAAATTTTGACATTAGCAATTATGTTTTGTTTAGACAAGAAGATAATGGTTGTCACCAAGTCAAGAGGTGGCCACCCACTCAATAATTAGTCATCAAATCAATAGTTTCAAATTTCATCCTATAAAAGGAGGCATTTGCCATACATTTAGACATCTTGGTGTTCAAATCAAGATCACACTCTCTCTCTTTGTATTTTAATGTTCAAGTTTTATTTTATGTTATATTAATCTCTTGTTTATGCTTTTCATTTCATTTCCTTTACTTAGTTAATGTATATCATTATTATTTTTTATTTTGTTTATTTATGTTTCTCTTCTTCATTATGTTTAGGTAAGTTAATTTTGTTAAGGTGAAAAGGGTACACTAATGTTATAAGAATAAATATAATATAAACTCAACATGGACTTTAATGTTTGATACTAACATGTTTTATATTTGTTATCTTACTCACTCTTAATACCTTGCTTGTTAAATAATTAATCTAGATTTGTGTTGAACAACCCTTGGTACAACAAATACTTAGCACTTCCATAGCCTATTGTATGGTATAACCGACACTTATGCCATAAAAAAAATTTGATTTGTTGTTAACATAAGTTATTACCATAAATACTTGACCACATTTACAAGTATTGACATTACTCAAATAAGATAATTAATATAATCATGTTAATAATTTATAATCCGATTGGAACCTTTTTTGTGTGTGGTTTCCAGTTGAGTAAGAAAAAGAGTTGATACTATACTTATTTGAAATATCATTAGTGGATCCTCTAACCTTGACTGTTGTTTTATCCTTGTTTAATTACATCAATATCATATCTTAAAAGTTCTCTTCAATTCCTTTTCATTTATTGTTTATAATTATAGTTCATCTCTCTATGGTTCGACTCCAGTTTTACCGGTTTATTTACTACTTCGACACTCCTACACTTGGAATAAGACATTAATCTTTTGATCATGTCATGCCTGTAACTCCGTATTCTTACACATACTAGTAAATTAAGGATATTGGAATAACATGAATAGAAGAAACTTACATATACGAAACTTACATATACTAGAAAATTAAGGATATTGAAATAATATGAATAGAAGAAACAAATGCCATTACTTTTAAAGGACAAGGATGAAACAAATGCCATTACTTTTAAAGGACAAGGATGACATTGAATAATGATACAAGCCAATGACTTCAAACATGGAAAAGTAAATGCACCTTCAAATTCATATGTTATGTTTTATAGGCTTTAAATCTTAAAACATTAATGATTGTGTATTAATCTTCATATATAAAATTATAATTAATAAAGTTTTTAAATAACATTAGTTTTAATTTTAAGTAATTTAATTTTCAATTTTCAATTATATTTACACATTCCTTTCATGGAAAGGATACTCTTTATTTTATTTAAAAAAAAATCTTCTAATCATTTATCTTAAGAAGAACACTAAAACAAAAGGAAGTATATGTTAATTCAGTAATACAAAAATATATTTAGTTTATAAAAGGTTATTTATGTTATTTTTTAGCAAGAATTGACTCTATATTATCATAAGTGTCAAATTAATCAAGTACCATATTCAAGATTATATATGAATAAAAATGAAATGAAATTACTGATTTGAATTGTGTAACAAGGTTTTACAAAATTACAATTTTCATTATAAACATGGATACAATGACTAGTTGATAAGTAATATCAAAATTTGGTTGATGTACTCTCTCTCTACAAACACAACCTTTAAGAAAAGTCAATCATGGTTGCCACTAATGATTTTCTTTAAATGATGCCCTACTTCCTTCTCCTTTCATGTTCTCTTTTTTTATTTTCTTTTTATTGAATAATCCCAAATCTGGTTGTTACTATATTTGATATTTTTCTTAGTCCAAAGAAACATATATCTAGATATATATAAGAAAAAATAATTTTGTTTAGTTTGGTTGTATCTATTATTAAGGTTTTCTTCGTAAGGTCAAGTTTTTTTTTTTTGTTAAAGTTTGGTTATTGTGTCTTTCTAGGATTCTTCTTCTAAAAGGGTTTTATAGTGCAGCTAGTTTTTCGATTGAGTTATGGTGACATGTGACTTAATTATATTATAAAAAACTAAATATGAATTCATATGTTAGTGTAGCTTGTTTCTCTATAAAGCACTTATATAGAATGGTTAGTAAGCTCTAGCTAACGACCATAAAAAATACAAGTTGTCATTTGAAAGGTTGTTTATATTAGTTTTTGTCAAAAATTTATTATAGGTGGAAACTGTAATTGCCATGTTAAGGTTTTGTATAAGTACTTTTGAAATATAATTTTTAATTTGTGATATTTTATCATAATGAAAATATATCTTTTATTAGAAAAAAATAAATTTATATTGATAACTCCAATTATGTTAAAACTTACGTGCTTATGGTAATTTCACTTGATATTATTATAACTTAATAGTGTCATTTAAGATTTTAATGACAATAGTTAATAGGAGTGCTACTAATAATTATAGAGTAAAAATATCATTTTTTTTGTTAGCATTTCAACCATAATTATCCAATGTTAATTGACCTGGTTGGTTTATTTGAAATCTGGTTGGATTTAGTTTGTTATTAGACTATCTAAGATATTAACTAATCAAATTTAATTTATTTTTTAAAAAACCAATATTAAAAATAAAACAAAATTTAATATATATTATAAACTAATAGGTGATGAGGGTTAAGAACCATGGCTTGGTGTCATTGAATAAAAGAATTCCACTTTATTACTCAAGTTTTCTCCTTCCAAAGAATGGTACCACATATAATATTTATTTAAAAAATTAAATATTTGATCTTTTTATAGTTCAAATGAACAACACAACCCTTTTATAAATTTGTATTCTCTAAAATTGATTTAATTGTTCGCACATTGTTTACAGTGACATTATTTGTGATTTAGAAGTCTATTTAAGACATTTATGAGATGAGTTTTAACAAATGTTCTATTTTAGTTCCTAACTTTTTTGTTCCTTGTATTTCTCTTTCCAACTTCATTTACATCACAATTTGTTCAATTCTTAAAGGCCCCTTCAACAATTTTAAGCATTTTAAGTGATTCCAGCAATATATTATCCAACTTATTCATGTGATAGTTTATAATATATTGAAAAATGCTTTGGTATAATGACTGCAAGAGCAAGTCAACACTTAACTCATTATCATGTCCATGATAAAGCCTAATTAACCCAATTTCTCAATATAGTCAATGATTTTCAAAACTTAGATCTTCATTGAGGAACTTTCTGTCATCTTACATCAGAACAATTCCTTAGATATTTCAGATATTTCATGCATCTCATTCCTAGTAGCTGCATCAAAAACTCTTTGAAATGCATAATCATATTATGACATTCATATTCTTATAATTTCATGCCTATATTAAGAGGAGTAAGATTAAGAATGATTTTTTTTACATGCCTATAATTTTACTTATGTATAAGGATATATATTTTAACACTAATGACCTTTATCAATGTTTTTATAATGTTTGCATTTCTTTATTACAGGATTTTAAAGACATCTTTCCTGATGAGAATCCTAATATGTTGCCATATTTTAAGGGAATTAAGTGCCAAATTGATCTTGTACTTGGAGCACTATATCTAATCATCTAGCCTATAGAAGTAATCATGAGGAGATAAAAAAAACTTCAAAGAAAAGTGAAATAATTGATGAAAAAAGGGTACATAAGAGAAAGCATGAGTCCATGTGCAATTATAATATTGTTAGTACCAAAAAACAATATGAGACTTGGAGGATATGTGTCGATTGTCGTGTTATTAATAATATTTATAAACATCTAATTCCCTAGATTTGATGATATGTAAGATGAATTGCATGGGTCTTGTATGTTTTTTTTTTTTAAATTGATTTGAAAAGTGGATATCATTAAATAACAATGAAAAGGGGAGATGAATGAAAAAAAGTACCTTTAAAACTAAATATGGTTTGTATGAGTGGTTAATTATATATATATATTTTTTTTTACTTACTAATGCACCTCATACCTTCATGAGATTAATGAACCATGTTTTGCATAATTTTATCGGTAAGTTTTTTATGGTTTATTTCGATAATATTTTGATTGATAACAATAATTTAGAGGAGCCTATTAAACATTTAAAGAATATATTGGTTGTTTTGTGAAAACAATGTTTATATATTGATCTATAAAGTTATGACTTTTGCATGAAAAAACAATTTCTTGGATATTTATTTCAAGATAAGAGATTTATATACCTAATTTTTCTATATATAAATTTCTAGTTCATAAAGCTCACGGGGAAAAATTAATGGGACACTTTAAAGTTGCTAAGACTCTAGATGTTATGTATAAACACTTTTATTAGCCTAAGATGAAAAGAGATGTGCAAAGATTTTTTTATAGATACATACCTTGTAGACAAGCTATGTCTATAGTTTTACCTTATGGTTTATATACTATTTTGCTAGTGCCTAAGAAATCTTGAGTTGATATATCTTTGGATTTTATATTATGTTTGCCTAGACCAAAAAGAGGCAGGGATTGCATTTTTATACTTGCGGATAGGTTTTCTAAAATGATATATTTTATATTTTATCATAAAACCAATGATGCAACTAACTTAATAACTTTATTCTTTAGAGAGATAGTTTGACCCTATAGAGTACTTAGGAGCATTATGTTTGACCATTATGTTAAATTTCTTAGCTATTTTTAAAAGGTTTAATAGGGAAAATTAGAAAGAAAATTGTTATTTTCTACTACTTGTCATCTACAAATAGATGGAAAAATTAAAGTAATTAATATGACCTTAACTATATTATTAAGAATTATCATTCAAAAGAATTTGAAGAATTAAAAAAAAAATATCTATCATTTATTGAATTTACTTATAGTAGGAGTGTGTATTCTACTACTAATTATTTTTCTTTTGAAATTATCTATGACTTTAATTTTTTTACTTCTTTGGATTGATTTCATTCACCTATTGATGAAAGGGTTAGTTTTGATGACAATAGAAAAACAAAAATACTAAAGGCTCTTTGAAAAGTAGAGCAACAAATACAAAAACAGAATGAGCAATGTGCATTCAAAGCTAAAAAAAAGCGAAGGAGGGTTATTTTTTGTGCATATGCAAAAAGAGAGATTTTCTTAACAAATGAGATCTAAGTTGATGCCGAGAAGAGATAAATTATTCTAACTCCTTGAAATAATTAATTGTAATGCCTATAAAATGGATCTACTAAGTGAGTACGGTGTTATTGCTACTTTCAATGTTTCTAATATCTTATTTGATGTCGGTGATGATTCATGAATGAATCCTTTTTTAGGATAAATAAGATGATACAATCAAGACTACATCAAAATAAGATCAAAGGTAAGATAAGCTCAAATATACATTCAATGGTCTTATTCAAATATTTAGGCCAATACGGATTTCAAGGAGGCAACATTAGCAAGTGAAGATTAGATCTTATCCAATTTCATTCATGCACAAGAGGGGGTTAATCTATCTACTTCATGATCTAATTAATTTTAGCAGTTAAAGGCTTATATTTTTTCTAATACACAGTTTAACTTTAATAAGAATAAATTTTTTTTCGATCGTTACATCAAGCTAAATTTTTTCTTGTTCTATATTATGTTAAAGTTTTAGGACAATAGGACATCAAAAAGGCATTGTGATAAGGTCCATATGCTATTGTGCGAGAATTATATTAGTTTCCTAGTGGATTTAAGATTTTTTTTTTATTCAGAACTTTTTTATTATTTTCAACATTGTTTAGGACTTTTTTACCTACTATAAATTGAGTTATTTAACTTTTTTTTAGTTTTTTTTTAGGAAAGACTTTGATTTCAAAAATTATTATTGAGTGTGTGATGTTTTGCTCATACTTTTTTGTTCGTTATTAAACCACTCTGATTTATCAAAGAATTAAACAAGCTCCGTGGTGTCTTTTATGCTTTTTGTTCACGTCTCATTGTAGACATTGGATGAAGGTTCAGTTATTTATAGTCTCGGTATAGGTTATCGTTCTTTCAAGCTCAATTCTAAATCTAATCTTAGCATTCTTGGAAAGTGTTTTACTTTATTGTGGGTTTTTGTATTTTTATATCCACAGGGATCGCATCACCTAAGGTGATGAATCTTCTCTTGATTATTCAAATATCTTGATATTATGTGTGTTATACCTAATATTTGCTCATTAATTATCATTGATTAGGACAACATGTAGTTAAGATCAAAGCATAACACTTCTTATATAAGATAGCTTAGTGATCTCAAGTTTAAGGATTACATAGATAAAGGAATTATTTTCACAAACATAAGTGATCTCTCTAATGGAATTCTCATGCGAGTTATTTCAAGTTTCTCTCTTATACCTCAGCTTATGAGAGCAACCATTTTCTTTCATAAATGAAGGAATATAATATGTGTCAGTCTCAACAACTCTAATTAAAGTTCAATCTTAATAGAATATTGACTAAGAGAATTTATGAACAATGCTTTGATGCAATAGAAATCTCATAATTATAACAACTTTATAATTTCATTTGCAAATCATTTTTGTCCCATTAACTTTATCCTTACTCTAGATTCATTAATCAAAAATTAAATTAATTAATCATATATAAATAAATATTAAAAATAAAAAATTATTAATAGTAAATGTGTTTTACTTGAATAAAATCAATATTATGTGTATCAAACCGATGACTACAATGAATATTTACTAACAAGAATGCCTCACCATGATAGAAATTTTGTTCATAGTTTCCATGCAAATTAGCATTATACTAACAAATGATCTGATGACTCCATTTAAAATGCACAAATTAATATGATGATTGTTCCAAGAAGAAAAGGCATTGGTTGTATAAAAAAGCCTTAGTACATATTTGGGTTTTTTATATATAGTAATCAAAGATATATTATTACGATTCCAGGGCCATTAAAGAGATGGCAAACTATGAAACAAGAAAAAAAATTATCGACATGGAAATTAAAAAGAATAAAGCAAAACAAATGAGAATGTTCTAAACAAAATAGTTCTACGTGTGGGTCCATTTTAAAATTCCCTTTAGACCTTTAAAAAGATCCAAACTTGTATACATAAATTTAGATTCAAAAGTCTTTAACCATAGAGTAAGACGGTGGAGAATTAATTCAAAGGTTGAATCCTAATCTGACAATTAATCCTCAAAGGATTGACTTTGAAATTTTTCTTTCACAATACCACTCTAATGGGTTAATATCTAACCAATCCTTTCTAACATATACCATTGAATACCTAGCCAATTCAAAAACTTGTTCCACATAATCTAAATATGTCTACAATGAAAAGAACAAACTGTATTTTCATGACCAATTAAATTTTTATATACAAGAAATCTTTTGGTACATAATCTATTTTTAACCAATAGCAAAAAAAAATATCAATTTTTAATGGGCAATAGTCTTCCACAAGATGGAGAAGAAAGAAAACTCATTAGGATAATATATATTCTCAATGATTATACTTCATGATTTCATTGAATAACTACCATTTGGTACATTCCGCCAAACTATCATATCAGATTTATGAGGCAGTATAAAACATGCATAATCAATTTTATACAGCTAACCAAATGAAACTTTGTATTTTAATTACAAGAAGCTAGTAACCCTCATTAATTTACAAGAAGATAGTATGATTATTAATAATGAGAGTTGTACTAATGTTGCTAATACTACACTTGTTAGAAAATTGAATCTAAACACTATTAAACATGAAAATCCTTATAGACTTGAATGGTTGAATGATTGTGGAAAAGTAAAAGTTACTAAGAAGGTTTTAGTTTCTTCATCAGAAAATATTTCATACTCAATTCCATATAAATAATAAGGAATATAGTGATTATTGATAATGAGAGTTGTACTAATGTTGCTAATACTACTCATGTTAAAAAATTAAATCTAAACAATATTAAACATGGAAAGCCTTATAAACTTCAATGGTTGAATGATTGTGAAAAAGTAAAATTTACTAAAAAGGTTTTAGTTTCTTTTCAGTTGGAACATATAAGGATGAGAATTTATGTGATGTTATGCCTATGTATGTGTAACAACCCAGCCCAACTTGCCATATATTGTCCGCTTTGGGCCTTACCGCTCTCACGATTTTGTTCCTGGTTACACGAGCTCACTTCTGAGCCTGACGCCCCAAAACACATATGACAAGTTAGCACTAGCACTACTAATAAGGCTAGCAACCAATCTCCTTACCTGCCAATGTGGGATCTTACAATCCACCCCTTTAAGAAGCCCGACGACATCATCAGACAACTAGTGAGGTCGACTCTGATACCAAAACTTGCCATATATTGTTCCCTTTGGGCCTTACCGCCCTCACGGTTTTGTTCCTGGTGACGCAAGCCCACTTCAGAGTCTGACGCCTCAAAATGCATATGACAGATTAGCACCAACACTACTAATAAGGCCAACAATCAATCTCTTCACCCTCCAATATGGGATCTTACAGTATGTTACTCATTTATTATTATGGAGACTTAGGTAATTTGATAGAAAAGTCAAGCATGATGGATTTAAAAATATATATTATTTTGATAAGGATGTGACATTCCCACTTATACCATTATCTCCTAAACAAGTGTATGAAGACCAATTGAAATTAGAAAGAGAAAGCAAAGCTGAAGAAAAAGATCAACAATGTGAAGAAAGTGAGAAAGAGTGAAAATAAAGTGAGCCAAGAAAGAAGAATGTTAGATTCAGGAAAAATAAGAATTAATAGGGATTTAGACGAGAGATGAGAGAAAAAAAAGAGAGAAGAAAGGAATGGTGAACAAAAGTAAAGAAACATGATGATTTTTATGCAAAGATGAGTAAGATTAAGAATGATTGTTTTTATACATGCCTATAATTTTACTTATATATAAGGATACATATTTTAACACTAATGATCTTTATCAATGTCTTTGTAATGTTTGTTTTTCTTTATTACAAGATTTTAAAAACATATTTCCTGACGAGATTCCTAATAGGTTGCCACATATTAAGGGAATTAAGGGTCAAATTGATCTTGTACTTGGAACACTATATCTAATCGTTAAGCCTATAGAAGTAATCCTTAGAAGATAAAGAAATTTCAAATGAAAGTGGAATAATTGAAGACAAAAGGGTACATAAGAGAAAGCATGAGTCCATGTGCAATTCTAGTGTTATTAGTACCAAAAAAATATGGGACTTGGAGGATATGTGTTAATTGTCATGTTATTAATAATATTTAAGCAAAGCATAGACACCTAATTTCTAGATTTGATAATATGTAAGATGAATTGCATGGGTCTTGTATATTTTTTAAAATTAATTTGAAAAGTGGATATCATCGGATAACAATAAAAGAGGGAGATGAACGGAAAAATACCTTTAAAACTAAATATGGTTTGTATTAGTGGTTAATTATGCTTTTTTTACTTACTAGTGCATCTAATACCTTCATGAGATTAATGAACCATGTTTTGCATAATTTTATTGATAATTTTTTTATGGTTTATTTTGATGATATTTTGATCGATAACAATAATTTAGAGGAGCATATTAAACATTTAAAGAATGTATTGGTTGTTTTGCGAAAACAATATTTATATGTTGATATGAAAAATTATGACTTTTGCATGAAAAAAAAATGTTTCTTGGATATTTATTTAAAGAAAAGAGATTGTGTATACCTAATTGTTCTATTCTTAAATTTCTAATTCATAAAGCTCATGGGGGCAAATTAATGGGACACTTTGAAATTGCTAAGACTTTAGATATTTTGTATAAGCATTTTTATTTGCCTAAAATGAAAAGAGATGTGCAAAGAATTTTTTATAGATGCATAACTTGTAGACAAGTTAAGTCTATAGTTTTATCTCATGATTTATATACTCTTTAGCTAATGCCTAAGAAACCTTGAGTTGATATATCTTTGGATTTTATATTAGGTTTGCCTAGGCCAAAAAGGGGCAGGGATTGCATTTTTATAGTTATGGATATGTTTTCTAAGATGATATATTTTATATTTTATCATAAAACCAATGATGCAACTAACTTATCTAATTTATTATTTAGAGAGATAGTTCGACTTCATAAGAACCTAAGAGATTTGTGTTTGACCATAATATTAAATTTCTTAACTATTTATAAGAGGTTTTATGGGAGAAATTAGAAACAAAATTATTATTTTCTACTACTTGTCATCTGCAAATAGATGGACAAATTAAAGTAGTTAATAAGATTTTATAACTATATTATTAAAAACTATCATTCAAAATAATTTGAAGAATTAAAAAAAATTGTCCATCATTTATTATTTTTGTATAGTAGGAGTGTGCATTCTACTACTAATTATTTTCCTTTTAAAATTATTTGTGGATTTAATCCTTTTACTTCTTTAGATTTTTTTTTTCTATTGATGCAAGGGTTAGTCTTGAAGGCAATAAAAAAACATAGGTACTAAAGGCTCTCTATGAAAATGTGAGGCAACAAATACAAAAAAAAAAAAAAAAGCATTGTGTATTCAAAGCTAATAAAAAGTAAAAGAGGGTTAATTTTTTATGCATATTTGAAAAGAGAGATTTCCTCAACAAAGAAGATCTAAGTTGATGTTAAGAAAAGATGGACCATTCTAACTCCTTGAAAGAATTAAATATAATGCCTATAAAATATATCTACCAAGTATGATGGTAGTGTTACTTTCAATATTTCTGGCATTTCTTTACTTGATGGAGATGATAATTCATAAACGAATCATTTTTAGAATAAATAGGATGATATAGTCAAGACTATACTAAAAAATCTATTGCAAGTTCCAATTGAGTCAATAACAAGATCAAGGGTAAATAAGCTCAAATATACATTCAATGATCTTATTCATAATATAAAGGCCAATATAGATTTCAAGGAGGCAATATCAGCAAATGAAAATTAGATCTTATTCAATTTGATTTATGCACAAGAGGGGTCTGATCCATCAACTTTATGAGCTAATTAATTTTGGTAGTTAGAAACTTATTTTTTTTAATATATAGTAAGAATAATGTTTTATCCGATCGTTAGATTAAGTTGAAATTTTTCTTATTCTATATTAGGTTAAAATTTTAGGACAATAGGACATATCAAAAAGGATTGCGATAAGGTCCATATGTTACTATACATGAATTGTATTAGTTTCCTACT
>Ga0325410_1002092_pt1 | contig 22272 bp, 6 predicted proteins | sample PopdelMetagenome_16_FD_206182 | JGI IMG/M metagenome (GOLD analysis project Ga0325410, IMG submission 206182) | Populus deltoides microbial communities from Bellville, Georgia, United States - Xylem-PdIQD-R3 | ecosystem: Host-associated > Plants > Phyllosphere > Stem > Wood/Secondary xylem...
GGCGTGGGGGAAAATGGTGGGCTGTTGATGAGAGGGAAAGGCTGTTGGAGGCTTGGGGGTTCTGTGACCGAAATCTCCAAAACCAGGGAAGCCGCTGGTGGCTGGCTTAGACTTGAAGATGAAGGGAATGGTTTGTTTGGCTGGCAGCAGAGAAAGGAGAGTGTAGGGGCAGTGAGCGGGGCTGTTGGATGGAGAAGAGGAGTATGTGGTGGCTGTCTTGTGGCTGAGAGGGAGAGCAACGGGTAAATCAAAGAGGGAGCCGATTCCAGTGAGGGAAAAAGGTTTGTGTTGATGAGAGCTGAAGGGGACAGTGTGTGGCCAAAGAGAGATCTCTGTTTTCTTTTTAAAAATCAGGGGGGTGGCTGCTTCATTTTTAAAAAGATGAGAGGAGGGGAGGCTACGGCTTCTTTGCTAGAGAGGATAGGTTTAGGTTTTTCTTTATGTTTTCTCTCTTTCTGAAAAATTATTCTCTTGTAAATATTTTTTCTCCTCCCATTATTATGGCTGGAGGTTCATTTATATAGAAAATCTCTACATGTGCTATTCAAGGAAATATTGCAATAATTATTGCAGAGATTGTCTTTTATAACCAGCACCAACAAATCCTATATGTATTGTATTTTATATTGCAGTGATTATTTTCCATAACCAGCACGAATAAAATCATATATCTATGGTATGATTATTTTCCATAACCAGCACGAATCAAATCATATATATATATATATATATGGTATTTTATATTGCAGTAATTATATATGATTCAGTAATTATCTCCTTGACATATTGCTTCCTTGATATTAGCCTTGATGCTTTATGTTATCGCCACATGTAAACCCTTATTATTATTTTATTATTATTTTTTTTTTATTTTTTTATTTTATTTATTTTTTATTTGAAAATTTATCAAAATATGGGTCAAAAATTGGGTAGCAACATGTACCAATAAATTTTGACCTCGTCCAGTGTAATGATTTGGCTTGCAAGAACCTTGATTCGCGAGTCCATAACTGCTGAATCCATTACATGTCATTATACATATTATTAAAACTTAGCTACATGGTGAGTGAGTCAGTTTCATATGTGAGCTCAAAATTTGTTTGGTCATCCTATATCATTTTAACAAGCATCGAGTCATTTCTGCAATCAAAATACTTTTAATCTTTCAAGATTGATTAGCCTTAATTGCATGTTGGAGTTCGATCAAAATATTTTGCCAAAATAAACTTTGAAAGAAACATCTCGTTATTTCGAAACAACAAAGAGACAAATAAAAAGACATGTTTCGTTAAAAAGATGAGATGGGATCCCAAAACAAAATGAAAAATGGCAAAATTCCATAACAATATAATTGACAATTCATCGCCATTCTTGGATTAGCTTTTCTGGCAATATATGTGTTTTGCCAAGCATTTTCGATCTCTTGTCATTCTAAAGATGTTCGGGGAACAATATAGCTAATGACATCACCTTTCACACACTCAACTTGCCTCTAGTTCATCCATATTCAGAGTCATCTCTCATCATTGTTCTAGAATCCATGGCAGAACCTTCAATCTTTCCCCTCTTCATAGCTTGTTCAATTCTTTCAGCAATCCTTACAAGTTCATGGAAATGTTGAGCTGAGCTTCCTATTAAATGCTTATAATAAGGGGATTGAAAGGTGTTGGCAAACAACATCACCATTTTTGTATCTATCAGTGGAGGTTGAACATATGTTGCCTTATCTCGCCATCTTTGCATGTATGCCCTCACATACTCTTGGTTTTCCTTCTCCATAGCCATTAAGATGGTTCTGTCATGAGCAATTTCCAGATTAAATTTATACTGCTTCAAGAAGGCATCTACTAGGTCTTTCCATGTCTTGATCTTAATATTGTCTAGTCTCATGTACCAACTCATAGCAGATCCAGTGAGACTATCTTGGAAAAAGTATATCAGCATCTTATCGTTATGGATCATTTTAGTCATCTTGTTGTAGTATGACTGGAGATGGGTGTATGGACATTCTAGTCCGGTATACTTGATGAAGTCCGACACCCAAAACTCTTTCAGCACCACAATATTTGGAACTAAACAAAGTTCAGCTACTATCACAAGGTGAATCAAGTTATTTCCTTAAACTGCTCTCAATCTTTCTTCTAGGGCAACCTATTTATCATGGCCTGTGGGATTGGTAAACCTATTATCAGAAGGTTCTTTCGTTGTTTTTTGTGATTTTTTGCGATTTCATCTGATTTTACCGATTTCACTTGATTTTAACCCGATTTTATCAATTTTTGAGTTTTTAATGCGATTCTGCACGTTAAGCATATATTAACTCGTAAAATCATATGATTTTAACGAGTCAAATCATGGTTTTAACAACCTTAAAGGCAACCCTAATTTAATCTTTTAAAACATAACCCATGAAATCTCAGACCCGGACTCAATCTAAAAGCTTAATTCCCAAACAAAAAAATATGCCAAAAAAGAGATGTCAACTCATGTTAATCTATCAAGCCCGTGACCCGAGTCATTTGACTAGAGCATCAAATTTTAAAAAGCTCAAAGCCCGGTTTTCAACTAATTAAAAATTAAAGGATGAGATTGAAAAAAAAAATTAATCATACAAAAGGATAAAAAAATTGCAATTATAAAATAAGCCAAAAAAAGACTTAAGCTCACCCGGGTCAACCCACCAAACCCACAAGTCAGGTAATGAGATCGGGTAACCCGATAGAAAGGAAAATGAAGAAAATCATGAAACCCATTTTTAAAAAAATCATCATTAGCTTATAAAACTCATGACATGGGCCACTTAACTAGAAGTACCAAATATGAAAAAACCATAAAGCCCAATTATCAACAAACCAAATATTGAAGAGTGGAGTTAAAAAAAAAAAAAACAACCACGCAAAAGGATCCGAAAGAAGAAAGAGTAATTAAAAGCAAAAAAAAAAAGGTATGAGCCCGCCTAGGTTAACCAACGAAACCCTCGGGCTAGGTCATGAGATCAGATAATCTGATAAAAAGAAAACAAAGAAAAAAAATATCAATGTTGAGTAATGGGATCGAGTACTTACAAAAAACAATGTCAACCTGTATTAGCTTATTAAACCCGTGACCTAGGCCATTTGATCAGAAGCACCAAACTTGAAACAACACAAAGCTCAATTTTCAATAAATCAAATGTCATATGATGAAATTTAAGAAAAACATTATTATCGCAAGCGTGCGGCATAGTGGCGATCATCCTCCTGGATCGGGATAGTCGAAAAAGGACAAGGAATTCTTGTCCTTTATTAGTAAAAAAAGGGAATGGGAGTCGCCACCTAGTATTTTGGTCACTAGAAACCATAACTGATCTCAGAGTCTAGGAAAGGGGCTTGATTGTGTAAATGAAAGATATTAGCACCCCTAATACGCCTTACCTAAGGTAATGTAACATTCTCAATTCCAGAATTGGACAAGACATTTAAAATTACTAAATTTTATAGGTAATTTTTTTTTCATCTTGATTTATTTTACACTGTAACAAAATTTCTACCAAACTTTCGGCAGTCTCCCCTATACCGGGAGGTCCCAAATTATTGACAATTCATCCTATACATATCTCATGTTCATTCCATCATCAACGCATATCCATATCGCATCGCAACCATAATTATTATTAATCATAATATATTGCAAATCCACATATTCATTTCAAACATATAATTTACAACACAAACTAATAGCAATAAACTTGATTAATAACATTAATATTACAAGCATAAATCCTGAAGGTCTCTAAGATTAATATAAAGGTATACTAACATCGTTCCAGTCATATAATTATCTAAAAAAAAATACAACATCCATTTCATTCCAGGTTCATACAGAAGAAATAAAGGTTCTAACCCTAAGTCATACAAAAGGAATAAAGAACATGAAATCCCTAATTCATACAAAAGAATTGGAAATGCTAATTTCCTAATTCATGCAAAATAATTAGACACCAAGGACACTACTCCTAACGGGAATGAGAAGGACCTGCAAAATCAAAATAAGGGAATAATTATATTAAATAAATAAAATACAACCAAATAATAGAGGGTCACTACTACATGTATCTACTCATACAAATACTCACTCCATAGGGCATAATCATAGTTGATCCGTAAAAGAAGATCCTTTGCTACATCTAACGCCTATCTTTCCACAACCTACTTATGGTTTTCTTTTTGATTATCACACATTAATTTTTTTTCTGATTTACCATTTTCCTTTTCTGCCCCAAATTCTAAGTTGGTCGTTGCCGACACTAATAACTCATATTAGTGTCATTAGTCACCTTACCCGGATTGACTAATCAATTCCTTGGCAATGTCGACACCAACTTAATCGGCCGATGCCATTGAGCTATTTCCAACCCAAAATAGTCAATCAATTGCTCTCCATCACACTTTGAGATTTTTCCGGTAATACCGATGCGAAGTTCTCTTGACACCATTAACTTCCTCCTTAGGAAGTTAATCAAGTTATTGTGGGCTTGCTGATACCAACATTATTCGTCAGTATCATTAACTATTCTTGATATGAATAATTAATCAAGTTCAATATTTCATTATATTTCCATCAAGGTCATGCCGATGTTAACAATATTTGTTAACATCATTAGCCGCCCCTATTCGAGGTCGGCTAATCAAGTCTATAAGTGGTCGTTTTCTTTCTTCTTATATATATATATAGACCCATATCCAAACTCCGAATCTCAAAGTCTAGACCAAAATTCAGATTTCAAATCCATCTCCGTTTCACCGTATCTTTCCTTTCTTTAGTCATATTCACGAATATGATTTCTAGCATGAATTTGAGTACGAAGTTTATTATCAACCACGAAGAATATAGGTGTGGGACACCTACCTGCCACCGATGCTCGATTTGTGTTCCTTGTTGTTGATATACTCCCCATGTGGTTCCTCCTGAATTCACAAGTATACTATATTAGTTCATGGCCAGTTTCCATTTCGCAAATAGCAAGGCAACAACAATAACATTTACTCTTCACATTCCTTTGTTTTAAATCATTACGCACATCATCAACTTCACTTTTCAAATGTGGTTTATCCCCTACCGGTGTTAAGGTTCGATGTTTACAAGAATTTTGGTGGGAAAGAAAATGGTTTTTGCCCCTATCACGGCTAAATCCCCCTGTTTTATTAATTCTCGTCAAATCTGCTAGCAGGGACGGTAGTTTGACCTTTCCTCATATATTTACCTATATCTGGAGCTCTAGAGCTTCTAATTGAGCGAGGTTGGATTCGTTGGAAAGCTAACATCTCAGGCTACAATTTTTATGAGAGATGTTTCCCAAATTTTATCGTTTTGAGGCCTAAAATCCCTTATAACAGAGGTGATGAATCTATCCAGAATTCAGCAGTGATTCCTAAGTGAGCTTTCTACTATAATTGGTTCCTGCATAAACATATATAACACATCAGAATTCTTCTTCTTTCCCTTTATTTGGCTCTTAGTCGATCTTAGTCTAAAGGAACTAAGGATCCCCCTCTTTCTTTCTTTTTCTAGTTGATTTTTCTTACCACACACACTCATTGTCCACATACTACACATGTCATAAGTGTTCATCAACCCCAAATTTCAAAATCCCTTTCCTCCCCCTTTCCATCACATGGTTGACCATTTAAGTTTGGAATCAATGACTTCTTTCTTTAACAATTTTATGTGTTTCTTTCAAGTTCAAAGCATCTTATTTAGCTTAACTAACCTCATTTCTATCAATTTTTGCATTTCCCTCAAATTTTCCATCAAGAACCCTAATTTATAAAATCTAAAATTTGTGCATAATTCCTACATAATTGTTAACTTGTTTTATACAATCAAGTATAGTGTCCATACCTTCAGAAATTTTAGAACTTCAGAATATTTTGGCCCCTCTTCTCAAGCATGCAGTCGGCCCCCTCTTCCTCTTTTTCTTCAATTCTACACTTGTTTTATCCTTGTTAGAACCCTTGTTATTGGTTGTCCTCTCTATTTGGAGTTTCTAGGTTTATATTCCTAAGTGATTTGGTGTTTTTCCTTCTCTTTTGAAGGAGAAAATTTGCACTCTTCCCCCCCATTTTTCTTTAGTTTCCAGCCAGCCATGAAAGAGGAATGAATGGGGTATTTATAGCCCCATTCTTCCTAATTATACATTGGCCCTATTCTTTCCTTTTCTTTACAATTTGAGTCACATTCTTTATGTCTTTATATTTTCTTATTTAATTTCTTAATTATTACTTTTATTTATCACGTATATAATAACATTTTAATTTGATTTTTTTTTCCAGATTACAGGTAAGCTGCAATGTTTATTTGTCTGATATAAAATAAGAAAAAGTTGTGTTTTCTAATCATTGGTGTGTTTAAAGTTTAAGAAAAATTATTCTCGGTAAAGAGATCATTTTCTTATCATAATAATAAAAAAAAAAAAACCTAATTGTTCTAATGCCACCAAAAATAAATTGTCTTTTAATTTAAAACTAACAATATCTCTTACGTTTAAGTTCATAATCACATGTATTAAAAGAAACAAAAATATAATTTTGGTATTTTTGAAATGTAGGTCAAAATCCTTTGGGAATATACAAACTTGCTGTAAAATCCAAGCAATATTTTTCTTTTAAAAAACATGTCAAAGTATTTAAATTTTCTTAAAACAAATGCTTAAATAACTTTAGGATTTTTAGCCATATGCAAGAGAAAATATATTTTTTTAATTTTTTTTTACCCGACCCTCTAGTCGGCCCGACCGGGTTAACCCAGAATCTTAGGTTCGACCATAAACCAAAGCAAAAATCCTTGTTTCACCTGAAAACAACTTAAAAACAAAAATAAAGTAAAAGAATGTATTAAACACCCGAAACACATAAAAACTCAAAAATTCTTGAACAAAATGGATTAAACACACAAAAAATGGACACCAAGAACACCCAAATGAACCCAGCAACGTGAACTCAAATTCAAACCAGATTTTATGAGATCAAAAGCACATAAAGGTTGCACATCATTCAAGGATCAAGAATTAATGGTTCATTCACTTTGATTTTTGTTAAATCATCACGATTTGACCAAAATCGGTTTCGGTTCAAAACCAAAAGCCTAGGATTAAAAAACATTATAAACATGTTATTGGTGCAAATAAATATTATATTATTGGTTATTCATGCATAAGGAAGGATTTTGTACAAAGAAATGGATCAAACATGGTCTGAATGTAGGGGCTAAGGCAATATTCTTTCCAAGAACACGAAGAACGTGCCCAGAAAACCCAAAAAGTTTCCAGCAAAGGCATCCTCTGTCAAGCCCAGAAAATAGCATTTTTTGGCTTCTAAAGCATGCCTTTTTTTATCTCAACAAGTCACAATATCATACACAAACATGTTTGAATCTAAAAAACTAATAAAAAACATCAAACAATTAAAATGAAGCATAAGATACCAAATCTAGAAACCAACAACTTAAAACAACCTACATGTTCATGCAACATGGATTCAAAATTGGTTTTATGAACATATTTTTGTGCATGAACAAGCAAAACAAGCTAAGGATAAACACTCTTACATTAACATACATAACTTAAACTAAATCAAAGCTTAAAACAACATTTATATATATCAAAAGAAAATCTTAAACAAAAACTTTAATACAATAAAAACATAAAAAATAACTTTAAAATAACTATATTAAATAGAAATCAAAGCAACAAGGAGGTGAATGTAACATTGCTTGTTAAGCATTCAAACCTTTTTTTTATGCTTCTAAACATAAACATAAACAAAACAAATAAAAAAAACAACAAAATCATGCCATAAAGGACCTACTTTGGAGTCTGCAATGTATACCTAGAACAAGTTATTTTCTCTTGGCTTTCCTTTGGAAAGTTTTACCTCTCACAAGCTTATAAAGCTTAAGAAAAACTTGGTTTTTACTCTTGAACCTCTAACTTTATATTTCTTATTGTTATTACTCTCCTTTTTCTTATCTTTTCTTAACCTTTTTCTTTTTTTCTTTCTTTTTTTTTTTTGGTTCTAGCCTATAAGCATGCTTGAGAGGGTATTTATAGGATTTTAGGTTGTCTTAGATCAATTTCTGACCTTTTGATCTTGATAGGAGTGTTATGAACCCTTAATAAGGACCCATTGAGAAGCCTTCGTGTGTAAACACATGAAAACCAAATCATTTTTTGCAAAATAGTTGCATTGTCGAGGCTGACTGAGTTACCAACTTTCGAGGCTTCATCAGAGCAATTCTGACATCATCGTCGCCTGAGACCACTCGAATCTGTTAAAGGGGGTGTACATCTTTCATTTTGATCTACTCTTACTCAATTTGGATATTTGTAGCTCCATATTTATTCGTTCAAATGTGCCAACCTGATTAGCCCTACATCTGAAAATTAAGTGATGGTTGATCAAAGACAAGATGTTAGGGACTTTCATGAAAAAATTGGGATGTAAATGTCTGATTTCATGGAAATATGGTTGTAGAGGGGATGTTCCTCTTCCATTTGCATAAAACATCATGTCATTTAGAAGTCTAGAACTCCAGAACGAGCTCTTGGAAGGTGTCAACTTGATCATTGTAAAATCTAATTGGTCGATCGGGTGCGGGTTGGAATTTTTAAAACTCGTTCAACCTGACCTAACATGTATAACCAACGTAAGTAAATCTAGTTATTGATATAAATTTTTTTTTTCTTCTCTCTTAATTTTTTTCCTCCCTCGCCTTCACTTGTAGTCATCTCTCACTCTCTTAATCTTTTTTTCCCTTCAATTCTCTCTTTCAAACTTCATGTACTTAATTACTCATCATTTTTTTCTTACTCGTATAACTGAAGTTCTTCTACAACCCGATGTTAGGATCATCAAAAAATAATAGAATTAATATACTCAATTCTCGAATATATATAATATCCACAAATTTTAACCCCACCTGATATATCCAACTTGCTCAAGTCCAAAAAAAAAAATAATAGGTCAGGTTTTTATTTTGTAAAATATCAAAAATTAAATTGAATATAATTATAGGTTAAAATGCAACCCATTATATCCATGACATCAATACCTCCAGACCTAAAATGTTTAGTCGGGCTAAATTGTCTATTAATTGGTTAATAGACTATCGATATCATGAAATTTGGCCCATAGATACAAGAAAAATGTATAAAATAAACACAACAATTGATATAAAATATTTGTAACTAGCTTTTAGTTTTTGCTAAAATATCAACTTCCTTCTTTAATTTTTTATTAGTGTTTATAACTTTTTTTAATTTATTAATTAGCAATTTTCTTAATTAATTTTATTAACCATGTACTTTGTTTTTTTATTTTTCAATTAAAAAATTGATATCAAAACACATTACTTTCTTCACTCACATTAGAAATTAAATTAACTTGAATTGGGGGCATAGCATGGCGTGAAGACATTTCTTTTACAATTGCTTGAAACCATAGCCCAACATATATTTCTCAAAATTCCTAAAAGAGAAAAGCAAGCCCACAAGGAGAGGAGATCTAGGAAAAATAGAGACTCTGAAATTTAAACATTGAAACCTATTCATTTTTTTATTTTAAAAATATTTTAAAAAAAATATTTCTTTTTTTTCAAATTATATTTTTTTCAGATAATTTTAATATACTAATATTAAAAATAATTTTAAAAAAATTAAATAAAAAACATTATTTTTATAATTTTGTGCAAGGCACCCAAATGGTTTTTCTTTTTAATACAAATATTTTTACTTTTTCCGTTTTAAGTGTTTTTAAAAATTATTTTAAAAATAAAAATTTTCTTTACTTCAAATTAATATTTTTTTTTTATGTTTATACCGCAACCACTCTCCCACATGGTTGTAATAAGCTCCAAGATAGTATTGTGGAAAATTTGTGCCAGAGCAAGCATGTGCTTTTTTAAAGTGCATGAAGACTGAATTACAAGAAAAGGAAAAACCACAGGACATACTAGACTTTTAAGAGGTTGAGGATAAATTACTTGTAACCGCAGCAATACACTAGCATAAACCCACTTGAATTTTCCCATGTTAAAAAAAAAAAACATAAACCCACTTGGTATCTGACAAGGGGAAAAGTGGGAACCGATTACAGGAAGACAACAGTAATCTCCAAGGAGTGAATTCCCAGCTCTATTAAGCTTTTTAATCAGCATCCATTTCTTCCAGAGCATTCCGAGCTGCTGCCTTGGCTTCCTCTAAGAGGTCATCAGGAACCTACGCCCGCGATAATAACAATAAAACATTCAGATTCATTGCAACATCAAGGGAGAATTGTCATATGTTCTTATAAAATAACACACATTCAAAGAACGTTCAAAACAAAAAAGAAAGCCTTAAAATAAATAACAGCAAGACAAGTCTGGCTTTCACATCATAAAATTGCAAGTTAGAATCCACAAGAATTACCTTTTCATGCTGTCTCTTTGATTCGTCACAAACCCAGCTCATTTCCAGTTCAAAGGCCTTGTCCTTTGCTTCATCATGTACCTTGTAAATGCTGATCCAGGGAGAAGGAAGATATCAAATAGTGTCCAAGTATCTTAATACACATGCACATGCTCCAAATAATGCATCCAATTGGAGAGTGACTGAGAGATTGAAGGATCTTCCTCCATTTTATGATTCTTTTCTCTTGCTCTCTATAGATATTTATAGTTACAACTGTAGATTATGTCTAATAACATGGGTTCTTTTCATCAAAAAAATTCTTTGTTACATGAAGTAGTGAATAAGATCAACAATTGAGATATACACATGTCATTACATCATCTAAACTTTGCCAAAGGCATCAGCAAGGATTAAGAAGGGAAGGGGAAAAAAACAAAGAAGACGGAGCCAAGGGTTGCCAAGCATTGTCAAAACAAGCACATTTGCTGATAGACAAAAAGGCCCAGACTCAGAAAGGAAACAAAGAAAATCTATTGAATGCAATAATAATTAAAAAAAAATACATGCAAGAAAAAAGGGAGATTAAGAAAAATAAACGGAGCACTCACATTTTTGCTACTTCAATAACCCCTTCTCGGCATGTCATTTCAGATAGCTTCAACTTTTCAATTTCTCTGTCCATGCCATTAATTCAATCATTTGATAAAGAAAAGGGACCACAAGCTAAACGTTAGCTAAAGGATAATATAAATAGCAGAAATACAGCAACCAATTATAATGTGAAACAAGGCTAACAAAATTAAACCTTTATAAAGATTAATTCCTCCACTTAAAGTGGCTGTTGCTTGATCAATTGACATATTGGCTTAAGATGAGAGCAAATCATTTTTAAGAGTTGCCAAAAAGAATGAACATCACTTTCTAAAATTCAGATCATGTCACAAATCCTTGCTATAAAATCATACAGCTATCTAAACTCCCCAAACCAAAAGGGAATATTATAACTTACGTTTTAGCAGCCTGCTTCCCTTTCCCTATTGCAGCGCCAAAATATCTCTACATAAAATCAAATTACATGGTATTAGATAACAAACACACCATGTAACAAAATCAAAAGGGGGAGGGACATTGCAAAGACTGCAAGCATAACCATGACAAATCAACTCACATAGGAGATGCCAGATGGTTCGACCATGTATAATTGAGGCCCATCTCTGTCATAACCACCAAGAATCACCCCACAACCAAATGGCCTGCAGCATCAACAATGTTTATGTACTTTTTCTGAAGGCCCAAGAGGTGCAAAAGGACATAATCACCAACAAAAAAATTTACCAATAAATTCTGTACTTACCTAAGCCACCAATAGAGAGTGCACAAATGCACATAACTAGCAACACGATCTGCAAGCTCCTTGATAGGAACAGGTTCACCATAAACACTACAAAATCAGAATATGGCATGCCAAGGATTAGCAAACTTACGGTGTAAGAAAACAGAAAGGCAATTTTCAATCAAGCTACTGAGTCCATGTTCAATCTATAGCACTGATGATTACATAGAAAACAAATGATGAGAATGGACATCTATAGTAATGCCTGCATGGAATCAAAACCAAAACATGTACTTAAGATATCAAAAGGAAGAAAGTTTAACAAAAATTGTAACAGACTTAGCAATCAGCAAGATTAGGAGGCACTAGTGGGAAGTTGCACGAAGTTCACGCATGCAATGTTCATAATTGAATTTTCAGTGACCAACTTATGACTGAGGCAAAAGCACCTAATCCACTACCACAAGCTAATCAACTAGGATATGTATCTATAACAGTTTTCTACTCAATACTCAAGCAGGCTTCAGAGTAAAAATAAAACTTGCAACCACGCATTGTTCAAAAACAAACCTCTGATAATTGGTTGCCTCACTTTTGGCTCGTGCAACAATTTGTCTCCCATCAGCCGCTAGACCAGCAACAGCCTGATATTTGAAGCATGAGAGAGAGAGAGAGAGAGAGAGAGAGAGCAAGTTACTGTTTGCTTCCATAAAGTCACCCGAACAATACAAAATTCTTCATCAAAGTGATTGATTTTAAGAACAAGATCCATAAACACATCTCATGCAGATATCTCTAATAAGCATGCGGTTTGGAGTTCAAGGAACAGATTAGTGATAAATGATAACACAAGCAATATTCTGCTTCATTCATAACATATGTGAACACATGTATAGTAAATGAAATGCTACAGAACATAGCATTGACTTGACCTTTCCTTATCTCTCCTAAAGCACATTTTTCCTTGAAATAACAACGCAATCTACAACCTTATAATTCTGTATAAAATAAAAAGGAACTTCTACCACCCTTTCTCTTTGGGGAAGTTAAGATGAAATCTAAGTGAAAATTACATGAAAAAAAATGTTATTATCAGTTCTTCCAGTTAAGCTTAACCTAGCCCCTCAGTGTAGTTTCATCAGGAAACCCAAACTTCCAGCACCATCAATTAAGCTTAACCTAGCCTCTCTCCAGTGGAATTTCATTAGGAAACCCAAACTTCCAGCACAACACCTACAAACTCTAACTCACAGACTTAGTCAAACCTTCTGTGATACAGCAATCATTTGCTCTCACCATGTACCCAAAAAAACCACCTCAAGTACATTCAAACCCTAACTTGTATCATTGTTAGTTTCAGCAATAACCCATAATCGCGTCACAAACTAAGCCTACTAACTGACCCTAAACAAGACCCCATTTAATCAGGCATGATAAAGCAATCGAAACACATGCACACGGATACTTTTGCTAAATAAAACCAAGCTCAAATCCCTTGAGAAATTAAAAGCACTAATGTCATGTAAATCATCCACGACCATTAATTTTCATCAATTTCAAATGATATAAATCTCCGTCCAAAACCCAACAAACAGCAATGAAAAGACACAAAATTGAGCTCTATTTAGTACAAACATTGTAAAGAAAGGAAAAAAAAACCCAGCTTTTTTCTTATATTTTCTGCAACTTTCTAAATAAAAATAAAAAAAAGGCAGTACCATGCCGGAATGACGATGAACGGCGTGGATTCTCCTATTGGAACCGGGTAACATCATCTTCGAAGCTATTAGCTTCTCCACACCCTAAAATCAAACAATTAACCATTTAATTACTATAATTCCAACTACAATCACAACAACCAAATAAAAAAAGATTCAATCTTTTAAAGAAAGGAATAGTATTTATACCATAACAATCCCGTCTTTGCACTTGATTCCAATAACAGTACTGCAAAAACAAAACAAAAAAAAACTAATTGCTATAATGCTAGTGAAGCAAATCCAAGGAAAGAAATTGGGGTAGAAATTTACAAGCACAAAGAAAACGGAAAGAAACAGACCCACTGTTATCGACGGCTTTAGCAGCGTATTCGATCTGAAAAACACGGCCATCCGGCGAGAAAGTAGTGACCGACAGATCGTAGCCTGTTCCTATGCTGCTCATCGTTTTATGCTTCTGTTTTCTTCAGCTTCTATCTCTGTGCTTTTTCTTTTTGCAGGGGTTAGAGAGAGAGACAGAGAGACTGTGGTTTAAGAAGAAAAGTTTTCTTCGATCTCAAGACAGAAGAGAGCAGGACTGACTGCCTCAGAGAGTCAGCTGACACAGTGGGTTTTTGGGTTTAGTTGTGGGCTGGCTTTTGTTGGCCCATTTAGAGGTAGGAGTTCAAGCCCGCTGTTTAAGAAAAATAAATAAATAAGGCACGATTTTTTAGGGAAATAATTATATTGTAAATTTTGTTTCTCCTAACTAGTTCATTTGAAGGAGATACTGCAAGGATTTTTTTTGTAATACAATAGACTTCAGCAATAAAATAAATCTCAATGTTTGTTTACTTGAGTTTTTAATAAAATATATAAAAAAAAAACCTGAATAATAGATTTTTTATTTTAAAATTTTAATATTAAATAATAAAATTTTAAAAAAATAATATAAAAAATAAAAGAGAACATCAAGCCATGTAAATTTTTCAAACCAGTAATTTAGGATATTAGATTGAAAATATTATATATGAAAAAATGATGAAACTCAATTCCCAGCAAATCTAACATTAAATGATTAATTATCACTATTATTATTGTTGTTGTTGTTGTTTGTGTAATTAAACTCTGATTTGATTTTAAAATTTGCAATTTGACCCCCAAACTTTAATTTTTTTAAATTAAAGTCTAAATTGACTTTAAAAATTATTTTTTATTGCAATAAGCCCTCAATAAGTTCAATTAAACCTTGAAAAACTTCAATTGAGTTTTTAAACATCCAATTTTAAATTTTTTTTTCCTCAAATTGAATTTTCATTTGTCAATAAAGTCTTCATCACTAAAAAATACACTGTCAAATTTTTCAATCTTGTATATTTTGATCTTTATCAACCAGTCTTCAGCAATTTCTTGGGCATTCTAGTATATTCATCTCACTGGTATATTTTTATTTTCTTCCAGTGTTTTTTTTTAATAGTATTTTCTTTTTTTATTATTTTTTGTTTATAAAGACTCCAAAAATAGATAACAACACTTCTAAAAACAAGAGGTACAAAGGGAACATATCTCCAAAGATAACATTTATTATTTTTATCCCTAAAATATCCTTTTAAAAAACTTTTAATTCCAATTTGTTTTCAACTAAGATATATAAGGGAAAAAATAATTATTATTATAGTTTTAAAACTTGATCTGAGACGAGGCTCAAGTCACAATTTGAGAAGATCAACCTAGGTTAACTTAAAAGTTTTTTTTATAGGATCAAAACAATATCATTTTGACTAATTTTTTTTTAAAAAAAAATCAATGTGTTTTGATTGAGTTTTATCATAGGGCAACCAAGTCATGTGTCTACCTAGGGTTTTTATCAGATTAGGCAAATTCAATCCTTCTTTAAATTTTTTCAAACCTAGAATGGTTCAAGCATTGAGATTATCGAGTCTCATATCAATTAATTCACTATGCTAGTTCAGGTTTTATAACTAAGATTATTGTACTATTATTTCAACAATCAATATAATCTAAAGTAAAAAAATAATATCTAATTATCTTTTAAAAATTGTAAGTTTGATAGTGATATATGTTAAGCTAAAATAGATTTTTTATATATATATATTACCATGTCTCGTACATCATTAACCATACAGGACACAAAGACAATTATCATGTCTTGTATGCCACTATAAAATATAATTTTGTTTATATCTCATATGTTTTATTGTCTTTGTCTCTTTTGTCCTAAAATGGTAACTAAACGCTACCTATGTTTTCTCTTAAACCAAACGTGCTTATGTCTTTTATTGTATTTATCCATTTTTTACTTAGGATATTTGTTAAACCCAACTTATGGGATGATTTTACATAATCAATACAGAAACATACAACTATTTTTTCCCTTTTTTAACAGAGAGATGTTTGAAGTTTGCTTAGAGGAAGAAAAATAAGAAAAGAAATTCCCTTATAATTGGTTTTGCATAATTTATATGAGTGCATTAACGTTGAATGACATCGCCAAAATTTTTTGGACTTGGGTATTAGATGACTTGATCAATAAAGCCCCTTGGCAATATAGAAAATGTAAAATTAAAGTTAATTTGAAACTACTATGAGAGGAAAAAGAAATCAAAAGGCAGTTACAAAAGCCTTTAGGCCCACCATTATCAAACCCATCTAAAGAACTAATAAATAAGGGTGTCAGACAAAGACTTGTTTAAGAGTGTGGTTGCGGTGCTTTTTAAAGTGTTTTTCATGCTGAAATGCATCAAAATAATGTTTTTTTTATTTTTAAAAAGTTATTTTTAAAATCAGCGCATCAAAACAATCCAAAACATAAATAAAAAATTAATTTTTAACAAAAAAACAATTGAATTTTTTGAAAACACGGGTTGGCCTGCATTTCCAAACACTCTCTTAATTGGGAGCTTTGAAGATAGTTCGCCTACAGTTTCATGATAACAAGCCCAAGATTTTCCTGCTTACCAGAGCCAAATTTAAACGCCAAATGCATTCTTAAAAGAATAACAAGTTCTTAAGTTTCTTATGTTTATGCAAATATCGATTCTTTCTTGTTTTGATGGAGAGGAAAAAACTTATTTAGCTTCGATTTTTATTTTAGGTCCAATTTGATTAAAGAAGTATTTTAGTGTTCTAGTACTTATATTCATATTTCACAAACTCAACATTAAAGCTTATTTTGAAAAGGGTTAAGATTAAGGTTATTATATCACCATATCAACCTCTAATTTATCTTATCAACTTAGGTAAGCCATTTTCTTATTAAAATAAATATATTTTATTTTTTTATGTATATGTTGACTCAATCAAGTTTAGCCGAATCAATCGGGTTACTAGCTAAAAAACTAGTTTGTCAACTAAGTTTTGCCAAGGCAATGAACAACTAAAAACTTAGTATGGATCAAGCTCTGAGTCTCGAGTTTTCTAAATCAACTAGTTGAGGAGGGTTGAATTTAACAATTTTGATTGTGTTCTCTATAGCTATAAACTAAAAGAGAATATGTTTTTATTATTCACTAAACATTTTTTCTCACATTTACAAATCATTATTCACTTAATACTTTAGGTGACACTTTTCACATTTTTGTTGTTTTAGTTTTGAAAACTTACATTTTGATCATGGTACTTTATTTTAACCCTTAAGGTTGCATTTGGTTAGTGTCCCAAGACAAAATGGATAAATACAAAAAGAACACAAACATATTTGGTTGAAGGAACGAAGACAAAGATACAAAATAAATTTGTCTTTGGAATAATTTTAAAATGAATTTTTATACTTTCTAAACAATAGATACATAGGGACATTTTCTTTTTGTCTCCACTATGATGCAATCCAAGCAATGCCAAGAGATCAATTTGAGGTTTCAATTGGTCTAGTAACAAGACTTAGGATTAAAAGGTTCAAATAGGTTTTCAATGGACTTCTTCAAGACACATGAGCTAAGGTGGAATTCAAGAAGATAATAAATAATGAAGACCAAGTCTTGATTAATTTGATTCATGTTCAAGAAGGGTTTGTAGATAGGCATTCAAGCGTTGTAAAAAGATTGGAATGAGAAGATTCAAATTTGATAGTTTTGATCTTTAGCTAAATGTTTTGTCATAATTGGACATACATAAGGAATTTCAATGTAATTCTAGTTGTATTGGAAAATATACATTCATATCTTTCTAGTGATATATGGAAAGCATTATAATTCATTAAGAAGAGATAGAGCCATGCATTTGAAGTTGAGATTTGATTCTGCCAATAGATTACAAAAACAACTTTAGTTTTATTTAAATTAATTGGGCTATTGTTTTATTTATCTTTTAGTTATTATTAGGCCTTTTAGAGATATTAGAGACTTTATTTAAATTTGGGTTCATTGGATCATTAATATTTATTATGTTTATCCATATCCAGTAGGAATATCTTATTAGACTTAGGATTCTACTTTTTTGTACAAGCTTTTAAAGGTTAGACTATTTTTAACAGAGAAATCAATATTCTTGTTATCTTTTGTGTGGTTTAGTGATTTACATACTAAGTTCTTGATTTAACTTGTAAACTTTTTGAATGATTGATCAACTTTGTTATGATTTATACTACTCGTTCACATCTCTTTATAGATGTGAGGTGGTGGGGATGATCACTGCGTATAACTTTAGTTCTTTAAAGTAGGTTCTTGTTGGGTCAAGTTGTAAATCATTCAAATATGATTTTAACGTGTCTTAGGATGTGTTTGTACCACATTATCTTTATCTCTTCTATCTCAAGATAATAATTAAACACTACCTAACAGTTGAAAAATGAAAGAGAGATGTAAAAGAGGAATATGAAAGAGAAAGGTTTGGTTAAAAGGACAAAGACAAACATTCATAAATAAATGTGTCTCTGAGACAATTTTAGAGTAAATTTTTATACTTTCAAAATAATAGGTACACGAGGACTTATCATTTTTGTCTCTACTATCTCTATCTCTTATATCTCTAGATGATAATCAAACCCTACCTCTAATAGATGAGAGATGAGAGAGAAAGGTTTTGTTTGGCCAAAAAAAGTTAATATTGGTGTAACTATTTTTGTCTTTAGAATAGAAGTTCAACGAAGGTGGTTTGGGTTATAAATGAAACTAGAAAAGGTAAATTAGAATCCAAAAAGTGTGTTTTGATTTGATTTTGAGTTTTTAAACTATTTAGAGTGTTTTTTAAGGTTGAGGTGATTTTGGTGAAACTATATTTTATTGCATGGACAAATAACAACAGTTGTTTTCTATGGTTATTAAAGTATAGTTTTTGTTAGTAAAAACATATAAACTTTGATTTTCTCGTCATCATAAATGATTGGAAATTATTGGAGGAGATGTTTGTTTAGGTATACCATGTGTTGTTCATTTTTTTTAAAGGTTAGGTACATTTAGGTTTTTTTTTTTTTTAGTTAAGCTTACGGATCTAACCTTTCAAACTTACACCGAGCTTGATTCTCTAGGTCATTTTTTTTTAAATATTTTAAAATTAGATTTTTTTAAAATAAAATAATTACTGATTTTTTTTTTATTGGAACTTGCTTATACAATCATATTAGTTTTTATGGAAAAACCCACACTATTAATAAAAAAAAATGCTTTTGTAGGGGAAAAAATACATAAATAAAGAAAAAGAATTTTAACTAAAAAAAGTAAAAATGAAAATATACTTTGAAAACGGAGCGGCAACATCATGCAATCATATTAGCTAGAAAATATCCTAAACTTCAATGTAATTCCTCATACATGGTAAGCCATGAGATGATTAGGATGTCAAATTCTGCTGTGAATTCCATTTGATCCCATGAGACATAAATTGTTTAGAAAATGTTGTTTTGTTTCCTAGCCTGCAAACTTAGAATTCTAATCAAAAGCAGTTGTTGTCATTTGTCCATGCCATAATTAAATGGTTCTAATCAAAAGCATCACAACAATTACAAATGAAACCCGCAAACTGAGGCACAGTCAGGCGATTGATTGGGCATATTACATGTTATGTTGGGAGAGTCTATTAAGGTTGATCCTATAATTTTTAAAGAATAAAAAGTAAAACAATTTCATTTTAATAAAAAAATTATTTACAATAAAAGTTAACAAGTTGAAGATCAGGTTTTATCCAAGGTTGATCAATAACGAGTTTACCTGAATTTTTAACTAGATCAATACCTTAATTTTTTTTAATTAGGATTGGTTCAGATTTTGGATCAGTTAGGTTTTTAGATAATATTTGAGATCAATTAGGTTTTCAGATAACCTATCTGACCCAATCTGAGTTTAACAACTTTGATTTGAAAATTCAAAAGCTCTAATAATATGTATATGGACCGGATCTCATATCAACCCAGTGGTTCAAAAAAAATACCATACTTTCTTTTCTCTGCTTATTACATGGGCTTAAAATTGTGGAGATTTCATTGTGCACTAACAATCTTGATCATGAAAGATGAACTCTTAAGGTTTTAAACAGAGCTGTTTTAAGTTAAGGGTTACTTAAAAAATAATTTAAGGCTCTCATTTAACAAAAAATATTAAATAAATAAGATATATTTATCAATTATGTTTTATAAAATAAAAATTACTCTTACTTAAAAAAGCTCTAAGTATAAAATAAAAATTATCAAAGGCCCTATTTGTTCGAAATATATAAAAAATATTTTGTAAGTATTTTAAAAGATTTTATTTATAGTTTTGCTTAAGAGTAGCATTCATTTTAAACTAGATTTGGCTTCAAAAAACCAAAGGGAGCTTCAGTGCAGTAGTAAACTTCAACATATAAGCTTTGATTTATTTGTGCACACAATTTGCTTCGAGAGAGGGAGTCAAAGCTGCGCTTGCCGCAGACCAGCAAGAAGGCACCGGCACTGGCACCGGCACTGGCACTGGTTTCACAGGACATCAAGATAAATGCATACTTGTCAAACTTAGTTCGGGTTGATTCGGTTAAGAGGCCGGATCATGAATTATATAAGTCCATTCAGGTATGGAAAAATTAAAAGAAAATATTTAAGATTTTAATATTTCATATAAAAAATTAAAAAAATAATTTATGTGAATATAGATTATACATATTGTAAATAATAAAGTTTAAAATATTATTTCAAAAGGTTTTTTATTCCACATTGAAAAAATATTTTTTTTCTTATGAACATAGAATATATATACTAAAAGGCTTCAAATTCCATATTAAAAAAATAAAATATTCTTCTAATATTTATATAGTAAACTTTGAAATGAGTTAATAACCCATTGAAAAATATGCAAAAAAAAAAATATCTAGCTAGGATAAAAAATATATTTTAAAACAAAATGGATCTCTATCAGGTTTTGTTGGGTCACCCGGGTTTCGGGTTGACTCGATGGATCTAACGGTTTTCTCCAGGTCAATTGATGGCCTAGGTTTTGAATGAACCACACCCGGCCAAGGCCCCAAGTTACTCGGGTCCTGGGTTGACCTGCAAGACCGGGTTAAATGACTATGAATTCAACTGATTTGTTTCTCATTGAATACAATAACAAGAGTTTTACAACAAAATTATAAATTTGAGTTCCAGTTACTTGGCAGCATTAAAGTAGAATTCTCATTTACAGCATACAATATCAATATACTTGACAGACTTAAGAAACTTATAGGTCATTGGCAGATATAATCTTTTATTTGTAATCAGCTTAAAATTTAGAAGAATTTATTAATTTTCTTTTAAATACATCAGGCAGGTAGATATATCCTTAAGATTGTTTTGAAATAGAAATTAGTCTGAATTAAGCGTAAAATAACTAGAGAATACTCATGTAAATTAAAGTTTGTAAATTATATATTAGTCTATTGAGTAAAGATATTTAGTTTATGATTACCGAGAGGCATGCTAAATAAAAGATATTTAATAAAAACCTAAAATTTATATATATTTAAAACTATAAGCATGTAAAAACATAATTAATAGCAAACATGTTTTTAACACAAAAATAATAATAAAATATTAGCATGTATATTAAATATATATTCAAATTTGTAATTGATAAAAAAAATAAAAAAGTCTTAGTATGCATACTAATAATAAAATTAATTATACTTAAATTAAAACAAGAAAGGTGCATATCTTTGCTCCTCACTTGTAATGAATCTTTTATTGTTGTTAATGATGAATAATTTGTCTTTAAAATTTTATTATTTATCACTTGTATAATTAGGATGTTCGCAATATGTCTTCTAATATTCCAACAATACCATTTTGGTTTAGATGCACTTTTTAATAAGGTTTTTTAACAAAAAAAATTATGTAACTTAAATATCTCTCAATAAAATGAACTTAATCTTTAAATTTAAAACAAAAACCAAAGTATGAAAAGAAGAAGAAAAACACTAAAAATAAGGTGAGGAGGAATGCGTAAAATTTAAAAATTCAAGTTAGAAACTATTTATTCATCCTTTTTTTTATAGTGAATTTTGGAAGATAAATGCTGAATAATTAATAAGAATTAATTCCCACTGTTATCAACTTTTGAATAGCAACCAATAAATCAAGAATTAAATTTAGAAAAATCAATGGTTCTTTAAGTGGAAAAACCATGGATTTTTAAGATTAATTTGATATTCATCTATAATTTATTTAAATCATGTTAATTAAAATAAATTTTCAACACCTTATTGTTTAACTAAAAAAAATTATTTAAAATCATTTATCTTAATTAAAGGTGTAGTTGCCTAAAAATAAGAGTAATTTTATATATATAAAAAATATGTGCACAATGTTATAACTTATAATGTCAAGTTGTCCACATGTTCACACACACACA